>Ga0126376_10000333_pt1 | contig 22360 bp, 19 predicted proteins | sample PanSoiMetPlot_15_FD_92760 | JGI IMG/M metagenome (GOLD analysis project Ga0126376, IMG submission 92760) | Tropical forest soil microbial communities from Panama - MetaG Plot_15 | ecosystem: Environmental > Terrestrial > Soil > Tropical forest > Bulk soil | place: Panama | collected 2016-02-17 | reverse complement strand
TAGCTCTCAGTTCAAAATCCCTGCCGCTTTACACCGTCGAAGATCTCGCAGATACAAATCTCGCTCAAAAGATCTCACAGCTTCCGGGTGTCGGTTTGGTCAGCATCAGCGGCGGCCAGCGCCCCGCTGTTCGCATCCAAGCCAATCCCACAGCACTCGCTTCGTATGGGCTTAGCCTGGAGGATCTCCGAACGGTTCTTGGCACGGCCAATGTGAATCTCGCCAAAGGCACGTTCGACGGCCCACAGCAATCCGTAACGATAGCCGCGAATGATCAGCTGATCTCCGGCAACGCCTATCGCTCCGTCATCATTGCCTACCGTAACGGTGCTCCAGTCCGTTTAACCGATGTGGCTAACGTCACTGATGGCGTGGAAAACACAATGCAAGCCGCCTGGGCGAACAGGAATCCATCGGTGATTCTGAATATCCAGCGCCAGCCCGGCGCCAACATCATCAGCGTTGTTGATCGAGTCAAGAATATCCTGCCGCGCTTGCGCGACGGCCTTCCCAGCTCCGTCGATGTCGCAATTCTTACTGACCGCACCACTACCATCCGCGCATCCGTAGAAGACGTTCAATTTGAATTAATGCTCACTGTCGTGCTCGTCGTGATGGTCATTTTCCTTTTCCTGCGCAGCATCCGGGCCACCATCATCCCCAGCGTCGCAGTTCCGCTTTCCATCGTCGGCACGTTCGGCGCGATGTATCTTCTCGGTTTTAGCCTGAACAATCTCTCGCTCATGGCACTCACCATTTCGACCGGCTTCGTCGTCGACGACGCCATTGTCATGATTGAAAACATTTCGCGTTACATTGAAGAGGGCGAATCGCCACTGCAAGCCGCACTCAAAGGCTCCGAACAAATCGGATTCACCATTCTCTCGTTGACTGTCTCTCTTATCGCCGTTCTGATTCCTCTTCTCTTCATGGGCGATATCGTCGGCCGCCTCTTTCGCGAATTTGCCATCACGCTCGCTGTGACGATTCTTGTTTCTGCCGTTGTCTCATTGACGCTCACCCCGATGATGAGCGCCAAGCTTTTGCGCCACCAAAGAGAAGAAGAAAAGAGTTGGTTCTATCGGACATCCGAGCACGCTTTCAATTCCATAATCGCTTTTTACGGCCGCACGCTGCAGGTTGTCCTCCGCTACCGCACAACGACCTTGCTCGTAACGGTCGCGACGCTCGTCGGCACAATTCTTCTCTACATTTACGTGCCCAAGGGCTTTTTCCCCGTGCAAGACACGGGCGTTATTCTTGGCATTTCAGAAGCGCCGCAATCCATTTCGTTTCGCTCGATGGCCTCGCATCAGCAGCAGCTCGCCGAAGTGATACTGCATGATTCCGCCGTCGAAAGCCTTTCTTCTTTCATTGGCATTGACGGCACCAACACGACGCTTAACACCGGCCGAATCCAAGTGAATTTGAAGCCGTTGACGGAGCGCAAAATCAGCGCAAGTGACGCAATCCGCCGCCTTCAGCCGCAGCTCGAAAAAGTTGATGGCATTGCGCTCTTCATGCAGCCCGTACAAGACCTTACGGTTGAAGACCGCGTCAGTCGAACGCAATTTCAATACAGTCTTGAAGATGTTGACGCGAAAGAACTCAACACCTGGGTTCCAAAGTTTCAGGAGCGCCTCAAGAATCTTCCTCAATTGCGAGATGTGGCAAACGACAGTCTCGCTGGCGGCTTGCTGCTTAACATCGTCATCGACCGTGACTCCGCCTCGCGTCTCGGCATTCTTCCGGCCGATATCGACAACGCCCTCTACGACGCTTTCGGCCAGCGCCAGGTCTCTACGATCTACACGCAGCTCAATCAATATCACGTCGTCATGGAAGTGGACCCGCAATTCCAGCAAAACCCAGACTCGCTGAAAAACATTTACGTCCATTCATCTAACGGCACGCAAGTTCCCCTTAGCGCGTTCACCCGGGTTGAAACCGATTCCGCCGCGCTTACCCTAAATCATCAGGGCCAGTTTCCCGTCGTGACGTTTTCTTTTAATCTTGCACCCGATGCTTCGTTGGGCCACGCCGTTGATGCCATTAACCAGGCAAAGCTCGACCTCAACATGCCGCCCAGCATTCAAGGCAAGTTCCAGGGAACGGCCGCAGCCTTTCAAAACTCGCTTGCCAACGAACCGATTCTCATCCTCGCCGCACTCGTGACGGTTTACATTGTCCTTGGCATTCTGTACGAGAGTTTCATTCATCCCATCACGATTCTTTCGACACTTCCGTCAGCCGGAGTCGGCGCTATTCTAGCCCTTCTTCTTTGCCGCTCGGAGTTCAGCATCGTCGCGCTCATCGGCATCATCCTTCTCATCGGCATCGTCAAGAAAAACGCGATTATGATGATTGACTTCGCGCTCGAGGCCGAACGCGTCGAAGGCAAAGCCCCGGTTGATGCGATTTACGAAGCTTGCCTGCTTCGTTTCCGTCCCATCATGATGACCACGATGGCCGCATTACTCGGCGGTTTGCCGCTTGCGCTCGGCACGGGCGTCGGTTCCGAACTCCGTCGTCCGCTTGGCATCACAATCGTTGGTGGGCTCATCCTGAGCCAAATCCTCACGCTCTACACCACACCCGTCGTCTACCTCGCTTTCGATTGGCTTGCGCGCCGCTTCGCTTTCCGCGTTGGTAATCCCATTGAAGAGCCAGCCCACGGAGATTAAGCGTGAATTTCTCCTCCAACTTTTCCGCGCCTTTTATCCGCCGCCCCGTTGCGACGACTCTGATCACTATCGCAATTTTTCTTTCCGGAGCAGTTGCTTTTAAGTTCCTTCCTGTCGCTCCTCTCCCGCGAATTGATTTCCCCACGATCGCAGTCGGTGCCGGACTGCCCGGCGCCAGCCCCGAAACAATGGCCTCCACCGTGGCCGCTCCCCTCGAGCGCCAGTTCGGCCGGATTTCCGGCGTTACGCAGATGACCTCGTCCAGCACATATGGTTCGACGAGCGTCGTTCTGCAATTCGATTTGAATCGCAATATCAACGCCGCTGCCCGCGATGTGCAGGCCGCTATCAACGCCGCGCGTAGCCAGCTTCCCGCGGACCTTCCTGGTCAGCCGGGCTATCGCAAGGTAAACCCCGCCGACGCGCCCATCCTTCTGCTTTCTCTCACCTCCACCAACATCAAGCCTACGGAAATTTTCGACGCTGCCGATTCCATCCTCGCTCAAAAACTCGCGCAGGTTGAGGGTGTTGGTCAGGTGTTCACCTGGGGAAGTTCCCGCCCCGCCGTCCGCGTGAGCGTCAATCCCGATCAGATTAACAGCTACGGCGTCAGCCTCGAGAAAGTCCGCAACGCACTCCGGGGAGCCAACGCCAATCTCGCCAAAGGTTCGCTTTCCGACGATCATCGCTCCGTCACCGTCGCCGACACTGATCAACTCTTCAAAGCTTATGAGTACGAGCCGCTGATTGTCGCGGGCCATGTCGGAGCTCCGGTGCGCCTCAAGGACATCGCCACCGTCACTGATTCCGTCGAAGACGTCCGCAACCTCGGCCTCTCGTTCGGCGAACCGAGCGTCATCATCGCCATCTTCCGCCAGCCTGACGCCAACATGATCGAAACCGTGGACCGAATCAAAGCGGTCCTTCCGGAACTGCGCGCCTCCATCTCGCCTTCGCTTCATCTCCGAGTCGCGATGGACCGCACAACTACGATCCGCGCATCCATTCATGACGTCGAAATCACTCTGCTGATTTCAATCTCGCTCGTCATCATGGTTGTGTTTGTTTTTCTGCGTAACGTCTGGGCCACGATCATCCCGAGCATTGCCGTTCCGCTTTCTCTCGTCGGCACGTTCGGCGTCATGTATCTCTGCCACTACAGCCTCGACAATCTCTCGCTCATGGCGCTCACCATTTCGACAGGTTTCGTTGTAGACGACGCCATCGTTGTCATCGAAAATATCGCGCGCCACATCGAAGCCGGCATGAAGCCTTTCGCGGCAACTATGAAAGGCGCTAGTGAAATCGGCTTCACTGTTCTCTCCATGAGCACTTCGCTCGTCGCTGTCTTTATCCCGATTTTGCTTTTCCCGGGGGTTGTCGGTCGTCTCTTCCGCGAATTTGCTGTCACCCTTACCGTCGCCATCGCTGTTTCCATGATCGTGTCTCTCACCACCACGCCCATGATGTGCGCTCGGTTCCTTCGCCATGAAGAAGGCAAGCACAATTTCTTTTACCGGCTCGCGGAAAGCGCTTTCAATGGCATCGTGCGCATTTACGACCGCTGCCTTCGCGTCGTCCTCCGTCATCAATTTGCTGTTCTCCTCATCACCATCGCGACGATCTGCGTCAACGGCTACCTTTTCTTCGTCGTGCCCAAAGGCTTCTTTCCGCAACAAGATACGGGCCGCATCGGCGGTGCCATTCAAGGCGATCAGGACTCTTCTTTCGCTTCCATCTCCCAGAAGATGGTCCAATTCACAAATCTTGTTTTGCAGGATCCAGCAGTTGATACTGCGACTTCCTTCGCAGGTGGTGGCAATGGCGGCGGCACCGCGCGCATGTTCGCCCAGCTGAAGCCTCTCGAAGAACGTAAAATGAGCTCGGATGAAGTGATCGCGCGCATTCGCAGAAAAGCGGCAAAGATTCCCGGCGCGACTCTGTTCATGCAGTCTGTGCAGGACCTCACCATCGGCGGACGTTTTGGCGCGGCGCAATATCAATACACGCTGCAGGCAGAAAACCTGAATGATCTAAATACCTGGGCGCCCAAACTTCTCGAAGCCATCAAGAAAATTCCCGGCATCAACGATGCCAACTCCGACCAGCAAGTCCGCGGCTTGCAAAGCACGCTCGTCATTAACCGCGACACCGCTTCGCGCCTCGGCGTCAGTCTCACCGACGTGGACAATACTTTAGGCGACGCCTTCGGCCAGCGCCAGGTGTCAAACATTTATAAAGGACTCAACCAGTATCACGTCGTCCTCGAAGTGCAGTCACAATATACCCAAGGCCCTGATGGTTTGACGCACATTTACGTCCCCACGAACAATGGCAAGGTTGTTCCCTTAAGCGCCTTCGCCCATTACGAACCGACAAACACCTCGCTTTCCGTCAATCACCAGGGATTGGTTCCGTCCATCACGATATCTTTCAACCTCGCACCGTCTTTGCCGCTCGGTGAAGCAGTCAAGCGCATTCAGCAAGCGCAAGCGGATATTCACATGCCGCCGACTGTCCACGCCGGCTTCCAGGGCACCGCGCAAGCCTTCCAGGATTCGCAATCTTCTGTCCTCGTCCTGCTTATCACGGCCGTCGCCGCCGTCTACATCATCCTCGGGATTCTCTACGAGAGCTTCATCCACCCCATCACAATTCTTTCCACGATTCCTTCGGCGGGAGTCGGCGCGCTCCTTGCACTGATGCTCTTTAAGACCGAACTTACCGTCATCGCCGATATTGGCATCATTCTTCTCATCGGCATCGTCAAGAAAAATGCGATTCTGATGATCGATTTTGCCGTCCAGGCAGAGACGCAGGACGGCCTCACTCCAGTCGAAGCCATTCACAAAGCTTGTTTGCTGCGTTTCCGTCCCATTCTCATGACGACTATGGCCGCTCTCCTCGGCGCGCTTCCTCTCGCACTCGGCCACGGCACCGGTTCTGAACTGCGCCGCCCGCTTGGCATCGCGATCGTCGGCGGCTTGATTCTCAGCCAGCTTTTGACCCTCTTCACTACTCCGGTCGTTTACCTTTACATGGACCGCTTTCAAATTTGGCTCCGTGGCCGCCGCGCTGCACGCCACGCCCATCGTTTTCCGCTTCCTGCCCACACCGATTGATTTTTGAGTGCGGCTGGCAGGCTGGAGAGCAGACCCTCAACTTGTTTTTCGCACTCACCCCATGGAACAATCCCGCATGCCAAAACCTATCAAATTCCTAGCTCTATCATTTCTTTTCGTTGCTAGCAGCGTTCCCGCGCAAACCACCCGTCCTGATGCAGAAAAGCAGCTCGCCCGCGACGTCTACAAACAATTCGTCGAGATTCCTTCAGGCTTCACCACCGGCTCGACAACTCCAGTTGCCGAAGCCGCAGCTGCGCGCCTCAAAGCCGCGGGCTTTTCAGACAAAGACATTTTTCTCGGCGGCGCTAACCCCAAGAAATCGAACATTGTTATTCGCTATCACGGCACCGGCAAACACAAACCGCTTCTCCTCCTCGCCCACATTGACGTCGTTGAGGCCAAGCGCGAAGACTGGTCCATTGATCCATTTCAGCTCCTCGAAAAAGACGGCTACTTCTATGGCCGTGGCACAGGCGACGACAAAGCCCAGGCCGCCATCTGGATCGCGAACTTAATTCAGTACAAAAGGGAAGGCTTCGTTCCCGATCGCGACCTCATCATCGCGCTCACCGCCGATGAAGAAGGCGGCGGCCCATTCAACGGCGTTGACTGGCTTATCAAAAATCATCGCGATCTCATCGATGCCGAGTTTTGTCTGAACGAAGGCGGCTGGGGCGAAATCATCGACGGCAAGCACGTCGCCAACTATCTGCAGGTCAGCGAAAAGTACGTTATGAATTTCCGCCTCGAAGTGCGCAACAAAGGCGGCCACAGTTCGTTGCCCGTCGCGGACAACGCGATCTATCACCTCGCTGGGGCGCTCACTCGCCTCGCCGGATTTGGTTTTGCGCTCAAAACCAACGAAGTCACGTCTGCCTATTTCCGGCGCATGGGAGAGCTCTCCACCGGTCCTGAAAAGCAAGACCTTCTCAAAGTTGCTGACGGTTCGCAGGAAGCAATGCAGCGCGTTGCTGCTATGGCTCCTGCCTACAACTCGACCCTCCGCACGACGTGCGTCGCCACCATGCTCGAAGGTGGCCACGCAGTCAACGCGCTTCCTCAACTCGCTGCCGCAAACGTAAATTGCCGCGTCCTGCCGGAAGATTCGCCCGAGTATGTCGAAGAAACTCTGAAAAAGGTCTTCGCTGACGATCAGGTGTCCGTCAAAAAATTTGGAGATCCCGGACGTGGCCCCTCTTCGCCTCTGCGTCCTGATGTTCTTGACGCCGCCACGCGCATCACATCAAAAATGTGGCCCGGCGTCACCGTCGTTCCCAACATGGTTATGGGCGCCACCGATGGCCGCAGTCTGCGCGTCGCTGGCATTCCCACTTACGGAATTCAAGGCATCTTCATTGACCGAAACGACGTCCGCTTCCACGGTCGCGATGAGCGAATCCTCGTCCAATCCTTCTACGAAGGCCAAGCCTTCCTCTATGACGTAGTCAAACTTCTCGCCAAGCCATCGAACTAGTTCTGAGTCAGCCCGTGACCCAGGGCCGCTCCACTCTGTGCTCTGGCGTGTCCGTCTGATGCTCACGGTGAGACTTCACCAACGCCCGCCGGTGAAGAATCCGGAGCGCTTGTTGAACGGCGCTTTTGGACAGTCCCGTTTCTTCGGCGATTTGGCGATGGCTTATTCGAACCGATTTTTTTCGTTCGCCAATTGTAAGGCGCCACAAGAGCAGGTAAACCACAAACGCCGCCGGACTGTGATCATGCCCCGTCAAATCCCGAAGAAGTACGTCAGCGACGTACTTGTCCACTCGAAAATATCCCATGGCTGCCTATATTGAATAACAATATAGCGTTATACAAGCTCCTTGACAGAAAAAAACTCCTCGCGCACGATGCCATTCGGAAGGAGCATCTACATGCTGAAGCGCATCAAATTTACCTGTGTTCCCGTCTTGGACCAGATTCGGGCTCTTGAGTTCTACACGAAGAAACTCGGGTTGAAGGTTTTCACCGACCAACCTATGGGTGATTCCCGATGGATCGAGCTAAAAGCGAACAGCGCCGAAACCATGGTGGTTTTGCTTAAGCAGCCCGACCACAAACCCAACTCCTCGGTTCCTGCCCTGGTTTTCGTTGCCGACAACGTGCAGGAAACCTACGACGACTTAAAAGCAAAGGGAGTTGAATTCGCTCAGCCGCCAAAAAAGGAAAGCTGGGGCGAGCACGCTATCCTAAAGGACAGCGAAGGAAACCTCGTCTTATTCGGGACGGCTTAAGCAACTCTGGTCCGCCTTACCCAGATTTCCGCCGCGATCGTTTGCACCGTAAAACCAATCCAAAACGCAGTCCCGAAGAACCGCTCCGGCTGCGGCACGTGTCCGCTCATTAAAGCTGCTGCAAAGAATCCGCCCATGATTGGCCGAATTGTGGCCACTGCCAGGCCCACCGCATAACCCCGAATCATCCACTCCCGGTGCTTTGCAAACTCGCGATGTAAGACGTGCCAAAGCGCCTTCCCCAGCGCAAACAGAAAGAAGCTGCCGAACAATAAAATCGCTGCCTTCTCGTCCAAGCCGCCAATCGTCCCGAGCAGCGCCATTGTCAGACCAGTCGCGCCAATCACTGCGCTCGCCGCCAAAAAAATCCGTCCTGTCCATCGGTGCACGACGGGATGGTTCTCGCGCAACCTTCGCACAAACTGCAACGGCCCCAAAATCATGAAAATCATCCCGGGCACAACATGCAATAGGGTCAGCGTCTTTTCTTTCGCAAAATGCTCATCCAGAGCAGACGCCGGATTCTTGCTTGCACTCATCGCGCCCGGCTTCACCAGTACAATCACCCGCCGCGTCGCCACTGACACCCCGACGAGCGCCAGAAAAATCACCGCAACCCAAATAATCCGCGTGAACGCCCGCATACCGCGCCTCTAAAATGCATACGTATTCGCTTATTTGTTTATTTCTTGGTTCCACTGGTTAGAATTGGCGAATTTGGGAGTTAGGGACCTTACGAACTTCCGATCAATATTCCGGTCAAAAACACCAATACACCGCCCACGACCACTTGAAACGCGGCTTGCAGGAACGGCGTATCCATATATTTGTGCCGCACAAAACTGATTGTCCCCAGTTCCACAACAACCACAAAAATCGCTATTGTCATTGCAACCCGGAAATCCTTAATCAGAAAGGGAAGCGTGTGCCCCAGCCCGCCGGCCGTTGTCATCAATCCGGTCGCGGTTCCCCGAATCCAGGGTGAACCACGTCCTGTCAACGACCCGTCATCCGAAAGTGACTCGGCAAATCCCATCGAAATCCCAGCGCCAAGCGACGCCGCCAATCCCACCAGAAAAGCCTCCCAAGTACGATGTGTCGCATATGCTGCCGCAAACAGCGGCGCTAGGGTCGAAACGGAACCATCCATCAGGCCGGCAAGTCCCGGTTGAATGACCTGCAACAAAAACAATTTTTCGTGTGATTTATCTTCCTGCGCTCGCGCATGTTCAGTCAGGTGCTTTTCTTCAAGTTCTCCGGCCGTCTCCGAATGCTTCCGTTCCTCGTCCGCCAGCTTGTTCAGCAACTCGCGCGTGCCAGCGTGCGTAATCCGGTCTGCCGCTTTTTGATAGAAACGCACCGCCTCCAATTCCATCAACCGCGCGTGTTTGCGTGCTGCGTTGACTCCCAGCGGACGCACAAGCCACACCGGACGCCGCTTCAAAAATCCCTTCACGTCCTCTCTTCGAATCGGTGGAATGTGATCCCCGAATCGCTCGCGATAAGTCGCAAAAAGCCGGTCGCGGTGTGCGGCCTCTTCTTCGCGCATTTCCTCAAACATTTGCGCCGTCGCCGGATACGATTCTTTCAGTTGGTCAGCAAACTCACTGAAAATCCGTCCGTCTTCTTCTTCATTCTGAATCGCCAGCGCCAGGATTTCCCGCTCGGTCAAATCCTTGAATTTCTTCAGCATTCGTCCTCGCCGCGCAAACTTCCGCGCAGGAAGAATCGCACAATTCCTCCTTGGAAGTCATCTTTGAGAGAGAAATCGTTTACTGAAAAATCCGATGCATCTAATTTGAGCGTGAAATCCGTGTTGTCGGCACAGATCCAGCATCAATTCGTTCAACGCGGCTTGCTTTGGTCCACTTCGGGTCTCGCCCAGATTGGTACCTCCGTACTATCACCATTGGCGCGAGTTCCAGTTTTTCCGGGGTACCACTCCTCTATAGGTTTGCTTCGGGGCTGCCACGTACAATTTTTTAGGAAGGGTTGTAAATTTCTAGGTGAACGTTAGAATGGCTACGCAGGATTTGATGAGCAAGACCCCCAGCAACTCAGTTCAATTCTCTCGTCCTAATTCGCAGCCGGAGCGCCGTGGCGCACGCCGCTGCAAAATCACGCAGCTAATGCGCATTCGACCCTCGGATCCCCAAACAGAGCATTTTGAAGACCTGCGCGGCTCAATGAGCGTTTCGCGCGGCGGCGTCTACTTTCAAACCAGCGAAAAATACTACGAAATTGGTCTACGCCTTTTCGTCACGATGCCCTATTCCAAGGAGCCTTCGGCAATTAACCGCGAGTATTTGGCCGAAGTTGTCCGTGTTGAACCACGCGCCAACGGCTTGACTGGCGTCGGCATCAAGATCCTCATGGAGATGGGACTTCACAGGCACTCGTATTCGTTCTATCCGCCGCCTGGCAAATAACAATCTCGGCGTAGCCAAACGAAGATTGCGAAAAACAAGAAAGGGCGGTCTGAGAAGGCCAGGCCGCCCTTTCCCGTGTTTGGGGGTTGGGGAAACTCGATTTTTCTTACGCTTTGCCGACTAGGTTCAGTGCCTCGTGGCGCAGCTTCCCGAAGCCGCGGTTAAGTGGATGTTGCCGCCTCAAGAAGGAAAATACAGGACTGCGCCGCTTCGTCAGTTTGTTCATGGCAATGTTCAGGCGGATATCGCGGCGCGCGTATTTCAGGCCAGCTTGAAGTGCTTCCACGGCTTCGTCGCGGCGTCCTGCGGTCGCGTAAACTTCTGCCAAATTCAAATAGAGTTGCGCTTGGTTTCGTTTTAACCTCACTGCGCCGTCGCAAAGCTTTTCGGCTTCGCCCCACTTCCTTTCCGAGCGCGCAAGGACCACACCGAGGTAGGACATGTAATAAGGATTGTTCTTTTCCAGTTCTACCGCGCGCTTCATGTGCGGAAGCGCTTTAACTGCATAGTTGTCGCGCAACAGCGTCAGACCCTGCTTAAACTCTCGAAACGCCTCAGTATCCATCATGGATCCACCTCGACCTTGCGCTCTGGCGGCGCCTTAGATTGACACCCGGGAAGCACCTGCTCGTCCTCGCCGATTGCGCGCCGCCGTGGACATGGCGCCCGGCCAGCCGGGCACAATCTTTCCAGCCACAACTAGGATGTAAAGCATCGGGAACAGCAGGGCGAGAGCGATTTCGAATAACATCGTTATGGAAAGTACGCGCGTGTTGGCAAAGAATCTACTGGACAGAGGGACAGTCTTGGGACATTTGCACTTTCGACCGATGCGACGATAAAGGTCAGGTGGGTGTTGACACTATTTGCGGGCCGCTTTGCGCAAATGTTTCCGGTTTTTTCTTAGGTGCTCCGAGCCTCTTGTGAAATCGAGGACGTGCTAATTCGCCTTGCAGTTCTTCGCCGTGTGAATCTCTTCGACTCTGCTCAGGAACGTATTTGTCCATTCGTCGAGCGCCGCTTCCTCGGGGTTTTGCGAACCTTTTTCCTTCAATCGTTTGATCTGTTGTTGGTCCATCATCTGGAAACGAGCCGACCGGAAAATCGCCTTAACTGTATCTTTGTCCAGCTTTGACACCCGCTGAATCATCAGATCCTGCGCCTCTTTCAGGACCTGCTTGTCACCCAGAAGGGTAGCGCGCAGTTCGCAATTTTCGCCGTTCGCGAAGACCGTTTGCGGCAGCCAGGCGCTGTAGTTGCCCCGTGGGTTCGTACCGAAGAGGTCAAACGAACTCCGCTTCTTTCCAAAAGTCGAGCCCATGTCATGCACGTAGATCATCGGCTTCCGGCAGTGCTTTGGCACCGCGGGTGCCGCGTTATCCCACTGCGCGCAGACCAGCCGGTTCTGCTGCGGCAGCGCGTTGTGATAATGAATCAATCCCAATGCCAGCCGGTACGCGTCAAACTCCACTTTCTGCTGACGCGACCACTCTCCATCGGAATAAGACTTTGCCGTGTCGGCCCACGACCAGGTTTCATCGTCTTCTGGGGCGATTTGATCCAGAGGAAGTTCCCGCTCCACGTTCACCACTTTGAAGACATCCGGCGCATCCTTCAGCGAAGCCTTGTTTTCCGCCAGCTTGTTGCCGAAGGGATCCGGCCCACATCCGATACAGGCCGCCGCCCCCGCTGGGTACACTTCGTCCGCCGGGAATCCCAACACCCACATAATTCGCGTCGCCGCTACGGCCGTGAACACTTCATTAAACCGCGGATTATGGTCGGGGTAGGCAGGCTTTAGGTATTTCACTTTCACTCGGTCCGCTTTGATCTCGTGCTGATTTTGTGCATCGTCGCTTCGATACAGCGAAGCCGACTTAGCTCCACCCTTATCCTCGTCCACAACCACCTTTACGCTGTCCACCGAAATCCGTTCACCTTTCTTGCTGTAAAAGCCTCCGTCCGGAGTCATCTGCCAGCATTGAAATTTCATACTGTCGCCCGGCACCTTTTGGAATGCGTAGTGCGGCCGGAAATAGCAGTGAATTGTGTCCGCTTCTGTAAAGAACTTGAAGCTCGTTGCATCCGCTTGCGACGCGTCGAAATCCGGTCCATTTGTCAGTTGCGTTGGCGTCAGTGTCGGCTGGTCCAGCAAAATGCTGCTGGCCTTTAGGCAGGGCAGCTTTTGCTCCTTCTTCATGCCGTCGGGAACATCACATCCGCCCGTTTGACCAGATGCGTAACCGGCGCTGAAAATAAGAATGGAAGAAAGAAACAGCAATTTACCTGTCATCACGCGAAACACGGGGACCTCCTCACTTTCTATGCGAATTGATTTGCGGGAGAGGGCGGCTGGGACCGCCGAATTTCTTGCTCGAAGGGTCAGTTCGGTTTTGTCGTGCAGTAATTCGGCACGCTGGACAAACCAGCCGGGTTATCAATCACTTTCAAATCCGCCGGTTTGTCTTTCCACAGGCAGCGAGCCTTCGCGAGATCCTCTCGCTTTGTCTTAAATGCTGCCACCCATTGCTTCAGGATGGTCGGCTCATCCATCCCTGACTTAAAGCTTCCGTCAGTATTGTGATACTTTGGCATGTCGGCAACGTGCGCCGCCCGGAACAAATCTTCAATCTGCTTGTCCGATAGCTGGCACATTAATCCAGCATCGAAACGTCGCCCATCCTCGCTGATTTCCGGATTGCTCAAGCCATCATGCGCAGTCAAACTCTTTCGCAGCGTGGCCTGACACTGTTTCGGTTCGGCCTCCGTTCCCGCCCTGTTCCACAAACTCTTGTGCGACCAAACGTCCAGATTGATTTTTGCCGAGTCGTTGCTGGTGAACCATCCGCCCCCGCCGAACGTCGCGCCTACGTCCTGCACGAGCATCACCGGTTTTTCGCAGGTCGCCGTGAAGGGATTCGTGCTCTGGTCTATGTTCACTTTGTCGCAACTCAACCGCTGTTGCGGCGGCTTGTTATCGCTGTGCTTCATGAATGCGCAGAGCAGTTTCAATCCGTCGCGCTGGTAAACCGGCTGCCCGTTGTCGGCATCCAGCTCTTTCCAGCTCCAACCTTGCTCCGGCTTTCCGGCTTCAGTCATTTTGTGTCCAGAAAATTTCCGCACAATCGTCGCCGGATAGTACGTTCGTGTTTCCTTGTTTCCTGATCCGCTTACCGGATTCTCCGGACAGTTGTGACATTCCACCTTCACCGAAAACCACGAATCCGCGTAATATCCCATCGCCCACATCAATCGCGTCGCCACGATCTCCGCGTACACTTCGTTGTCATTCGCCCCGAATTTCACTTTGATTGGATCGCTGTCGTCCATGTCGGGCGTCAGGGTTTGCACTGTGCCGTCTGCACTCACCACACTAGTAATTTGGCAGCCAAACTTAGGCGTCTTCCCACCCATGTCTTTTCCTGCAGTCTTAAAATCGCAGATCACTTTGTCGCCCGCATGAAATTGAAATTCGTTCTTTTTCTGCTTCGGCCCTTCCAGGGTATTCGCTTCGCTCACGGCTTTCGGTTCAAAAAGCGCGGCCGCTTTCATTGCAGCCAGGCGATCCTTTGCCGAGTAGAATTGTTTTTTCACTTTTTCGTCGGGATTGTCGCTCGATGCCCGCGTCCATGCCAGGTACACAGGCGATAGAAGCAGGAGTAACAAAGCAGCGGACAAGAGTCGGCGCGCTACTTTTTCCACAAGCGCGGAAAGAATTGAAAATAGGGACATTGCGGGAAACTCCTCTCGAATCGCGGGAGGGCGCTTCAGTATCGCGCCATTTCTGGACCCGTGCCAATCTTTTGTGAACAAATAGTGACAGTGGACGGCGAAACGTTTCGGATGATTCAGAGCACTATACTGATTATTGGTGCGTTTATTCGGGCGGCGCAGTCGAATACTGCCTTCACGATCCGAATAACGCGGAGGAAAAATGTTGTTCGTGACGTTTCACGGCGGGAAGCCAGAGAAAAATCCGCATAGGAACAATGTGCAGGCCTTCGACAAGGACGGCACTAAGCTTTCGCCTTCCGTCCTCGACGATTCTGAAGGAATAGTCCTTGATGAACTCCGCGCAATCTACCTTGCAAAAAATCTCCTTTATGTGGTGAACGCCAACAAAAACGTAAACAGCGTTCTCTGCTATTCCGGCTCGGGAGTGAAGTACAAATTCGTAGGGAAATTTATTTCGCGTACCGAGTGTTCGGCGATTGTGCATCCATTCGATCTGATCTTTGATGGAGCAGGTTACGGCTACGTTTCCAGCCAGGACACGAACGTCGTCACGCGCCTGAAAATCGCAGCCGGTGGAAAATCCGCCACGCCTGCTGCAGTCGCGCCCGCGCTCCCGGTGGACGGCAAATTTCTTCCGGGCACGTTCGTTGCGTCGAGCGTCAGGTTGCAGCCTCCCACTACACCTGTGCCTTCGCCGATGGGCCTTGAATATGCCGATGACGGCGCCAAGAAGCATTCCATCCGCGGCATTGCTTGGGCTGGCGGCGCGCTTTACGCTGCGGATCAGCCGGCGAGCCACATCAAGGTTTACAACAAAAACGGCAAATTCCTCGGCCAGAGCAACGGAATCGAATCGCCCGTTCACCTTTCGGTGTGGAAGGGAAAGCTCTACGTCAGCGGCGGCGACACGATCCACAGCGGGAAGTTGCCGAATCCTCCCGGGAACTTCACGCTTACGGAGGTCAAAGGCCTCAAGGTGAAAAACAGTTCCGGCATGGCGTTTACGCCGAAAGGGAAGCTCTATGTCGCGAGCCGCACGGAGAATTGCATCTACAAATTTGATGCCGACTTCAAGCCGATGAAATTCACATGCGAGTTGCCGGACAATCCGGAATTCTTATTGCACGTGCCGAGCTAAGGCTCGCGTTTTTTCACTCGCTCTACGGCACTGCCGAAGTTGTGCCCTCCTTCCAAACTTCTAGCCGCGCGCGCTCCCCACGGTGACCTGTTTGCCGCGAACGCGAGATTCGTAGATGGGGAATTTCGCGGCAAGCTCCGCCACCTGCGCGCGAATCCTTTGTTCGACTTCGGCGTTGCCCCCTGCACTACTAATGCTCGAGATGACGTCGGCGATCCAGTTGCCGATTTGTTCCATTTCCGGCTCGCGCATGCCGCGCGTGGTTACGGATGGTGCGCCGAGGCGAATGCCGCCGGCTTTCATCGGGGGCAGAGGATCGAAAGGAATCGAATTTTTGTTGACGGTGATGCTGGCGCGGTCGAGCGCTTTTTCCGCATCGCCACCCGTGATTCCGCGCGGGTGGACTTCGATGAGAAAGAGATGATTGTCCGTGCCCCCGGAGACGATGCGGAAGCCGCGTTTGGCTACAGCCGCGGCCATTGCTTTCGTGTTAGCGACAACTTGCTTTTGATATTCGGCAAAACCTGGCTCGGCGGCTTCCTTGAGGCAAACGGCTTTTGCGGCGATTGTGTGAACGAGCGGGCCGCCTTGCAGGCCAGGGAAGGTGAGCTTGTCTAGTTCCTTGGCGAATTGCGTTTTGCAGAGGACGAGGCCGCCGCGCGGGCCGCGCAGGGTTTTGTGCGTTGTGGTGCTGACGAAATCGGCATGCGGCACGGGGCTGGGATGAACGCCAGCGGCAACAAGTCCCGCGATGTGAGCCATGTCCACAAAAAAGATGGCGCCGTTGTCGCGTGCGGCCTTCGCGATGCGCGGGAAATCAATGACACGGGAATAAGCGCTTGCGCCCGCGACTATCATTTTCGGCTTGTGCTCGGCGGCGAGGCGGGCGATTTCGTCGTAGTCAATTTGTTCGGTGTCCTTGCGAACACCGTAGGCAACGAATTTGTACATGCGACCGGAAAAATTAAGAGGATGGCCGTGGGTCAAATGGCCGCCGTGAGAAAGATTCATGCCGAGGACGGTATCGCCGGGCTGCAGCGCGCTCATGTAAACAGAAACGTTGGCTTGTGTACCGGAGTGCGACTGCACGTTGGCGTGCTCGGCTCCAAACAGCGATTTGGCGCGATCGATGGCGAGCTGCTCGGCTTTGTCCGTGACTTCGCAGCCGCCGTAGTAGCGCTTACCGGGATAGCCTTCCGCGTACTTGTTGGTGAAGACGGAGCCCATGGCTTCGAGCACGGCTTCGGAGACGAGATTTTCGGATGGGATCAGTTCGAGGCCAGTGGCCTGGCGCTTGGCTTCTTCGCGCAGGAGTTCAGCGATTTGCGGGTCGACGGAGTCGAGCGGGCGCTGCATGCGGTCGTTGGCGGCGGTCATGGAGAGAGTTTCCTTGTGGAATTTGGTGGCAACCATAGTAGCGCGGGATGGAGAAGGAATGAAGTAACGAGGTAATGAGGCAAAGAAGGCGAAGAGAATTTGGAGCAGGGTTGTATCGGGTACGGTGCTAGAATCAGCGCCAGGAGGGAGGTCGGTATGACCTGCCCAAGACTTTTTTCCCGAGTAATTCGATTGGTCGTAATTTTGATGTTGTTTTGTCCATTGGCTTGGGGACAAGGGCCGCCCGCCGCGACCCCGGGACCATCCTCCGCAACCTATGACATTACCGGTTATGTGAAATCGGATGTAGACGATCAGCCGGTACAAGGCGCGCGGCTAAAACTGTTCACCGTGAGCAATAACCTGGCGCACGCGACGGTACTCTCCAGCACTACGGGTGGATTCCGGTTCAGCGGTTCTCCGGGCGGCGAGTACTTTGTGGAGGCCGAGAGCGAAGGATTTGAAACTGCGCGCGTTCGGATAAACGTTTCCTTGCATGGCGATGAAGTGATGATACGCCTTCGGCCGCTCCCGAGGAGTGCGTCGCGTGCGGCTCCAGCGAACGCCGTGCTTGTGCGCAACGCGACGATTCCGGAAAAGGCTTTCGACGCGTTCCAAAAAGGCGTCACGCTGCTGACGATCCATTCCGATTACCGCGGAGCGATTGTGCAGTTTGAGCTCGCAACCAAGGCGTTTCCCGGCTACTACGAAGCATTTGCGCAGATGGGAGTGGCGTATGACCGCCTGGGAGATGTATCTTCGGCCGAAAAGGCCCTTCAGAAGTCGGTCCAGATAAGCTCGGGTAAATATAGCGAGCCTTTGTTTTTGCTTGCCGAGGTATTCAACGATCGGAACCGGTTCACTGAAGCCGAAAAAATTGCGAGGCAGGGCACTGAGGCGGAGGCTGACTCACCGCGAGGATATTACGAACTATCACGAGCACTCGCCGGGCTGAAGCGGGACACAGAGGCGGAAGAAAGCGGGGTGAAGGCGCGGGCGATGAAGCCAGACAGCCCGCCTGTTCATTTGCTGCTAGCGAATATTCATAGGCGACTACATGACTATCCATCGCTGCTGCAGGATCTGGACGCGTACCTTGCGCTCGTGCCGAACGGTCCTGCAAGCGATCAGGCGAGAACTCTTCGGGAGCAGGTAAAAAAGGCCCTCGATGCTGGGCCGAAATAGGAAGAGTTTCGTTCGATCTCAGCCAACCGCATGCGGTAAATGAATCACTTCCGATTCAGCTCCGGTCGCGAACGGCTCGGAGTTTAGCTTCTTAGCGAAGAAGTTCCGCGATTTGTGGGTCGACAGTGTCGAGCGGGCGCCGCATGCGATCGTTGACGGTGGTCTTCGAAAGAGTTTCCTTGTGGAATTTAGCGGCACCCATAGTAGCGAGAAACAGGCCCCTCGCAAAGAATGCTCGGGGTGAACGAGTGGAAACAGGTGGCTACCCTTTGCGTTCTCTGCAAAGGGTAGCCACCCGCCAAAGGCCGGCCACTACGTGAGAGCGGGCCACATTTGTAGTTGCGAGGGCGCGGGGACGGTAGTACAAGGGATAACCTTGCCGATGGGAACCAGGGCTAAAAGAGAAGCGCCGCGGCTGTTGCGATGGAGAGATGTGTATCGCGAGGCGGAGCTTTACAAGGCGGCAGTACGGATCTACACCAAGCCGGTCTTCCAATGGCGAAAGGCCCTGGGCACGTCAACGGATGGCAAGACGCTTTATGATTTTGCGGCCCGCGGTTTAGCACGACTGGATGCGATTCACGGCTCACTTTGGCAAGAAGATTTCCAGTTCCGGCCCGCAGTCGCTCTTCATTACGACTTTAATGGCAAGCACAGGACGCTCTACATTCCACCATGGGAAGAGCGCATTGTTGATTTGCTGCTCTATCGGACGCTGAATCGCAAGCTTCATTCGTGGTTCTCGGCGAATTCGTACGCATACCGGGACAGAAAACTCAGTTTGGACACGTGTCAGACGCGCATTGCGAGCGCGCTGCGATCGGTGGAGAGTCCGCTGTACGCGGTGAAGCGAGATATCCGCGACTTCTTTGCGAGCATCAATCATGAGTTGCTACTGGAGAAGCTGGCAGCGCTTTGCGATTGTGGTGATTACCTCTATCGCTTGTTGGCGCAACGTGTCCGGTTTGCCTACCAAGAGAATGGAAACCTGCAAATCGCAGAGAAAGGAATTCCGTTCGGGACCTCCATTGCATGTTTGTTTGAACATCTACTTGACGGAGATGGATCGGGAGTTCGAGAGCTTTCCCGAAGTGCGTTATTTCCGCTATGCAGATGATCTTCTTCTGCTTTCGACGAGCCGCGAAGCAGCGATGCAGGCCGCGGAGCAAGCAGAGACACATTTGGCGAGTTTGAAGTTACAGACCAAGGCGAGCCATCAAGTTGATTTGTGTTTGGCCGATAAAAGCATTTCCTCAGGGGCTGAAGCCCCTAGATTCGAAGTCGGCAATATCGGAGCTAAAGCTCCGATCCCCAAGAGCACCGATTGTGAGCGAGCTTCTTGCAACTTGATGTTTTCGACCGCCAGCAGTTTCCGGCATCTGGGATTGCTGTTTTGCAAGGATGGAAGAGTCGCGCTTTCCCAGGACAAGCTACACAAGGTGCAGAATCTGTTCCGATTTGCGTTTCGTCGGAAAGGGCGCTGGAAGAGAGAAAAGGAACCACGGGGGCGCGCTCAGCAGTTGATCAACATTACTGGAGATGCGATTGAAAAGGGCGTCCGGAATGTGGCGATTCTGGACTACTACCTGAAACACGTGAACGACGTAAAGCAACTGCGATTGCTGGATCGCTGGTTGGCGGAAGAAGTTTTGAGCCGCGTATTTGGCGGGCATAAAAAGGGGCATTTCCGAAGAATTTCCTTCGCGCAGCTTCGGGCCATGGGGTTGCCTTCTCTTTTGCATCGGCGCAGGATGATTTTGAATGGGAAGATCGAAAGTTCATTCTTTATTTGGCAACGGGAAAAGAGTTCACGAGCCTTCAGGGGGACGGTTGCCAGGCTGTGCCGGTCAACCGGCGAAACAGCTTTCTCTTCGTTCCCCGAAGCAGCAGCCAACAAAAGCCCGTGAGAGAGGGCGGCTGCCTGTAGACGGGTGTTATGGAAGAATCATGATCGCTAAAGCGAATGATTCGTTTATCCGACCGTCCCCCTGAGGGCTCGGCTAACGTGGAGCGGTTATGGGACTTTTTGACTTTCTTTTTGGCAAGAAAGACTGTCCGCAATGCGGTGCGAAAGGCGCGCGGACTGAGGGAGCGAAGGTTCGATGTCCGAACCCGGAGTGCAGGAATTTTGATGGAACAATAGGACGATGGGCACGAGGCAGCGCAAGGCGGTCGGACTATCAGCCAGATCGTTTGCTGGAGATTCGGTACCGCAATTTTAGAGGCGAAGAGAAGACGTTTCGGGCAGATGAGAATTCGTTGCTGAGAAGGCGAAATCACATTTCAGTGTGTGTGGCGCCGACCGGGGAGCGGATTTCGTTGTCACGCGACCGGATACAGAACCTAGCTGAAGTGGAGGACGCTATACCGAAGAAGTCGAAGGAAGAGACGCCCGCAGGACCGAACCCTCGCGAGCGGCGAGTGCTGAGCTTCCATAGAAATCACAAATCAACATCTCCGTTGTATGAACAGCTTCGAGCGAAATATCCGGATTGGTAGAAAACTGCCTTTGCACCTTAAGGCCAAAGAAAAAGCGCCGATTTAAAGATCGGCACTACATAAAGGCAAATGCGATAACCGCTAGGCAGAGTCGCGAGCCGCGGTGAGTTTAGCGATCTCAAGTTTGCGCATTTGGAGAAGGGCTTGGACGACGCGGCCAGCCCTTTGCGGGTCGGGGTCAGACATGAGTTCGCCGATGTTTGCGGGAATGACTTGCCAGGAGAGGCCGAATTTGTCTTTCAGCCAGCCACACATGCTCTCCTCGCCGCCGTTCGCGGTGAGCTTTGACCAGTAATAGTCAATTTCGTTTTGATCCTTGCAAGGTATGACGAACGAGACCGCTTCGGTGAATTTGAAGCGAGGGCCGGCATTAAGCGCGGTGAATTCCTGACCATCAAGAGTGAAAGAGACGGTCATGACGGAGCGCTCCGGGCCTGGACCGCCTTTGCCGTAACGGGCGATCTTGCCGATTTTGGAATTGGGGAAGATGGAGCAATAAAGATTGGCTGCTTCTATGGCTTGTGAGTCGAACCAGAGAAAAGGATAGATTTTCGGCATGGGAATTGCCTCCGTCAGAAGATTTGACCTGTTGAGAACACAGTAGCATTGGCGGCGACAGATTCAATGTGAATGCGCAATAAAGAAGAGAGTCACAGAGGCCACGGAGAAAAGAGGGAGATGCCGTCGCGCGTGAGTGCTGGATAGATTAGAGTGGGCGAGTTAGATCGAGGAGGAGAGATGGGAGCAGGAAAAGATTTGGCGTTGTTGTTGATTCGAATTGCGAGTGCGCTGGCGTTTTTGTATCACGGCAGCGGGATTTTATTTGGTGCGTTTGGAGGGCCAGGGCCAGCGGGATTTGCGGCGTTTACGCACACTTCGTTGACGATAGCGTATTTGGTGGGCTTGGCGCAGGTCGGCGGAGGAATCGCGCTGCTGACTGGAATTCTTGCACGTGTTGGCGCGGTGTGCGTCGGGATCGTGATGGTCGGAGCGATCAAGATGGTGCACTTGAAGCTCGGATTCGACATCAACCACGGCGGAATGGAGTATGCGCTGACGCAGCTAATGATTGCGCTAGCGATTCTGGTTGCTGGAGCGGGGAAGTTTTCGTTGGCGCCGGGGAAGATCAAGAATTGGTAGAAAAAAAGAGAAACTCGCGAAACCCGCACCCTTGTAAACCAAGGACGCGGCGCCCAATTGGGAATCGAGAAATTGGCCACGGGGGGTATTCTTAATGCGTAAATGCGCCGGAGTTGGAATTCTTGTTTGTGGAGCAATGTTGGGCGCGGTGTTGTCGATTGGAGCGCAGGAGAAAAAGGGGACTGGGATAATGCCCATACAGGGGATAGCGAAGGGAACGTTTGACGTGAAGATGGCGCCGGTGGAAACGGTGCACAAGGACGAGAAAGGGATAGGGCGGTATTCGCTGGATAAGGTGTATCACGGAGATTTGGAAGCGACGGGGACGGGCGAAATGCTGGCGTCGATGGGAACGGTGACGGGGTCAGGGACGTACGTTGCGATGGAAATTGTGAACGGGGCGCTCGCGGGGAAGAAGGGAACGTTTGCACTCGGGCATATCGGAACGATGCAGGGCGGAACGCAGAATTTGTCGATCAATGTTGTGCCAGATTCGGGAACGGGAGAGCTGGCCGGGATTTCCGGGAAGCTGAACATCATCATTGCGCCGGATGGGAAGCATTCGTACGAATTGGAGTTCAAGATTGAGAAGCAGTGAGTTAGCGGCTAGGGCCGTGAGGCTAGAGCTGCTTGATGTAATCGAACAAAGGCATCCCAAAGAAATCTTGGAATTTTCCTGACGGACGAAAGCCGAAGCTTTCGTAGAAACGAATGGCACGTTGAAGCGGCGCTGTAGTGTCTAAAGAGATGCGCACGCAGCCCTTTTGCAAAAATGCGATTCCGCATGCGCGAGCAATTGATCCGCGAGTCCTGT
>Ga0126376_10000332_pt1 | contig 22411 bp, 19 predicted proteins | sample PanSoiMetPlot_15_FD_92760 | JGI IMG/M metagenome (GOLD analysis project Ga0126376, IMG submission 92760) | Tropical forest soil microbial communities from Panama - MetaG Plot_15 | ecosystem: Environmental > Terrestrial > Soil > Tropical forest > Bulk soil | place: Panama | collected 2016-02-17 | reverse complement strand
ATTGATGAACGGTCGCAGTGGCGCTGACTACATCAAGAAGTTTGACGCCGAGCGGTTCTCCGTCAGGTTCGCCTGCGAAGTAAAGAATTTCGACCCGCTGACATTCATCGCTAAGAAAGAGGCGCGCAAGATGGGCGCCTTTATTCATTATGCGATTGCGGCGTCGATCGAGGCGGTTGCAAACAGCGGCATTCAAATGACGCCGGAAGGCAAGTTTCCCGACAGCTTTGCGGAGAACGCAGGGACATACATCAGCAGCGGCATCGGCGACTTCTGGGCCATCGAACGCGAGCACTCAAAGCTGCTCGACGATGGACCAGATCGCGTCTCGCCGTTCTTTATCGTCTCGGCGATCGTTAACCTTGCCGCCGGCCAGGTCTCGATTCGTTTTGGCGCTAAAGGACCAAACTCAGCCACTGCCACTGCCTGCTCTGCCGGCGCACACGCGATTGGCGATAGTTTCAAGATCATTCAACGCGGCGATGCCGACGTGATGATCTGCGGTGGCGCAGAGTCGGCCATCACGCCGATGAGCGTCGCGGGTTTTTCGGCGATGCGTGCACTCTCGACGAACAACGACGATCCGCAGCACGCGTCGCGGCCGTTTGAAAGAGATCGCGACGGCTTCGTGATCGGTGAAGGCGCCGGGATCCTGATTCTCGAGGAGCTCGAGTTCGCAAAAAAACGAGGCGCGAAGATTTACGCAGAGATTGTCGGTTATGGCGCCTGCGCCGACGCGTTTCACCTGACGATGCCCGATGAGACCGGGTCGGGCGCGCGGCGCGTGATGCAGCGTACGCTTAAAGACGCGGGCGTGAAACCGGAACAAATCGGCTACATCAACGCGCACGGAACCTCGACGCCTTACAACGACAAGTTCGAAACGCTGGCGATCAAGGAAACCTTCGGCGCGCACGCGTACAAGCTGGCCGTCAGTTCGACCAAGTCGATGACGGGTCACCTGCTTGGCGCAGCCGGCGGAATCGAGAGCGTCTTCAGTGTGTTGACGCTGACTCGCAACGTCATCCCGCCCACGATCAACTACGTGCACCCCGATCCCGCTTGTGACCTCGACTGCGTTCCCAACGAACCTCGCGAAGCAAAAGTTGATTACGTGCTTTCAAACAGCTTCGGGTTCGGAGGCACAAACGCGGCGTTGTTGTTCAAGAGGTACGAAGATTAATGAAGATTATCGTGATGATGAAGCAGGTCGCGAACAAGGACGCGATCCTGCGGATTAATAAAGACGCCACCTGGATTGAGGAAGGCGATCTCTCGTTCGAGGTGAGCGAGTCAGACGGGTATGCGCTCGAAGAAGCTTTGCGCGTGCGCGAGAAGCTCGGCGGTGAAGTGATTGTTTGTTCGATGGGACCGCAACGCGTTAAGAGTGTTATCAAAGACGCGCTTGCCCGTGGTGCGGATCGCGCGGTTCACGTGGTTGGCGACAATCTCACGCATCTCACGCCGTACGCGGCCGCGAGTGTGCTCGCTGATGCGATTCGCGATGAAAAGCCGGATCTTGTCATGACGGGGCTGCAGTCAGACGACTATGGGTACGGTCAAACAGGCGTGATCATGGCTGAACTGCTCGGCTTGCCGCACGCCACCATCGTGATCGAGTTGGACGCTGCGGCTGACAAATTGCGCGTGAAGCGCGAGCTGGAGAGTGGCTGGTACCAGTGGTATGAGATGCCACTACCTGCCCTGCTTACGATCCAGTCGGGCATCAGTCAGATTCGTTACGCGACCTTGAAAGGCATCATGGCGGCGAAGAAGAAAGAGATCAAAGAAGTGACGCCGTCAGCAGAGATTGTTGGACGTCCTTCACACCAGCGCGTTGAAAAGATCTACCTGCCGCAGAAGATGAAGCAGACGCAGATGCTTGGGAATGGCGATGCGAAAGCGGGCGCGGCGGAGTTGGCGCAGAAGCTGCACGTTGAGGCGCGCGTTTTTTAACCACAGACTACACAGATGAGTAACGGATTATTAGTTTTCATTGAGCATAAAGGTGGGGTGGCGAACCGCAGTTCGATTGAGGCGATTGCGGCGGCTCAAGCGCTGGGATCGCAGTTGCAGCAGAGTGTGAGTGCGGTTGTGCTCGGGGCGGATGTTGCTTCTTTAGCGCAGGAAATCGCTGCGTATGACGTGGTGAAAGTGATTGCGGCGACGAATCCGAAGCTCGCGGATTACACGCCGGATGCTTATGCGGATGGCATGGAGCAGATCGTCAAGCAGGGCGATCCGAGTTTTGTATTCATGACGCATACGTATCAAGTCCGCGATTTCGCGCCGAAGCTCGCGGCGCGTTTTGGAAAGTCGCTGATCAGTGACTGCATTCGCGCCAAAGCGGACGGAGGCAAGATCGGATTCACGAGACGCATCTTTCTCGGCAAGCTCGATGCTGACGTAGTTTCGGATGGTGAACCGCCGGTGTTTGCGACGTTTCAGACTGGCGCCTATCGACCGGATCAGGCGGCGAAGGGTAGTGGCGCGACTGTAGAAAACGTTGCAGTTGAGATCGGCGATGTGCGCATGAAGCCGGAGCCACCGTTCCAGGAAGCGAAGCAGGCTGTCGATCTGACGAAAGCGGAAGTGATTGTGGCAGTCGGGCGTGGAATCAAGAGCAAAGACAATCTCGTGCTGGCGGAGAAGTTGGCCGAAGCCTTGGGCGGCGACCTCGCTGCCTCGCGTCCGATCTGCGACGCCGAGTGGCTTCCGATTGATCGTCAGATTGGATCGTCAGGACAGACGGTCGCGCCGAAGCTTTATGTCGCCTTGGGTATCTCGGGCGCGATCCAACACCTGGTCGGCATGAAGAACTCGGGCACGATCGTGGCCATCAACAAAGATCCCGAAGCGCCGATCTTCGACATCGCCGATTACGGCATCGCCGGGGATTTGTTTGAAGCAGTGCCCGTACTCACCGACGAGATCAAGAAGATAAAGGGAATTTAAGCCGCAGATTCATCTGCGTGAATCTGCGGCTAGTTTTTTCATCTCGTCCACGACCTCATCGGGTTTCCAGTCGTTGCCGGTATAAATCTTCGACACCTTTGTGTCCGGACTGACGATGACCGTTCGGAGCGCGTGGATGATCTGGTCCTTCTCGGGGAAGTAAGTCAGACCAAAATACTCCGCGACTTTCTTCACCTGCTCGCTTGTGCCGCCTGCAAACTCCCAATGCGCAAACGTCTCGTTTTCATAACGCTCGGTGTGCGCGGCGCCGTAACTCCTTAACACCTCCGGCGTGTCGTAACCGGGATCGATGCTGATACTGAGCAGATGCGTCTTCTCGTAAAGCTCAGGATCCTGGCCCAACGCGCGATCGATCTGCGCGAAGTTGTCGGACATCAGCGTGCAGTACTCCGGCACGGGACAACGCGTGTAGATGAAAGTTAACAACAACGCCTTGCCCCGGTAGTCGCGAAAGTGAATCTCACGATTGTTCTGATTGCGGAGCGTGAAATTGGGGAGTTCGTCTCCCTCCTTCGCGATCGTGACCGCGGGCATGGCCGCCGAGTTTTCACTTACTCGCGTGACAATCAGATCTTGCAGCCAGGTGTGAGAACCATCGACAACCAGCGTCGCGCTTAGCATGTCGTTCGGGGCGAGCTCTTTAAGATCTATCTGGTCGCGCACGGTGAACGGCATCGTCATGCCCGGCATGTAGCCTTTGATGTCCTCGTGCGAAACCGTCACCTGATGCTTGTCCGGCTCGACTGCCACTATCTTGCCCCTGAACTCGTAGTGCTTCTCGTTGCTGTGCCTGCATGACGATACAAAACAAAGGCAGATGGCCACAAAAAGGCACAAAACGCACAAAAGGGCTTTCTTTGTTTGTGGCTTCATTTCGGAGTTATTGGCTGGAGCTTGGCGTCGTAGAGTCGTTGGTAGTTCCAGTAATTGGTCAGCACCTTGTAAACGTAATCTTTGGTTTGCGAGAAACCGATCTCAGGGACGTAGCGATCGGCTTCGCTCGCGTGTGAACGAGCAATCCAGCGCGCGAGGTTGTCGGCGCCGCCGTTGTATGAACCCGCAACGGCCTGCCGTTGGTTCGGAAACTGCTGGAACAGGTTCGCGAGATACTGCGAGCCAAAACGAATCGACGTGTCAGGATTGTAAAGATCGTCCTGCTGAAACTTTTGCAGTTTTAGCTGAGCCGCGATCTCGTTTGCAGTGGACGCAATGAACTGCATCATGCCGCGCGCAGCGGAGACGGATTTCGCATCCGCCTGAAAGCGTGACTCCTGCCGCGCGATCGAAAGCACAAACCTCGGATCGACCGCGGCGTTACCGTTCTGCAAAAGCGAATCGCGAAACGGCGCCGGATACAGCATCTCGACCAACTCGCGCGGTGCAAACTCGATCAGATAATCAGCCGGCACGGGTTTCCAGACTTGCTCAGCGAAACGCACGGCACGATTCGGAATACCGGCGCGCAACGAGAGCAGCGCAATCGTGTAATCCTCGTCCGTCGCGCCAGACGTCTTGTTCGTTCCGCGCGCGGCCAGTAACTCCGGCAGCGCGTCGTCGTACAATCCGAGCAACAACAGGTTGTCGGCGAGTGCCTCGTGATCGCCTGACGGTGGCTGTTGTTTGAGTAAAGAGATCCGGTTGAACTGCGGTAAGCGATAGGTTGATAACGCACCATATGCAGCCTGTAACTGCTTCAACGCTTCACTGCGGATCTGAGCATCGTCCGTAAGTCTCAACGCGGCTTGCGCTGCCGTACGCGATTGCTCGTATTGACCCGCTGCACTCGCGACCTTGCTTTCGTTCAGCAACGAGTTGAGACGATTGCGCACGAGCGCGCGTGATTTCTCAGCCGCTGCTAAACCGAGCAGCCTCTGCGTGGCACGGACGCCGTAATACTCGTTACGTCCATCCGGAATCGACAAGTAGGCCGTGATCGCCTCTTCGGTCCGGCCGAGTTGTTCGAGCGCGTAGGCACGCAGGAAATTGACTTCGGTCGGAGTCGTGCCTCCGCCAACCTTCGTCCCTCCGAGATCGGAGAGTTTCAAAAGCTCATCCGCATCGCTCACCACGGTGGCCCAGCTTCCCTGGGCCATGTGAATACGCAGTTGCGCAAAGAGCGCGAGCGCGCCACCAATATTATTTTTGAAACGGGCGCGCGCTTGTTGCACCCAGTTCAGCGCTTCCGAATACTGGCCCGCCTCGTGCAGCGCGTCGATGATGTTCAGATAAGCTCGTTCGGGATTTGGGTTATCCGGAAAACGATCGATAAGCGTTTTATAGACCACGACCGCTGCGTCATAGCGTTTCATGCGAGCGTAGGTCGAAGCGAGCAATGCAACTGCGTCGCGACCGGGGCCTGAAGGAGAGGAGTCAAATGCTGTACCCATGAGTTTCTGTAGTATCGGGATAGTCTCCTCATATTTGGCCTCGTTGTACAAACCACGAGCGATCTGGAACCTTGCATTGAAGACAGAGCCGCTATCAGGGAAGCGATCGATGACCGCCTGGTAATGAACGCGCGCGCCGGCGAAATCGCGATTGAACTGGTAGACAGACGCGCGCAACAAGTGATCGGCTTCGCTGAGGTTTGGTGAATTGTTGTCGAAAACGTCGAGTTGCCGGACAGCTTCGAGCGCGAAGTCGTCAGGACGTGACGCATCCGGCATCTGCATCACGAGTTTCGTAAAAATGTCGCGAGCCTCAGCGACTTTTCCGGCACGCGTGAAAGCGGCGCCCATCAAGGCAGCACCTTCACGCGCGACGTTCACGTTCTTCGAGAGTGTTAAAGGTTTGGCGCTGCTGGCCGCGGCCGCAAAATCGTCGCTTTCGAAGAAACTCTCGCTCAGTCGCAAAGTCGCTGCTTCGAAAAGCAGGCTTGACGGTGCGGTGGCGGTGAGTTGTTGCAGCCGTTCGCGTTCGAGGACGAGATCGCCCGTTGCGCGTGCTAGCTTTGCAAGTCGCCAGAGCGCGTATTCTCGAAGTTTCGAATTGTTGGTAGCGATTGTTTGATAACTGGCCGTCGCGTTCGCGAGATCACCGGTGCGTTCAGCGATACGTCCGAGCAGGTAGTCGTAGCTCTTGTCGCGAAACAGCGCTTCGTTGGTCGAGCGCAGCTTGTTGATCTCGGCTCGCGCAGTCTGCCAATCGGCTGCCTCGACCGCCGCCGTGATGCGATCGGGTTGGGCCAACGCAGGCAGCGCGGCCGCTAAAAGTAGAACAAGGAAAAGCAGGATTCTCGCGAATGACATGTCTCGGATTATAATGAGGCTCCTAAGCGGCACAAAGAGCACAAACCTGCTGATTGTGATTAACGAAAACTCCCGGCGTATATTGGTTTGTCTCTTTTGTGCTTTTTTGTGGCCATTATGATCAAACTTGAAGGTTCTCAACTAGCGACTCGAATCAAGCAGGATGTTCAAAGCGCGATCGAGCAAATGGTAAAGTCGCGGGATGTGCGCCCGGGCCTGGCCGCGGTGCGTGTCGGCGACGATCCGGCGTCCGAGGTTTACGTCAGAAACAAGATTCGCGCCTGTGAAGAAGTTGGCATTTATTCAGAACAGCACGCGCTGCCGGAGTCGACCAGCACCGCGGAGTTGCTCGAACTAATCGCATCGCTAAACGCGCGCGACGACGTTGACGGCATTCTGACGCAACTTCCTTTACCGTCCCAAATTGACGAAACCGCGATCATCGAAGCGATCGATCCGAGAAAGGACGTGGACGGGTTTAATCCGGTCAACGTCGGTCGATTGGCGCTCGGACGTCCAGTCTTCGTGCCGTGCACTCCCGCCGGCATCATCGAATTACTCGATGACAGCGGCGTCGAGATACGCGGGACGAACGCGTGCGTGGTCGGTCGCAGTCAAATCGTGGGACGTCCGATGGCGCAGTTGCTGTTGCAAAGGGACGCGACAGTAACGATTTGTCATTCACGCACGCGCGATCTCGCAGCGGTAACGAAGACTGCCGACTTGCTCGTGGTCGCGATCGGGCGCGCGGGTTTCATCGGTCGCGATCACATCAAGCCAGGCGCGACGGTGATCGACGTCGGTATGAACAGGATTTCAGATCCAGAGGAGGTTCGCGAGCTCTTTGGCAACGAATCTGAGAAGCGACTCGAGGTGCTCGCTAAACGCGGCTCCACGCTCGTGGGCGACGTGCATCCCGCACAGGCGGCGGAGGTGGCAGGCAAGCTGACGCCTGTGCCCGGAGGTGTCGGCTTGTTAACGGTGGCGATGTTGATGAAGAACACGTTGAAGGCCGCGACCTTGAGACGGCTGTGATTTATGTTACGTGTCGGAATGACAGGCTCGATCGGCGTTGGCAAGTCGTTTGTCGCTTCAGTGTTTGCTGAGCTCGGGTGTCACGTGCTCGATGCGGATCTGACGGCGCGCGAAGTCGTGATGCCGGGCACTCCCGGCCTGAAGGCAATCACACGAGAGTTTGGCGAAGAGATTATCAACCCGGACGGCACGTTGAATCGCAAGCAGCTCGGGGCGGTCGTCTTTGCTGATGAAGATAAGCGCCAGCGTCTGAATCACATTCTTCATCCGTTCATTATCGTGCGCCAGGACGAGATCCTGCGCGAGTGGGAGGCTGAGGATCCGAAAGGCGTCGGTATCGTCGACGCCGCTTTGATGATCGAATCGGGTGGTTACAAGCGTTTCGATAAACTGATCGTGGTCCATTGCCGTCCGGAGGTCCAACTCGAACGCCTGATGCTGCGCGACAAACTCTCGCGCGGCGAAGCGCAGCGACGGATCGCTTCGCAGATGCCGCAGGAAGAGAAGCAAAAGTTTGCCGATTATCTGATCGATACATCCGATGGATTTGATCTGACCAGAGCTCGAACTGTTGAAGTTTACAATCGATTAATCCGTGTCATCCGTGGCTAGAAAACGTTTTTCCTGCATCTGTTCGCTGTTGCTGGCGTTGTGTTTGACTCACAGCGGCTGCTTCAGCGGCGGTGAACCGTCGACTTATTACGGCAAAGTTGTCGCACCGCGGGCGCAGGAGTTTCGCTGGAGCAACGGTGGACTGCCGCAAACGTTCGATCCCGCTTTTGCCGCGGCGCCGCCGGACACTGACGCTGTGCGTGCGCTCTTCGAAGGACTCACCGATTACGATCCGGAGACGTTAGCGCCGGTTCCGGGAGTCGCAGCGCGCTGGGAGTCGTCAAACGATAATCGTGTCTGGACGTTCTACTTGCGCGACAACGCGCGCTGGTCCAACGGCGAAAAAGTTACGGCGGAAGATTTCGTCCGCTCCTGGGAACGCACGCTCAAGATTGGACCACTCGCGCCACATACAGAACTGCTCGCCAACATCGAAGGCGCTGTTCCCACACTTTCGACGCCACACAGTTTCGGCGCGCGGGCGCTCAATGAAAACGTTCTCCAGGTCACCCTGCAGCATCCCGATAACAGCTTTCCGGCTCTCGTGGCGCATCCCGTGTTTCGTCCCGTGAAAGTCGAGGCTGCGGACCACATCAGTCGTATCGATTCACATGATTTGATCTCAAACGGCGCGTTTCACCTGTCTGCGACCGGTAACGATGGCGTTAAGCTCGAGCGCACAAAAACTTATTGGGACGATGCTTCGGTCGCGCTCGATCGCGTCACTTTTGTAAACACGCCCGACGCCGAAGACGCGCTGAGTGCGTACCAGGCAGGCGAGATCGATGCGATCACAAACGCGCCCTTCGAACCGCTCGCGCTCAAGCTGCTGACTCCGTACAAGGACTTTCGCCGTACAACTTACGGCGCGTTGACTTACTACGCCTTCAACACCGCGCGCGCTCCTTTTGATGACGTGCGCGTGCGCGAGGCGCTGGCGCTCGCGATCGATCGCGAACGAGTCAGTCGCGACGACCTCGGCGGCGCAACCGAGCCGGCCGGAAAGTTTCTGCCTGACGCGATGTCGGGCGAAAAGCCGGTAGTGGACAAAGCAGACCTGCTCGATCACGACGCCCACAAAGCCAAGGAGATGCTGGCCGAAGCGGGTTATCCGAACGGCGAAGGCTTTCCCGTGATCAGGTTGCTGATCAATCGCAACGAGCAGCAGCGCATAGTGGCCCAGTCGATTGCTGCGATGTGGCGGTCGACATTGAACATTGAAACAGCGATCGAGATCCGCAACTGGGACGAATATGAAGCAGCGATCAAAGCCGGTGATTACGACATCGTGCGTCGCGGCCTCGTGATGCAAACGACCAATGAGCTCGTTAATCTACGGATGCTGTTTGAGCGCGACACTCGTGCGCTGCCGAGCCCGTCGCCGGCGCCTGAAGGAGCCGCGCGACTGGAGGCGTCGCCGGCGGAGACTCTGGTGGTTGAGACTGAGACGCAAGCGCTCAAAGATCTGCGCGCGATGCCGATCTATTTTGCGTCTTCCTACTCGCTGGTTAAGCCGTATGTTTCGGGCTTCGATGTGAACGTGCTCGACGCGCCGAGTTTGAAGAAGACCCGCCTCGATACGAACTGGAAACAGCCTTAATCTGGATGAGTGAGTTTAGTGTCATTTGCAAGAGCAGGGAAGAGACCGCGCGGGTGGCTGCAGCGCTGGCGCCGTTTCTGAGGCCGGGCGACGCGATGATGCTGAAAGGCGCGTTGGCAGGTGGGAAGACTGCGTTTGTACAGGAACTTGTGGCGGCGCTTGGATCGAAGGTTGACGTTACGAGTCCGACGTTTACGTTGGCCCACTTCTATCCGACGCCGGTGGGAACGTTCCTGCACATCGATGCTTATCGACTCTCGAGTGTCGCTGAGTTTCGCGATCTGGCGTTGGAAGATTACGTTCCGGAAAGCATCGCTGCTGTCGAGTGGGGCGACATTGTGGAGGACGATTTTTCGAACGCTTTGTCGATCGCGTTCGAGTTTGTGCCGGGGTTAGACAACTGGCGCAAGGTGACTCTGTCGGCTAAGGCGGAGCGATGGCAGCCGGTTTTGGAGAATTTGAGCAAGCAGTTGCAGGTATGAGTTTACTTCTGGCAATCGAGTCGTCGTCGAATGTGTATCGCGTGGTGATTGGACGCGACCGCGAAGTCGTCTTCGATTCGACTGTTGATGACTGTGAATCTTCGTTGCGAACGTTGGATGCGTTACTTTCGTGCGGGCTCGAAAGGTTGAATGCCGAGGCAAGCGAGATCGAGGGTGTGGCGATCAATGTTGGGCCAGGTTCGCTGACGTTCGTTAGAGCGGGGATCTCGTTTGTGAACGCGCTCGCGTTTAGTTTGAAGGTGAATATTTATCCATTCAATTGGTTTGAGATCATCGCCCATCAAACGAAGGACACAACGAATTTGCCGGTGCTGTGTGCCGTGCCGGCCGCGAATGATAACGCATACGTTGGGTTGATCAAGAGTGAGTCAGTTGAGATCATGCGTTTCGGTCCGTTGCACAAGGCGGTTGTTGATGTTGGCGCGGGGCTTTCGAAAGCCGCGGTGGCAGGAAGGATTCGACACCGGTTCGCGTCGTTGTTGAATGGCGTCGAGCTCGTCGACACGGGCATCGAGAATCCCGACGCGCGCGCTCTTTTGGAACTAGGGTTCGAAGCGCATGAAGTGGGTAGTCACGCCACAACGCAGGTCGAAGCGCTCAATGACCAGTCCGACATTTTTTATGCCAATCTTGGATGACTGTAGGGGCGGCCCTCCGTGGCCGCCCCCCTCGCGCCCAAATCGAACGATGGGGGCGGCCACGGAGTGCCGCCCCTACAGTTCGGTGGGCGGAATCAAATAACGAAGGGTGTTTTGATTGCTGGAAGAGATTGTTGAGTGTTTAGAGAAGGGTGGAGTGGTGCTCCTGCCGACCGATACGGTGTACGGGCTGGCGGTGAGTCCGAACTTCGACAAATCGATCGATCGCTTGTTTGCACTCAAACGCCGCCCACGCACTGTGAATCTCCCGATCATGGTAGCGTCCGAGAAAGAACTCGAGTCGTTAGGTTTTGAGATCAGCGAGTCAGCGAGACGTCTGCTCCGTTCACCTTTGATCCCCGGCAGTCTCACTCTTGCGATGGGTTTTCGCTCCGACTACCGGCCACATTGGCTCGCGGGACGCGACGAGGCTGCGATCAGAATTCCCAACGACGATTGTCTGCGCGCTGTGTTGCGCAAAACCGGTCCACTGCTCGTAACCAGCGCGAACGCGCACAGCACCGGCACGCCCGACAACGTTAGCGACATCCTGGCCCAACTCGATGGCGCACCGGATCTCGCGGTTGATGGCGGCACGCTGCGAACTACGGCCTCGACGCTCGTGAACTGCCGCGTCGATCCGCCCGTCATCGAGCGTCTCGGCGTGGTGCCTGAATCCGAAGTGCTTAGGTATTTAAAATGAGTAAAGACGTAATCCTCGGTATCGAATCATCGTGCGACGACACGGCCGCCGCCGTCGTCGATCGCGACGGCAACGTGCTCTCGTCGATCATCGCGAGCCAAACTCATATTCACTCGCACTGGGGCGGTGTCTATCCGGAGTTTGCGAGCCGCGCACACGCGCTTGTTGTTGTTCCGACTATCGAACGCGCGCTCGCAGAGGCAAACGTCGCCGGTCCGGATCTGAAAGCGATCGGTGTGACGCGTGGACCAGGGCTGATCGGTTCATTGATCGTCGGCGTCAACACTGCGGCGGGACTGGGTCTCGGGTGGAACGTTCCCGTGCTCGGCATCAATCACTTGCGTGGACATTTGCGCAGCGCCGATCTGGTTGAGCGGCGCGTGGAACTGCCGGCGATCGTTCTGCTCGTCTCGGGTGGACATACGTTCCTCGCGCGCATGGAGAGCCTGACGTCGATTCAACTACTTGGTTCCACGCGAGACGATTCGGTTGGCGAGGCATACGACAAAGTGGCGCGCTTGTTGGGACTGGGTTATCCGGGTGGCCCGGCTGTCGACAGGCTCGCGAAGACGGGAACGGATTCGATTCCATTTCCGCGGCCGATGCTGACGGAAGGTTTTGAGTTCTCGTTTTCGGGTTTGAAGTCAGCAGTCGGAAGATACCTAGATAAGAATCCGGACGTGGCGCACGCGGACGTGGCGGCGTCGTTTGTGAGTGCGTGCATGGAGATATTGCTGACGAAGTGCAGGCGCGCATTGGTTGCGCATCCGTCGAAGTGTTTGGTGGTGGTTGGTGGTGTGGCTGCGAGCCCGCAACTGCGTGAAGGCGCCGCGGAGCTTTGCGATAGTCTCGGAGTGAAACTGTGTCTGCCGCCGCTGAAGTGGTCGACGGACAACGCGGCGATGATCGGCCTTGCGGCGTGGGATTACCTGAACGAGGGAGTTCACCCACCTCTCTACGCGACCGCGTCACTCAAGATCACAGAGTTTTAATCACGGATTTACACAGATTAACGCGGATAGAATTAATCCGCGTTATCCGTGAAAATCAGCGGCTCAAATCCTTCACGAACCCCCAGTCGCCGCTCGCATTCACCTGAATGTTATTCACATTCTTCTTCGCAATCACTACATTCGACAGGTACCACAACGGAAACGCGGGCACGTCGCTGCTGACGATCTCCTGAATCTTCCTGTACAGCCCGACGCCTTTTTGCCGGTCGAACGTGTTCACCGCCTCATCAAGCAACGCATCGAGCTCCTTGTTGCTGTAGCGGCTGCGATTGCGCGACGGTCGCGCCTCCGTCGGTATCTCTGACGTCGCGAAGAGATCTTTGTAGAAGATCGGATCCTGATTGCCGCCAACCCACTGCGAGTATGAAATCTGGAAGTTACCGCGTTTGAGCTCGTCAAAGAACGTGTTCTGTTCCGGCGTCTGAATCTCCACCGGAATCCCGACTTCCTTCAGGTAGTTTTGTATCACGCCCGCGTATTGCCGCCCGGAAATACTGCTGCCCGAGAGCTTGTAAATCAACGGCTTATCAAAACGCATTCGTGGTCCATCACCATCCGGATCCGGGAAGCCCGCTTCATCGAGCAGCTTCTTCGCGCGCGCCGGATCGTAAGAATACGTTTGACCCGTCGAGTAAGCCCATGACTCTTCCGGGATAATCGAATGCGCAATCTTCCCGAGTCCCTGCAAGAGGCTCTTGATCATGGTCTCTCGATCGATGGCATACGCGATCGCCTGTCGCACCTTGACGTTATCGAGCGGCGGCGCGGAAGTATTGATCGTCAACAGCACGACGTTTGAACCGGGAAACTCCTTCACTTGCAGATTCGGATCCTGCCCAAGTCGCTTCACCGCATCAGGCGAAAGACTCGTCGGCATCGGCGCGATATCGACTCGACCGGCTTGCAACTCCGCCTGTAGCGCATTCATGTCGGAGATGACGCGCACGCGCACGGTTTCAAGTTTCGGAGCCCCTTCCCAGTACTGCGGAAACCGGTCGAGATCAACTACCTGCTGCGCGTTGTCGTAACTGTCGAACCTGAATGGACCAGTGCCGAGTGGATGCGTTTTCTGCGACGCGTAACTGTCCTTCGGAATGATCGCAACCGGGACGAGATTCGACAGCAATCCGATCCACGGCTTGGTCAACGTAACCACCACCGTGAGCGGATCCGGAGCTTCGACGCTCTTTATATAACTGTGCTTGTCGGTGTCGAAAAAGCTGGCTGACTTCGCGAAGTTGCTGGAGAAGACGAGGTCGAGCGTGTACTTCACATCAGCCGAACTCATCGTGCGCCCGTCGTGAAACTTGACGCCGTCGTGCAGCGTGAACGTGTAAGTCAGCCCATCGTCAGAACGTTTGATGTTAGACGCCAGCTCGCCAACGTAATCAAACTTCTCGTCCTTTTTTACCAGCGAGTTGAAGATCAACGTGCGTACGCGTTCGCTGGCTGCGTCAACCGAAGGTGATCCGATCGGATCGATAGTGCGAATGTTATCGCCGAGGGCGATCACGAAGGCGTTGCTGCGTCGTCGGCATCCGGGCGGAATAATCAACAGCGCTGTCAAAAAGATCAGCAGGACAAGCTTGATAAGCTTGATAGGCTTGTCATCGCTCACTTAAGCGTGCCTCCGTAGGTGTAGTTGAGCTTGGAATTGAGTCTGAGTATTTCGTCCGACAGGAATTTGAAGCGATCGAGATCGAGCGGTAGTGGCGGTTCCATGATGGTTTTGGTGCGCGCGATTCGCTCGAGTGTCTGTTTTTTTCGTGCTTCGGAGAGCACGCCGCTCTGGGCGGCTGCCAGCAAACCATCGTAGCCGCGTTTGATTGTGTCGGTAGTGGCGCAGATCAGGCACATGTCTTCACCGGCGAGCGCCGCGCGCACCACGGCGTCTTCGATCTCGTAGTGCCGCGCGATTGCGCCCATCTCCAGATCGTCGGTGACGACGAGGTGCTTGTAGCCGAGCTCTTCGCGGAGAAGTTTGGTGACGATGTTGTAGTTAAGCGATGCCGGTTCGATCAAACCGCCCGTAGTCTCTTCTTTGATGTCGACGTTTGGAAAGCCACCGTGACTCACCATCACGCAACGAACGCGATCGTCGCGTCGTTGAAAGAGCTCGATGTACGGGGCGAGATCCTGCGCGATCAGGTCGTCGTGAGAGAGCCGGACCACCGGCATCTCCTCGTGTGAATCGACTTCACCCGATCCGATTCCCGGAAAATGCTTCAGGCAACCGAGCATGCCGGTGCCTTGAAGTCCACGCATGTAGACAGTCGTGTAGCCGAGCACCTCGCCCGGCGATCGTCCAAACGATCTCGAATAAAGACCGTTCGACAGCAGATCGCGGTCGTCGGTCATGATCGACATCACCGGCGCGAAGTTGATATTGAATCCCAGCATGCGCAGCACTTCACCCGTGATTCTGCCGAGCGCACGCGCGGCAGCGAGATCGCCGTGCTGGCGAATCGTGCGCGCGGAAGGCATCGGCGTGAATATGCGGCGCAGGCGGTCGACGAGGCCGCCTTCCTGATCGATGCCGAACAGCGGCGGTGTCGGTACGATTTCGCGAACGCTGTCGAGCAGCGCGCGCAGTTGTTCGGGACCGGCGACGTTACGGCCGAAGATAATCACGCCACCAGGTTTTACGTATTCGATTAGCGCGCGTGATTCCGGGTCGAGTTCGGTGCCGGGAAGGCCGATGAATAAGAACTGTCCGATTTGTTGTTCGAGGGGAAGCGCCAAAAGATTTTCTGCAAGCATTGGTTATCGGAGTTTAGCACAAGAAGTATAGGTCCTATATGACCTATAGGACTTATACTTTTGTGGCTAACAATTTTCTTCTTCTTTGTGGCTTGAAGTCTGTAGTATAAACAAACGCATGCCGCGCGAAATAACCGACCGGGGTCGCGTTGTTGAAGCCATCCAGCATCTTGCTCTTACCGCTGAACTCTTCGAGGAACAAAACGGCAAGCAGAAGTATGCTGGTGACCTCGAGGTAATCATTCAGGGTCGCGATTACGGCAACGGTAAGCGCGTGGGGCCTTACGTGCGCCTCCTCGCTTACGATGCGGGCGAAGAGATCATGCGCCAGGGTGAGTGGGGTGGAAACACTTTCTACATCACTGTCGAGGGTGCGCTCGACGTTTACGTTCGCGAAACGGACGGTCAGAAGAAGATCGGTCAACTCGACCCGGGCACATGCTTTGGCGAGATGGCTTTGCTCGCCGGCATCGAGCGCAACGCAACCGTAGCAGTCCCTGCAGATCAAAAAGCGGTCGTGCTCGAAGTGACGCGTCCCGCGTTGCGCCTGCTCCGCAAGCTGAAAACCTTCGGCACTATCCTCGACGAGACTTACCGCACGCACGGCATCGGGCGCGTCATTGAAGACCTGTCACAAATCACCGGCAAACCTCTAAGCGAACAATTAACGCAGGAGTTGAAACGCACCGCCCGTTACATGGTCTACGGCAAGAACCACGTTCTCTGCCAGGAAGATCAACCCGTCGATCGTCTGATCCTGATCAAGAGCGGTTGGGTCCGACGCTCGCATGGCGTGCCGTTTCACGCGGCCTCGCCGGAAGTCGTCCTTGGCATGGACGAGACGACGGGCGTTGATTTTCTTGGCGGCGGAAACTGTCTCGGCCTGGAAGGTGTGACTCAGCCTGCCGTCTGGCAATACAGAGCAAGCCTGATGGCGCGAACCGAAGTGCTCGAGATTCCGTTCGATCAGTTCTCGACTGACGCCGAGCTTCGTAAGCAACTCGCCGCGACGTTCTCGCCACTCTCTACCGCCGGGAGTTCATTGCCGCTCACGATCGAAGCGCTTCCCGATCTGAACGCTCTGAAAGCCGCCGAAGAAGAGATCGCGACGGGGATCATCGACGGCTCGAACGTCCTCGTGATGGACATGGATCTCTGCATCAGGTGCGGCAACTGTTCGCTCGCGTGTCACAAAATGCACGGGCAATCGCGTTTGTTACGGCGCGGGATCCAGATTGAGCGTCCGGCTACGATTGGAAAGAAACGTTTGCAGCACGCGCTCGTCCCGCAGGTTTGCATGCACTGTGCGGATCCGGAATGTTTGACTGGTTGTCCGACGGGATCGATCTTTCGCGACTCGCACGGCCACATCGACATCGACGCGCCGACGTGCATCGGTTGTTTCGACTGCGCGACGCAGTGTCCTTACGACGCGATCACGATGGTGCCGCGCACTGCGCCTGCGCCGCCGTCGGGTTTCGCTGCGACACTCAAGAAGGTCTTCAGTTTCAAGATCGATCGTCCGGCTCCGCCTGCAGCATGGGACGATCCTGTCGCCATCAAATGTAATCTTTGTCAGGGAACGTCGCTCAACCCGCCGGGCGCAAAGCGTAAGGCTTATTCGTGCGAAGAGAACTGTCCCACCGGCGCGCTCGTGCGCGTGGATCCGATTGAGTACTTCAGCGAGATCGGTCCGGCGAAGAGTTTTGTATTTCGGGATCAAAATCATGCCCTCGGCCGGAACATTCACAAGAGCGATCCACTCGCTCGCGCCTGGCACATCGTTGGCGCGGCAGTGTCGATTCTTTCGGCGCTCGTGATCGGATGGGCCATTACAAGATACGGATACGACCGGGTTTTGGCGGGCACGTGGTTGACGATGCGCTGGCTCACCGGACTGGTCGGACTCGCCGGCATCGCAGTCGTGATGACGTATCCCGTTCGGAAACAGATCTATCGACGGCGCGCGGGCGCGTTGCGTTATTGGATGCTGTGCCATGTCTACGTAGGTGTGATTGCGGGAATCGTGTTGCTGTTTCACTCTGGCCCGCGCACGGGCGGACTGGTGACAAGCTTTCTATACGTCGCGTTTGATTTGACGATCCTGTCGGGGATCATTGGGTTGGCGACTTATTACCTCGCGCCGAGAATCATGACGCGTATTGAAGGCGAGCCGTTGCTGGTCGAGGATCTCGAGGGCCGGCGCAAGGAGTTGCTCGCTGATGTGCGCACGATTCTCGATAAGAGTGAAGGCTGGTTGAAAGAGGAGATCCGGGATCGAGTTTATCCGAGGTTTTTGTCGTACCGGTTTCTCTGGAGACAGATCTGGAGACGTGAAGAGTTGAAAGCGATGTTGGCCCAGGCGCGCCAGGAGTTCAAAGAGCGAACCACGCGCCTGACAACCGACGAGGAACGCGATCTTCTGATCAGTGCAGTCGAGACTTCGGTAACTCTGCGTCGTGTCGACGCGCTGTTGGCGTTGCACTGGCTGCTACGTGCGTGGATTCCCTTGCACATCCTCGCAACCGCAGTGATGCTGGCGCTGCTGCTGGTCCATATCAGCCAGGTGGTGTTCTTTAGCGTGAGGTAATGGCTGCGAAGAATCAGTACATCATTATTCGCGACGATTTGCATATCGATCCGGTGACCGTCATCTCCGAGGGTCTGCTGATCGGGCGGTTGTTGCAGTGTGATTTGTTGCTGAACCACCCGTCCGTCTCGCGCGTGCAGGCGGGCATCAAGCAGATTGACGATAATTATTACCTTTTCTCGTTACGGCCCAGGAACCCGGTCATACTCAACGGCAGACCGGTAGAAGAAAACGAAGCGCTCGCTGCCGGCGACATTATCGAAGTTGGACCATATCAACTACAGATCGATTCCACTGAAGATGAGTTGGTAATCCGTGTCGAAGTGGGCATCGGCGCGAAGCCTTCCGAAATCGATCTCAGCGATCCCGGACTCAGCACTGACAATCTGGTCGCGCCGGATGAAGGCAAAGGCAAAAAGCCGCGCGCGGCGCCGATGCCCAGTAACAAAGCCCTCGACGTTTTCTGGGACAAGCGAATTCGTGAAGTCGGCAAGATGGCGCGACCGTCACCGCTTTATCCAAAGGGCGGCCGACGCAGCGGGAAAGCGCAGTTCAACTGGATGCCTACGAGCGATCTGATGTCGCGCTGGCCGGTCGCGTTTTTCACTTGGGCGTTATTGATTGTCGGCGTGGTTTCGGTTGCCGCGGCTTATGGCTACACGAGCGCATTTACTCCCGGACCTGTTTCGAAGGCGCACACTGCTACGCAGTTCACGATGACGCCCGCAATCGCCGTCAAGCCAAACGCCGGTTCATGCACAAGCTGTCATTCGTTCAGGGGAAACATGGAGCAGCGTTGTGCTGCTTGTCATCATACCGACGCCTTCGTCGCCACGACGATCAAGCCACACGCAGCCGCAGGTATTGGTTGCATTGATTGTCACGCCGAACATCAGGGAACGGAGTTTAGCGCGAAGCAGGGTGCGCTCGATTCGTGTACTGCGTGTCATAACGACAGCAATCAACGAGTCTTCAACGGTCGCAAAGTCGGCACACCTCACGGTGGTACGTTTGGGTATCCGGTCGTGAATGGAAAGTGGAGCGCGAAGTCGATCAACGATGAGGAGTGGGATTTAAGGAAGCTCGGGACCACGCGCCAGCCGGCGGACTCGGATGACAAGTGGCGCAGCAATCAGTTTCACGCGCTGCACGATCAACGAGTGAAACTCGCGCCGGGTCTAAAAGGGAACTCCGAAGGTCGACTGTCGTGCTCGAGCTGTCATGAGTCGTTTGAGCCGGCAATCGATCGAACCACACCGCGGACAACCTGCGCCGCCTGTCACGTAAAAGACGGCAAACCCAACTGCACCTCCTGCCACGTCCAACACATCCTCGATGAACGCCGCTGGAGCGCATCGATGCTTTAGCCCGCCGGTTTGTGGCAGGGGATGCAGTCGTTTGAGCCGGGAACCTTTCCTTTGAGCGCGGGACGTGCGGCGAGCGCCTTGTCGTGGCAAACGTTGCAGTTGAGGTGATACGCGACTTCGTTCGTCAACTTCGTGGGCGCCGGTTTATCCGGATATTGAACCGACGGCATCGGCGCACTATCGTCACCCGCCTGAAGGTGACACGCACGACAACCCTTCACCGGCTTCGCATCCGCTGCCGCGAGCGATTCAGTCGTCAAAACCACTGTGCGCTCGGAAGTCTTTAACGGCGGCTTCAGATTCGCGGCCGGCTGGTCCGTGTGATGACATTCAACGCAAGTCAGCATGCTCTGCCCGTCGGGGCTGTATTTCTTCGTCGCGTGGTTCTCGTGGTTGAAAGGCACCTCACCGTACTTGTCCGATTGGCTGTCTTTCGACAGCACGACGTCCTTCGGTTGCGTCTTGCTCTCTTTTTCCTGTACGACCAGCCCCAGACTCACGCACGCCAGCAGTAGAATAAGTAGTAGTTTCATCGTGAGAGGATCTTAGTTAGCTGTTCCTGAGCCTGTCAATTTTTTTGTATTGAATCACATCGGCATACGAAAACTCGGACCGGTGTGACATCGCTTGCAGTCTTTAAAAACCAGATCCCCGCCGAACGATCTCCTCCCGTTATGACACGTAACGCACGTCATCCCGCGTGTTGTCACAAAATGCTCGGCTGCGGATGGCGAACTCACCTGGCGCGTCTGTGCGGCGCCGGGAGTTAGCTTGTGACAGTCAGCGCATGAGAGTCGCTCGCGCGCATCGTGAGCCGTATGACTGAAGGCGTAACGATACGAGCGCGCGTTAGTGCTCGTTGGTCGATACGCTTTCTGGTCGTGACACACTCCGCACGACGCGATCTCACGGCCTGCGTTCGATTTACTCGTTGGGGTGTGACAGGTGTAGCAATTGTTATGCGCCGCGATATTCGCGGGAATCGACAAACCAACACCGCGATTGATCGGCGAGCTATGACATCCGCTGCAACCGCGCTGCGGGCGCGCTGAGCCGGCGTTATGCTGCGCGTGATCGAACTTGACATTGAATGGTTCGTTGAAGCTTGCGGGAAAATTTTTCAGCGGCGGATTGTTGCTGCTGATGTCGGTGTGACAAATCTTGCACATCGGGACTTGCGGCGTCGTGAACTGGCTGCGATGACAATCCGTGCACGCTTTGTGACCGGGAAACCGCGGTGTCGCAGAGTTGTCGGTGCGCTCGTGACACGAGTTGCAGGCCAGGGAACTGTGACGCTGGCTGTTGTGAAGAAACTTCGAGTAGTCGACCTGCGCCGAGGTCGCTTGAAAGAAAAGAAATACTCCCGCAAAGGCGCAAAGGCGCAAAGCAATCATTTGATGTCCTTGCGTTTGATCGGCGGGCGCTCCGCGATCAGGTAGTGACTCGCCGGCGGATCGAGACTGCCGACGTTCGCCGCGTGACAATAAACGCACGTGAAGTTTCGATCCTTATCGATCGCCACGAGCTCCTTGCTCAGATCCTGGCGTAGACCATCCTTGTTATGACACTCAGTACACGCAGTGATCGGTACATCCGGTTTCAACCCGCGCAGCGAGGCTGCTTTCGTGATGTTGATGTGACACGTCGTACATTCCGCGACGTGTTGTTTCTTCTCACCACCGCCATCGTGTACAAACTTCGCGGAGATTCTTTCCGGCGTTTCCTTCGCTGTGTACGGCGTCGCGAGTTTGTGACAGCCGTTGCAGTTATCGGCCACTGGTTGCTGCGATTTCCAGTGACAGTTGAAACACGACGAATGATTGGTCGGCACAGCTTTGAACGTCTCGGTGCGTTGGCCGTGACAAATCGTGCAGTTGTTGTAACCCTGCGGCGCATGCGCGAATCGCAACAGGGCGATTACGTCCTGATGCCTGTCATGCGGAAACTCGATCGTGAACTGTCGTAGCCCAGCCGGATTTCTAAACGGAAGCCTTGCGTCATCACGCGGCGACGTCTTCGAGTGACACACGGAACAGATCGGGGGTCGCGCCCCGCGGAAGAACTGCGGCCGATGACAACTCACGCACGCATCATGGCTCGGATAATCCTTGATATCCGGAAAGGTTATCTTGTGACACGTATTACACGCCGCCCGGTGCTTCTGTGTCGCATGTGAAAACTTCGAATAATCAACCGCGGATAGACACGGATACACGCAGATCAGGCAGAAAAGAATTAGTAACTTAATCCGTGGTTTCATCCGCGTTAATCTGTCTTACAGACCGGCTTTGGCTTCTCAACTCCAACGCATTTCACTAGCCTGTCTTTACGATTCGAAACGAGATAAGGCTTCTCAGTCGCGAGGTCTCCGGCCTTGACCTGTACTTCGCAATTCCACGTCACCAGCGTTTGGCCCAGCTCGGTGGGGATGAGGTTTGACAAAACGTAAGTTCCTGGTCCAAGGTCGGTGAAGTAAGCAGTGCCGTTTCGATCCGTCATCACCGATTGCACAGCCGGAGCTTGTTTGAGCAACTCTTGGAGGGCACGTTGACGATCGCGATAGAAACCGTCACGCAGATCGGGAGCCAAGTTCGTAGTCAACCACTGCCGCGCCGTCTCTTCGTTTCCATACTCTTTCTGGCTCGTGGTAAATGCAGTCGCAAACTCAGGCACCGCTTTTGGTCCGGTTACAAAATCCTTCTCGACTGCGCGGCAATAAACTGACTCACAGTCGCTCTCTTTGAGCCACTCGATCAATGCTGAACTCGCGCCGATTTTCTGGTAGTAACAATCGCGACTTGTGAGTGGCTGGCGCTCGATAGCATCGAGCAGCGCCTGGTTCTGTTCGAGCGTGCCGGGGATCATGAAGAAACGTTTGCGTGCGAGACCTCGTAAGGGAGAAGTGTCATCAGCTTTCACACGTACACGGAGACGCAGCACGCCCGTTTGGCTTTGCGCCAGCACGACCACGACCATCAATAAGAGCGCGAAGATGATCCTCATAGATTCGGACTACGCGGAAACTTCAAAAACGGCAGCCGCACGCCGCGCACGAAGATCTGATCCGAACGAATTCCAGCGGGTGGCGAAAAACCGTTCGCGCCGGCGGCACTAATCAAATCATCCTGGTCCACGCCGTCGCCACTGATGCCAATCGCGCCCACCAGAGCGCCATTTTTATAGAGTGGCACGCTGCCGGGAAAGATCTGGATGCCGTTTGGCAGCGATGGGATTGAAGTGCACGGAACTGCTGGTCCAACCAGTGACGCCAGGAAATTCGTGCGCACGAGATCGAGTTGCAAGCCGACGTTGAAAGGGCTCCATGCGGGAAGTGCGGTGCTGAACGGTCCGGGCGCGGTGTCGTTT
>Ga0126376_10000331_pt1 | contig 22412 bp, 24 predicted proteins | sample PanSoiMetPlot_15_FD_92760 | JGI IMG/M metagenome (GOLD analysis project Ga0126376, IMG submission 92760) | Tropical forest soil microbial communities from Panama - MetaG Plot_15 | ecosystem: Environmental > Terrestrial > Soil > Tropical forest > Bulk soil | place: Panama | collected 2016-02-17 | reverse complement strand
TGGACGAACTCGGCCGCAATCTCAGCGAAGCGCTCGCTGCGACCCTCCGCCCACCGATACTCGACCGCGACGGTGCGACCCTCGATCCAGCCGAGTTCGCGCAGCCGCTGAACAAAGACGGCGAACCATTGGCCATGGGATGAAGGCGTGCCCGGGACCAGGCACCCAATGGTCGCTAGCTTCTCCGGCTGCTGCGCTGGCACCGCGCGCGGCCACGCTGCCGCCGCGCCGGCGAGCAGCGTGATGAACGCGCGCCGATGCAGTTGATCGAATTGCATTGGGTTGCCCTGCCAGCCGCATTGCAGGATATCTAATTAGCAGGGATCAGTCAGCGGATATCGTCATTTGGATGACATGCCGCCCGACACCGAGACCATCATCAAGTTTCGTGGACCGCAAACGTCATCCAAACATCCAGGAAGCAGGATCTTGGATTGCCTTGTGGTCGTTGAGTGCAAGCAAGCCCTTGACGTTTCGCACCAGCGACCAGATTGCCCACCAAATCAATATAGCGACCCCGATCGCCGGGACGAACGTGACCAGAACCGCCCCCACCACAACATACAGCAGTCCGATCCAGAACGTCCGGACTTGGAACTGGTAATGGCTGCGGAGGAGTAAAGTGGCATCCGGGAACCGAATGTGTGCAATGATGACGCCAATCAAGGCGGTGATCCCGAAGATGTAGGCGGCGAAATAGAGCAAGTATACGATCAGCACAAGTTGTTCATCGGATACTACGGGCGGTCGGGTCGAAGTTGGCTCCGTTGATGACATGTCCACCTCGCACACGTCCTAGCGGACTGCATGGTTACACGGACGCGCATTTACGGCAACGCGCTTGCGTTTGAGTAGGCTCCACCCGACACGAACAGAAAGCTCCGCCAGGCTGAGTATCGAGGAATACCCTCAGGCAACCGGCCACGCCACCGCCGTACCGCCGAGCAACGATATGAACTCGCGGCGCCTCACTCAATTACCTCGTCGGCGGTCATTTTGCATGATCATCGGGACTGTGAGGCCGAGCGCCTTGGCGGTCTTGAGGTTGATGACCAGCTCGAACTATGCGGCCGACATAGATGGCAGCTTGACGATAAGCATTTCATGAGAGCCTCGGCTTGCTGGGCTCCGGTGACGGCCAATTTGCTTGGGTCGAGGAGCCCGATCTGAGCGAGGCACACAGGCTTGATCCCAGTAGATGTGCTCGTGGGCGACTTTGTGGCCCTTTAAATCTCATCACGACAACATGCGGCACCGCTACTCTCCGCCCGGTCGGAGGAATACCAGGAAGCATGTAATCAATGGGGCAGTCGTGCGTGAAATACAGGATGAGTTCATCCACCACTTGGTCCCTGCCAACCGTGCGCGAGATCCGCTCGATGCGGGTATCGGCGGGCATCTTGCCGACGAAGTGGTGCGTGTAAAAATCGACCACGCTGGCGTGACCGTCGCCGCCGGTGAGCGTGGGTACGTTGTGGACGTACGGTTCGGCCGCCATGGTCTTCATTTGGCGGCGACATCGTGATCGACGAACTCATGCCGGATGTGAGCATCAAAGATCGCTCCCAGGTCCATTTTCTGCACTTTCTTCGCCTTCTTCACTTTCTTTGCTTTCTTCATCAGTCTCTCCCTGGGCGTTCCGTTGCAGTCCGAATCGGTGGCGCGATCTCGTGCTGCCGTTTCAACAGGACCAAAGGCCGAGCGCGGACACTCGCTGCGTGGACGGATTCGCTGAACGGGCGTTAGGAATATCGGATCGGAACTGCCGCGTCATTCCGGCTTGATGTTGGCAGCCCTGATTACCTTGCTCCATTTCTCGGTTTCGTCGGCGATCAGTTTCCCAAATTCGGCGGGCGAGAGCGCGAGCACGTCGCCACCGAGGTCGGCCAGCCGCGCCTTCATCTTGAGCTCGGCAAGGCCAGTATTGATCTCCGTGTTGAGCTTCTCGACGATCTCGGCCGGCGTGGCCTTCGGTGCTCCAACGCTGTACCAGGAACTCGCCTCGAAGCCAGGCAAGAATTCGGCCACGGTCGGGATGTCCGAAAGCGCCTCCGAGCGAGCGGCCGTGGTGACCGCGAGCGCGCGCAGCTTGCCAGCCCTGATATACCCAATCGATGAGACAGTGGTGGCGAAGTAGACCTGCACCTGCCCGGCGAGGAGATCGGTGACCGCCGGCCCGCCACCGCGATAGGGTACGTGGACCATGTCGATACCGGCCATCATGTTGAACAGCTCGCCGGCCAGATGGGGCACGGCGCCGGTGCCCGACGACGCCATGTTGATTTTGCGGGGAGTGGCCTTGGCGTAGGCGATGAACTCGGGAACAGACCTGGCCGGAACCGACGGGTGCACCACCATGACGTAGGGACCTCGGAAGACGCCCGCGACCGGCGCGATGTCGCGGATGAAATTGAAGGTGAGCTTGTCGTAGAACGCCGCGTTGGACGCGTTGAAAACACCGCACAGGAGGAGCGTGTATCCGTCGGCAGGCGCACGTACGACCACCTCGGTGCCGATGTTGGTGCCGCCACCAGTCCTGTTGTCGATGACGAATTGCTGGCCAAGCCGCTCCGACAGCCACTGACCGATCAAGCGCGCCGTGATGTCGGCCGCGCCGGCGGGCGCGACTGGCACGATCAGACGCACCGGCCGTGACGGATAGGCTTGCGCCCAAGCGAAGCGCGAGACGGCCGGCAACGCGGCAGCGCCCGCGGTCAGATGCAGAAAATTTCGGCGGGGAAGTTTCATTTTGAACCTCCCTCTCGCTTCAGATCACTCGATCACCTCGTCGGCGCGCAACAGGAACGACTCGGGGATCGTCAGCCCGAGCGCCTTGGCGGTCGTTAGATTGATGACGAGATCGAACTTCGTCGGCTGCTCGACTGGGATGTCGCCAGGTCTTGCCCCGCGCAGAATCTTGTCGACAAATTCGGCCGCGCGGCGGAACAGGTCCGGCGAATTTGGACCATAGGACATGAGACCTGCCGGTTCGACGTACTCCCGGAAACTGTGAAGTGTCGGGAGTCGCGCGCCGAGTGCCAGCGTATTAACGCGGAGGCGATTGCTATTTAAGATGGGGTCGCTCACCACGTACAGGGCATCCGCGCGGTTCTTGATCAACTCGAAACCGGGTGCAATGTCCTCGGCTTGCCGGATTTCAACGAGGACGACTTTAAGGCCAATTGTCCGCGCCGTGGCCTGAGCATCTTTCATCTCCAGCACGCTAGCGGGATTGCCGACATTACCAATGATTGCAAGCCCGCGGAGATCGGGGACAATTTCACGCAAGAGTTCAAGCCGCTTACCAGCAAGATCGCGCTGCTGGTTCGCGAGGCCAGTGACGTTGCCGCCTGGGCGCGACAAACTCGCGACGAGACCAGTGCCAACGGGATCACTTGCCAACACAAAGACGATCGGGATCACCGATGTCGACTGCTTCGCTGCGAGAGTTGCTGGTGTTCCGACCGTGACAATAGCGTCGACCTTCAGCCGAACAAATTCGGCTGCGATTTCGTTATAGCGCTCGCTACGGCCCTCTGCCCAGCGAAGTTCAATTGCCGCAGTGCGACTCTCAATCCACCCGAGTTCGCGTAGTCGCTGCACAAAGGCAGCGACCCACTGGTTATAGGTTGAAGGAGTTCCAGCTACCAGGAAGCCGATGGTCGGCAGCTTGCCCGCCTGCTGCGCGCCCGCCGCGAGCGGCCACACCGCCGCCGTGCCGCCGAGCAGCGTGATGAACTGGCGCCGTTTCAATTGATCGAATTGCATTCGGTGCCCGGCAGCCAGGGCCGGATTGCAGGATATTGAATTGGCGGCGAATAGTCAGCGGGGGCCGTCGTCACAACCTTGCAAGCCGTTCCTCGCTTAAGGATGCGTATGTTGGTTTCTTCATCGGCCATGACCTATCCTACGTTAGATCCCGAATGGAGTGTGCCTTTTTCGTTCGATCAAGTTGGAGCAAGACCATGGCACGCGAGGAATTGAAGTGGCACAACATCGATACAGATGATTTGCCTGCCGCGGTGAAGAAGTCCTTCGATGCGATGATTGAAGCAGAGGCCGCATTCAAGGCAGATTTGGAAAAGCTGCTGAAGAAAGAAGGTCACATGCCCGAAGACAAGTTCCTGGTTGTGAGCCGAAAGGGAAAACGACTTGGGGTCGCGTATGCGAGCACGCCGGGTAAAGGTGGAGCTGGGTCGCTGAAGTTCAAGACCAAATGAGCGTATGAGGATATCATTTAAAGAGGACCATCGCACGGTATCAGCGACACGGTTCGGACGGATCAGAAGACCCATTGGAGATATCGCATGAGCCATACAGTATATATTCCCAGCCGCATCCAGATCTCGTTTTTTACCGTGCTCACCGGCTTGCTGCTGACAGGCTGCGGTGTCAACAACATCCCGACCTATGATGAAAACGCGAAGGCGAAGTGGTCGGATGTGCAGAACCAGTACCAGCGTCGTGCCGATTTGATTCCCAACCTCGTCGAAACGGTAAAGGGGTATGCGACGCAGGAACGCGAGGTATTGACGCAGGTAACCGAGGCGCGCGCCAAAGCAAGCCAAATCAAAGTCGACGCATCGACGGTCACTGATCCGGCCAAGTTCAAAGAATATCTAGATGCGCAGAACGCGCTCACTGGCGCTCTCGGACGGCTGCTGGTCACGGTCGAGCGTTATCCGGACCTGAAGTCGAACCAGAATTTCCTCGCGCTGCAATCGCAGCTCGAGGGCACCGAAAACCGCATTTCGGTCGCTCGCCGTGACTATATCGACAGCGTGCGGGCCTACAACACGGAACTCAAGACATTTCCAGGTCTGATCTGGGCTTCGACGCTCTACCGAAGCTACAAACCGATGGAGACGTTCACGGTGGCGGAAGATGTGACAAAGCCACCGACGGTGAAGTTCTGACAGCTCGGCGCGCTCAGGTGCCATGTTATCGCGGATGGGCTGATTATGCGTTGTCGATCTCGGGCGCTCCTGGCCCGTGCAATCTTCGGATTGCTCCTGTGCGTAGCCGCGTTTGCGGGCTATGCGCTCACCTTCCCTGAACTCACCGGCCGTGTGGTCGACGATGCCGGAGTTCTCGACGCTTCGACCAAGGCGGCGCTTGAGCGCAAGCTAGCGGAATTCGAGACGAATACCACAGGGCAACTTGTCGTGGTCACGCTCAAGTCGCTCGAGGGCACCTCGATCGAGGACTACGGTTACCAGCTCGGACGTCACTGGCAGATCGGACAAAAAGAGAAGAATACCGGCGCGCTGCTCATCGTGGCGCCGAACGAGCGCAAGGTGCGCATCGAGGTCGGTTACGGCTTCGAGGGAACGCTCACCGACGCAGTGTCCAAGCTCATCATCGAGAATTCCATCATTCCGCGGTTTCGGGCCAACGATTTCGCCGGCGGCATCGGTCGCGGAGTCGACGACATCATCCAGGCCGTGTCGGTTGACTCGGACGAATGGAAAGCGCGCGCCAAACAACGCCCGGACGATCAACCGGGCCTGGTCGATCTGCTCGCGCTCCTATTCTTCTTGTTCATCTTCATCATGATCGTGAGGAGCGTTGCCAGGCAGGGTCGCGGATACGCGCAAGCCGGCGCAGGACGACGACGAGGCGCACGCGGACCGGTCTTCTTACCGATCCCGGGCTCACGGGGGTCATCGGGCTCCTCCTGGTCCAGCGGCTTTCCCGGGGGCGGCGGTTTCTCCGGTGGTGGCGGCTCTTTCGGGGGCGGCGGCGCGTCTGGGGGCTGGTGACGCCATGATCTCAGAAGTCGACAACTCGCGCATTGTCGCGGCTATCCGCGCCGCCGAGGAGAAAACCGCGGGTGAAATTTTCTGCGTGATCGCGCACGCCTGCGGCGAATACCGACTGGTGCCGATCGCCTGGGCTGCATTGGTTGCACTCGCCATTCCGCTGCCGCTGATCTATTTGACCATCTGGCCCGCGGGCATCATCTACCTGCTTCAGCTTGCTACATTTATCGTGGCGGCACTCGTGCTGTCGCTGCCAATGATCCGCTTTCGTATCGTGCCGAAACGTCGGCTCTTGAGGGACGCGCATGCCGAAGCGATGCATCAGTTTCTGGCGCACGGCATCCACCTCACCGAGCAACGTACCGGCGTGTTGATTTTTGCGTCTGTGGCCGAGCGTTATGCCGAGATCGTCGCCGACAGCGGAATCAATGCTAAGGTGCAGCCCGAGGTATGGTCGAGGGCCATTGCGGCGATGATTTCAGCGATCAAGGACGGGCGTCCGGGCGACGGCTTCGTCGCTGCCATCGAGTTGTGCGGCGCGGAGCTGGCCCGGCATTTTCCGCCCGGCGCGCTAAACTCCGATGAATTACCGAACAAGGTGGTTGAGATTTGAAGCGAACGTTGGAGTTGGGCTGCTCGTTTTTCGGCGGCACAGCGCTGCTGATGGCAGGTTGACTTGGCCTTGTAATGGGACAAACGACACATTCCCTGCTGGACCAGCACGGACTGATTGCTATATCGGCCTTAGCCGCATCAATCGCCAAAAATCCGAAATCTCCGCCGGCGTCGCGCAGCAGCAAGCGGAGAGGCAACTTATCGCAAGGCGCAGGCAAGCGCCCCAACAAGAAGCGGCTCGTGCGGCGCCTGCTTGGTGAGCGAAGTGCGACGACTCTCGCGGGTGGACAGCTGTGGCGGGAGGGGCGTGCACGCGACGGTGGGTCGCACCGTGACGCTGGCCAAATGCGCTGGGTGATCCTTGATTTTGGCGAACTGCCTCGTCTAGGTAGACGTCAATAAATTGAATCCGGGCCCCTCTGGTGAGGACGCTGACGCGGTCGGTCAACCTCGCGATGTCGGATCAACTTGTTCGGCGCCAGTGCGCGCTTGGACTGGTCGACATCGGGCCTTTATCGGAACTCCCCGACAAAACCGGTCTGCTCCACTGGCGCGCATACAGCGCATCGAGAAAACAGGAGCGGTCATGACGAATCGAAATATCCCTTCAAGCATTACGACCAGCCACCAAGATGAAGATGTGATTCAGGGCTTGGTTACCGCCGGCGCACTGTTGGCGCTCGCCGATGGCCGGGTACAGGCGGTCGAACGAGACGAATTGATGAATTTCGTGCAGCAGTTGATGCCCGCCACTTCCAACGAAGAGATCGGTGAATTATTCGACCATCGCACGCGGGAGCTCGAGGACCGTGAGGCCGTCGCGGTGATTACTGAGAAACTTCAGCCGCTGGCTGGCCTCTCGCTGGCATCTGTTGTGGTTCGCACCGCGGAGCGGGTCGCCGCAGCGGACCGGCAAATTCATCCTAATGAATCCCAGGCCATCAGGCTGATTCGCCTGTTTATGGCGAGCCTGCCAGCTAAGAAGTAGTAGTTCGCTTGCTCGCTCTGTCGGCGGCTTTCGACGAGTTGACCGGCGACCCGGCGCTGCGACTAATGGTCTACCAGCTCGCCTACATCTGCCGCGGCGCTCTGCGGCCTGCGCGCGTCCGAGCTGCGCGGCTTGCGGTGGGCAGACGTTGACCTGAAGAAGGCGGCCGAGCTACATGTGCGCCAGCGCGCCGACCGCTACAACGTCATCGGGGCACCCAAGTCGGCATCAAGCACGCGAGCCGTCCCGCTCCCGCCCGAGGTGGTGGCGGCGCTCAAGGTGTGGAGGCTTGCTTGCCCGAAGGGCGAGCTTGATCTCGTATTCCCGACCGGAACGGGGCGATCATGTACCACCGGAGCATGCTTGACACTCTGGCACCCGTGCTGCTTGCCGCTGGCGTGATGGATAAGCGCGGAAGCCCCAAATACGGACTCCATGCCTTCCGCCATTTCTTTGCGTCGTGGTGCATCAATCGGAAGGCGGACGGTGGGCGCGAGCTGCCGGCCAAGGTCGTGCAGGGCTTGCTCGGGCACGGCTCCATCGTGATGACGCTTGATCGCTACGGACATCTCTTCCCTCGCGGTGATGACCGCGCCGAGTTGGCGGCGGCGACGAGCGCGCTCCTGGCGTGAGTGCGACATAGGTGCGACATGCGGGGTCAACTTGAAATGCTTAAGCTCCTAAGCCTATTGAAAACATTGAGAAGGCCGCGTGGTGGAACGGGTAGACACAGCAGACTTAAAATCTGCGGCCCTTCTTGGCATCCCGGTTCGAGTCCGGGCGCGGCCACCATCCAGATTTTTCGGCACTGATAAATTAGGAGATTTTCCCCAAATTGGCTAACCGGCTGGCTAGGTTAGCCAAGCAGAGTGACGGTTCTTACGTGATTGGCAAAGCTGCCTGCATGGTGATGATTTCTGCCATGGACATCGCACGCAATACACCCTCCTACAGTTGCACGCGAGGTCCCCGGCGTCACCGGGAGAAACCAACCGGCTGGAAGCGCGACCCTTAGAATATCCGCAAGCCGAGTGCCCGCTTGGCAGCGAACGATGCCGTTAACGCGGTCAAACCCTAGAAACTTGTCAAGCCGACTCATCGACAGGAGGAAACCAGCCTCGTTGATGGCAGCGTCTCCGTAGGCAAGCCCACTTCCTCGCGCGATCAGGGTCAGGCTCTCAGGGAGGGCGGTTAGCATTTGTGGCAAGACGCCCACGCGTTCAGGCCGCAGAAGGAACGAAGTTGCGCGAGGATAATTAGCCCACCCCGCCGCGGACAATTCCACGTGTCCCACAACCATAGGCAGATGCCGACTGAGCTTGACTGGTGCACCCCAGCCGGTTGGCTACCATGACGACGATAGCCCCGCAATAATTGCGGAAGCGATGCTGGTGATCAACGGCAGCCTACCTTTTCCCACGGCATGCGTTATAGATTGGGTAGAGGCTCGGTCCGTTCTGTTCGGATCGAGCGCGAAATCAATGACCGCCGTGCGTGCGGAGCGAAGCCGGCCGCTCGTCATCGAATTGGACACTTGATTACGCGAGCAGCGGGCCAGGGTCTCCGGAAGCAGCGAGAGCGGGACTATAGCCTCAAGCGCTGAACCGCGCTCACGCGCTTCCTCGACAACGGTCGCCTCAATGGCTCACCGACGTGCTCGCCCGGTTGGCGGCCCATCCGGCCAAGCGCATCGATGAGCTGCTGCCTTTGAATTGGCGTCCGCAGACCATTACCGGCGGCGTCGCAAAATCCGGACAACCAGAAAAGGCATTATGCGCGGTCATGGGTTTGCCACTGGCCGAAATATCCTTTGCCCTTTTAATGTTGGCGCGAACATAGGTTTGCCACTGCAAGCCTTTGATTCGCCTAACCCGGCGCGGTCCGTTCTGAATCGGGGCGAGCGGCAAGTTCCTGTCCCCCTTGGAGGCGAGACACGCACAGTGCCTGATACAACGCTCGGCCGCATCAGGTGTCCGGCCTTCACTAGAGTGTTTCCGAAGAACCGATGCGCGCGCGCCGCCAGGAATCTCTCCCGGCACCAAAAAATATTTTTTTGCAAAACGTCTTTCACACAAAAGGCTACCCCTTTATGGGACAGAACCATTTTTGGACAGGTTTTTGGGAGAGGCGGCATGACTGAAAACTCCAAAAGAAAAGTCCCCCCTACCGGGGGGTCAAGCCGCGCCGTAATAAACTGTTGGTGAGCTGGGGACCACTCGTCATTGCTGCGCCCCTCGCGGGCTAATTGCTCGCTCCTTTGAGATGCGCTGGACCGTGCCAGTCCCGATCCCGAGCGACTTGGCCAGCTTTAAGATACCCACACCCTTCGCAAGCTGCTTTCGCACCTTCCGTTCGATGCGCGATGTCTATCTTCGGTCGGCCGAGATTCACGCCCTGGGCCTCGGCGCGCTTGAGACCTGCTTTTATTCGTCGTCGGATCATGCTCCGCTCAAACTCAGCAAAGGCGCCGGTCAGCTGGAAAACCAGCTTGCCCAGCGGGGTCGTCGTGTCGATGGCCTGCTGGTCGAGGTATAAGTCCACACCGCAGGCTTGCAGGTGTTGGATCGGGTAGGGTCCTAATTCCGAGGAAACTGCCCTAATTTGACTCGCTAAGTGTCCTAATTAGGCGCAGACTCTCCGACATGATCGGCAACGGCCCCGTCCAACGAGACGAGGATTTTCGCCAGGCGCCGGTGGCTGAGAGACCACTCGCGCTCCCGCCTGCAGGCAAAAGGGAGCGCGTTATGCTTCATCACATCGCCGTTCGCTGCTTAGCTCAGACAATCGAAGCTGCCCGGAAATCTGCCGACGCGGATGATCGTCTCGCCGCCTCGGGTGCTGCGGACATGGAGAGGCTGGCCAAGAGCATGGAGGCTGTTGCGCATTCCGAGTACCTGCTCGCCAGATTGAAGCGCGACGGGAACTAGGCCGCCCTGAAAAAACGCACCTTCACCGGAGCACCGCCGGCGTGAGCGCGCGCGTCGATGGCCATCGCGAGCGCGCGATCCATGGAGCGCAAAACGAATTGCAGAACTGAAATCTGCTTTACCCCGCCGCGTGGTTCATGGACGCGGAAAACCGGGTCTTAGAACTGCGACCTCGTTATGCACGGCCCCTGAGATGTGGCCTAGCGCTCAGAATTGAGGACACTACCAGCGGCCTACTTGTCGTCGGGCTGAATCTGCTGCTGTTTGCCCCGTGGATGCGTCCACTCCCGGGCCATCGCTATGATGGTATGGTGGGCTTCGCCGCGCGGAACAACGTTCACCAGCTTCAAACACTCGCGCGCGCGTCGCCGATAGTGCTTTGCTCTGTTCGCCATAGCCGTCGTCCGTTATTGGCCGAACGCAGATAACGGCGTCCGGTTCAAATTAGGACGGTCGCTCGCAGCCAGGCGGCAGTCATAGCAAAACCCCGCCATGGGGTGAGCATGGCGGGGTTTCTGCGCTCGGTATGCGGAGGAGTCTCTCCTATTTCCCCTCCGTCCGAGTCGCTTGATCCTCCGTTAGCTGAGCAGGCTCGCAATCGCGATCACCATTCCGGTGGCCCATACGGCCAAGCAAGCAAACAGCGGAAGGTCGCTCAGGAGAAAGGGCATACTCGCGCCTCCCTTTGCTCCTGTGCCGGGACCATCCTGACACGCCATGGGAGCGCTCTTGGTCAGATAGCCGACACAGCGGCCAAAAATTTGCAGGCGGTTGATGTGAAAACGTCGTGGCCTGAGTCGCGCCTCGTCATCTCGATCAGGAGCGCAGACTGGAAGCGCGTCTGCAGGTCTTGGAAAAACTACATGCAAGGGTTGCCGGAGAATTTTGAAGGCGCCGCTCGGACGCGTCTTCAAGGCAAACGCCGCGCCGGTAGAAGCGCCCTGGATGTGGACGCTGGCCTTCGGACACCACGAAGACCGCACAACGACTCATGGCTACGAGGCCACGCGCGAAGCTGCGATGGCCGCGTTCGCTAAGAGCTGGCGGAGGGAGTGAATAAGAAAGCCCCGCCAGTCTTGGGCCGGGCGGGGCTCAGTAACAGGGGTGGGGAGATATGCTACTCCCCACGCGCCCACGTTCGCAGACCTAAGTGTCCGAATTAGGACCGCAATGCAATCTGATCGAGACGCGCCATTAGGCTTGGCTGAAATCCCGGTGTATTTCTGTGCTTTTGACACGTAAATGACTTAACTCGCTACGAACGTTCTATCCAGCGGGCCCTGGTGAACCCTCCTAGTTATCCGGGGACGCTAAGGCTCCGGCGAGCGCGCTGTGCTGCGATGATCGCGCGATAGGCGCTGCCGGGCCCGATCTCGGCGCAGGTCGCCAACGAGCTTGCGACTTGCCTTATCGATCCGCGTAGGAGGAACTTACCGTCGCAAATGGCGGCAGGTAATAGCTGTAGCGGGATGGGGGATAGGGATAGCTTACGCTTACAACGGGTGGCAGGTAATAGCTGTAGCGGAGTGAGGGATAGGTAGTCGGCGGTAGGTAATAAGTAGTAGGCGCGTAGGAGCTTATGGGCCCGTAATAACTCGAGTACCGCCGCGGCGCGTAGTAGCTGGAATAGTACGGAGAGCTATAGCCGTAATACGAGCCATAGCCGTATCCGCTCACTCCAGTCGCTGTGGCTGCATAAGCCGCGCGGCGGTATGTCCTGCGGTAGACCCTTCGATGGACGCCCGCACCGCTTGCCGCATTGGCGCGCGAGAGAGATACCTCATCTTGCGGCCATTGCAGGGAAAAGGGCGCCACAGTCAGCAAGGCGGCACCGCCGATAATTCCAAGCATCCCGAACTTTTTCATGATCGGTCCTCCCTGACGATATCGCGATGGATGGTGGCGACGCCACGCATCACGCGCTCGTGTCGTCGGCATTCGGATAGAACAATTGCTCGCCGTTGATCTTGTAATCGGCGATGGCCTTCTGTCCCTCCGGCGAAACCAGCCAGTCGATGAAGGCTTGGCCGAGCTCCTTTTTTACGTGTGGGTGCTTTGCGGAATTTACCAGTATGACGCCGTACTGGTTGAAAAGCCTTTTGTCGCCCTCGACCGAGATCGCGAGGCCGCCGCGGTTCTTGAACGACAGCCAGGTGCCGCGATCGGACAGCACGTAGGCATTCGAGGCCGACGCGGTGTTGAGCGCCGCGCCCATGCCCTGGCCGATCGACTTGTACCAGGGGCCCTTCTCCTTCTCGATGTCGATGCCGGCGGCCTTCCAAAGATTGAGCTCGGCGATGTGCGTGCCGGAGCGATCGCCGCGCGAGATGAACGGCGTCTCCTTGTCCTTAATCGCCTTTAGCGCCGCGACGATGTCCTTGCCGCCGCTGACGCCGGCGGGATCGCTCTTCGGGCCGATCAGGACGAAATCGTTGTACATCACCGGGTATCGCTTTACGCCGAATCCGTCGGCGAGAAATTTTTCCTCAGCGCTCTTGGCGTGGACAAACACAACATCGGCGTCCCCCCGACGCCCGGTATCGAGGGCCTGCCCGGTGCCCTGGGCGACCACCTTCACATCAATATCGGTCTTGGCTTTGAACAGCGGCAGTATGTGTTTGAATAGCCCCGAGTCTTCCGTCGAGGTGGTCGAGGCGACAACAATTGATTTGTCCTCGGCATAACCAGTGGTGGCGAGGAGACTGCTTGCAAGCGCAGCGAGCATGACGAGCGTGCGAGGCCGGAACATCTCGCTTCTCCGTGTAACTTCGAACCGGTCATTCAGCGGACGCGCTGCCGAGGATAACCTCTATCAACTGTGGGGCGCCGGTGAGCAGGAGGCGCCGCCCAGGATGCAGAACTGTGCGCAAAAAGGATGATTGAGGGGAACCGCGCGGTTCGCCTCGCGCAGCGTGCGGCCCAGCTCGAACTGCGGGTCGTAGGGAAGAAGTGTGCACGAAACAACGACCGGATGGTCAGCGCCTTTGCGCTTAACGACCATCCGAGATGTCGCGCACATCACTGCGGCGGGCGACTTCCCAAGGATGTTCCAGCACCCAGTCGTGATCTCCGGCACATCGACTCCAACGTCCATTTCAGGGAACAGGACGAGTTCCCCCGAATTGTTGGCATCGATCGAAATATCGTGTTCGGCAAACAGGCGCGCGTATCCGGCGCGCTGAGCTGCTTGATCCTCCCCCCACATCGCGCGGCCTGCGACTGCGATGTTGAACCCGTTCCTCGTCAGCCAGATCAGCCCATCCTCGGTCGGCGCGAATGTGTCCACCCCGCGCTCTTCTTCGTGCCTGCCAGCCGTGTAGTGATCCAGGGACACGCGAATCTTCAGCCTGTGACCATAACGCTCCTTCAGGTCAATCAGCGGCGCGCTCCAGCGCCGCATTGGTTTCATCGCATTGGTAAGCACGAGCACGCAGAAGCCGCCTAACAGGCATTCTTTAAGCAGCTCGATGATGTTGGGGTTCATAAACGGCTCGCCGCCCGTAAAACCGATCTCCTCGGTTCCAAGACCGTCGCGAGAGATTTCGTCGAGGTAGGGACGGATATCGTTGACATCGAGGTACACGAGCCGCCCGTTCTTGGGGCTCGATTCGATGTAGCAGTTTCGGCAGGTTATGTTGCACAACGTGCCTGTATTGAACCAAAGCGTTTTGAGCGCCAGTAATGCGACCTTCGCCCGCACCTCGTTTCCGGCGGTCATATCCGGATCTTTGAACTTGCGCGCGTCGAGTTGTCGCGTGCCAGGTTTTTTGGATGGCCACAGTAAAGCGGCCGCGACCGGTTGGCCGCGATGCCACTGCCGCGACGGCTTGACCGACCTCCAAACGCAGGCGCCAGGAACAAGCGGGACGCCGCGATCGCGAATTTCCGGGTAAGGCAACACGTCGCAGCTCGGCCAAATGCCGGTCGACAGGGTCGTGCGGTATTCCGGCGGGAGGCCGTGACGCAACATCGGTTCGGCCGAGCTGGCGTGGTCGTAGGCCAGGGCGCAATGCTCTATTCGGAGATCCCCATCAACGGGGGTGATCAGGCTGAACCAGCCGCGCGGCGTGCCATCGTTAGCGGGCATTCCCACCACACCGGCGTTGTGCCACAGGCGGCCACCCACGACCTGCGTAAACGGCAGCCCGCAGTGTCCGGCGATGATTCCATCGCAGCCTGCCAATTCCAGATTGCGCTGCTTGATGAGGCTCGACGAGGACGCGAATACGAGCTGATTGATCTGCCTAACGCCTCCATGGATGACCGCCAGACGGCATCCGTCGAATTGGAGATCAATCCGCCGCGGCAATTGCGCAAGCCAACGGCGCGCGTCGGCGCCGACCTGGGAGCTGGCATAAGAAAACCAGCTCGCAGACAATTGCTCACAGGCGCTGCCAGGCGTGAAACCGCAACCGCAGTCATCGGCGCCGAGCGCAAGCTGCTCATCGCAATTGCCCATGACGACAGCTATGCCGGATGCGCGGATGAGATCGATGGTGGCCGCCGGATCGCCGCAGTAGGCGGTCAGGTCGCCAGTGCAGATCGTTTGCTCACGTGCGATGCCGAGCCGTTTGGCCTCCGCAAGGACCGCAGCCGTCGCCGCGAGATTGCTATAAGGCCCGCCGAAAATGAGAATGGGCCCGTCAACACGAATGAGCGATCTTGCGTCCAACCGTTTACTCCGGGCTGGTAGGGCCTTACGGTGCCGAACCTGCTAGCGGCTGTGAAAGTAAAAAGCCTGTGAAGAAACCGGCTACGAAATAGCCAAGCGCGGCGCTCACAGAATGAGCTCGCGTCTCCGCGTCGCTTCAAGGGCCACCTCCGACGACAGGGCCACGTCGTTTCTATTGAGATTTACCACGTCTTAGCGCGAGAATTGTGCCTCGCCCCTGCAAATACCGAAAGGAGAAGCCCATGAGTGCGGAAGCGCGATTGAAGGAACTTGGCCTGGTGCTGCCGGCGCTGGCCAAGCCGGCCGCCAATTATCTGCCCTATCGACTCGCAGGCAACCTCTTGTTTCTCGCCGGCCAAGGCCCGCGCGATGAGAAAGGAGCAGCGTTGACCGGCAAGCTCGGCGCCGAAATCAGCGTCGATGAAGGCTACCGGCGCGCTCGGCTCGTCGGACTTGGGCTTCTTGCTGCCATGCGCGACGCACTCGGTTCGCTCGACCGCGTCGAGTTCATCGTCAAACTGCTTGGCATGGTCAACGCGGTGCCGAATTTCGACGAGTCGCCGAAGGTCATTAACGGCTGCTCCGACCTATTTGTCGAAGTGTTCGGTGACGCTGGACGGCATGCCCGCTCCGCGGTCGGTAACGCGATGCTGCCCAATCAGATCTCGGTCGAAATCGAGGGTGTCGTGGCGGTGAAGGCGTAAACGCCCCGCTTTTTGCCACGCATACATCGCAGGGCGTCGCGTCGATACCGCCATCGATCACTGCGGGCAGATGTAGCCGGTTCCGCTTGGCGCTTTGAAGCAGCCGACCGACTCCGGAAGCACTTGCTTCGGCAACCACAGCACGACTTTTGGAAAGAAGATCATGAAAGTGATTGTGATCAGAAAAACGCAATAGATCGGCAGCGCCGCACGCAAGGCTTGCGAAAATCTGACCCCCACGAATTTCGACGCCATCAGCAGGACGAGTCCGTAGGGCGGCGTGATCAGCCCGAATGCGAGCGTGGCGATGAGCACCACTCCCATGTGCACCGGATTGATATCCGCGGTCTGGGTCAGCGCGTTCACCAGCGGCATGAAGATGATGATGGTCGGCACCGGTTCGATGAAGTCGCCGATGATGGTGAATAACAGAACCAGGAGCAGCATGGTCGCTTGCGGATTATTGCCAGCAAGATCGGTAATCCATTCGGCGATCATGAGGGCGCCACGCAAATACGCGAACAGCCAGCCGAACGCGTTGGCCGCGCCGATGGTGATCAGCGGCAGCGAAAAGATCAGCCCCGCGAGGCAGAAATCCCATGGCAAAAGCTTGATATGGCCGCGGCTGAGCGCCGGGATCACCACGATCATGATCCAGGCGACAGCGACGACTCCGGCTTCGGTAGGTGTGAAGAAGCCGGTCAGAATGCCGCCCAGCAGAATTGCCGGGATCATCAACGGCAGCGAGGCGTCCTTAAAGGCGCGCGCGACGTCGCGGAATGGTGCGCGCGGCCTGGTCATGCCAACCGGCCCGAAGAAGTAGCAGAAGATCATCAAGCCGATGCCGATCATCAGCCCGGGCACCACGCCGGCCATGAACAAGCCCGCGATCGAGACATTGCCGATGGCGCCATACACCACCGCGGTGATGCTCGGCGGCACCAGCGCTGCGATGGTCGAGGCTGCGGCGATAATCGCCGCGATAAAGGGCGGACTGTATCCCTCCCGCTTCATCGGTCCGCCCAAAGCGCGGCTGATCACCGCAACGTCCGCGGTCGTCGAGCCCGACATTTCCGAGAAGAACATGCTGAACACGGTGACGACCTGGGAGAGACCGCCGCGTATGTGCCCCACCAGGCTCAGCGAGAGATTAGCCACGCGCTGCACGACATTGGTCGAGCTCATCAGCTCGCCGACCAGCAAGAAGAAGGGAATGGCGAGCAGCGCCTCGTTATCCATTCCGTCGAACATTTTCTGAATAATCGCGGTGTGCGATACGTCGGTGAACATCGCGCCGATCAGCGTGCCGGCGAGCAGCGAGAACGCCACCGGCACACCGAGATAACCGAAGAACAGGAAGAGGAACGTCATGAACAGGACAGTCAACGTGCCGCTCATTGGCGGGCTCCCGGAGGGGGCGCGATGCCTTCGACCCCCGCGAGATGCGGCGGCTCAGGCGGCTCTTCGTGCTCGAAACCGTTGCGCAGGCCGTTGACCAGCTGCTCGATCGTGAACAGCGCGACGAGAACCCCGCAGATCGGGATCGCCGCATAAAGCGAGGCAATTGGCGTCATCGATGGCATTCGGAAGCTGGAAAAGCCGCGCAGAAAATTCAGCCAGCCGAAATAGATGAAGCAAAGCGCGACACCGAGCACGACCAGACGCGTTGCCACCTCAACGATCATTCGCCCCCTGCCGACCAGCGTGTCGGCGATGGCGGTGAGATAGAGATGGTCGCTGCGACGCGTCGCGACCGCGGTGCCGGTGAAGATCGCGTAGATGAAGAAGGTCGACGTCACCTCCTGCAGCCACAGCCAGGGCCGGCCGATCTCGCGCGTGATGATGTCGAGAATGACGGTGGTGCAAAAGCCGAAAAGCAGGAGGCCGCACAGCATCATCAACACGGTTTCGAGCGGGTCGAGCACGCGCCATTTGAGGTGCGACTGCCGCTTGAGTACCAGTCTGTCGCGCAGAGTCATGATCGTTTACCGCGGGCCGTCATGGCCGGACTTTGTTCCGGCCATCACGCCTTTGCAGGATGAAGAAAACAAGACGTGGATGCCCGGCACAAGGCCGGGCATGACGCGTAGAGGCGTGTCGCAATCAGTTTAGCCAACACGCGGACGATTGCCGCAGCGTCCCCTCCCCCGCTTGCGGAGGAGGGAGCGGACCGAGTTTACCGCCCGAGTTGGCGTCGATACTTCGGATTGCGCGGCCGGTTCAGCTGATGCCGCGGATCAAATCCTTGATCTTGGTGGCATGCGGACCGAGGTCGGCCGACATCTTGTCCAGGTACGGATCCGCGATCTTCTGGAAACCGGACTTGTCGACGTCGCCGACAATCTTGACGCCGATCGACTTGAGCTTGGTGGCCGATTCATGCTCCAGCGCGACCGCTTTGGCCGGCTGGTTGCGATTGACCTCGTCAGCGGCCGCCTGCACCCAGCCCTTCTGTTCGGAAGAAAGGCTGTTCCACAGCTTGTCGCTGACCCAGGTGAAACTGTTGTTCGCCTCGTGCTCGGTCATCGAGAGCACCGGCGCAACTTCGTAATGCTTGTTCGCGAGATAGACGTTCACGCCGTTTTCGGCCACGTCGACCACGCCCGTCTGCAACGACGTGTACACGCTGCCGAACGGCATGTGCACGGTTTGCGCCCCATAGGCCGGGAACATCGTGTCTTCCGTCGGCGTGGCCTGCACGCGGACTTTGAGCCCCTTGATGTCCTCGATTTTCCTGATCTCCCGTTTCGAATACATGTTGCGTAACCCCAGCGTGGAAAGCGCGATGATGCGCGCGCCCTGAACGCTATCGGCGATCATCGCTTTGCAAGCTTCGGAAAGGCGCGGGTCGGCCATCGCCTTGACCAGATGGTCTTCCGAGCGGAAGAGATAGTGCAGCGACATCACGCCGGCCTGCGGCGACACGGTCGCGGCGTTTGCCGAAGACGAGATGCAGAACTCGATATCGCCGGATTTGACGAGCTGGAGCACCTGCGGCTCCTGCCCGAGCTGGGCGCCGGGATACTGATCGATGAGCATCGAGCCCTTGCTGAGCTCTTTGAGCTTGTTGGCAAAGATGTCGCCGAGGATGCCGTATCCGGTGGGCTTGGGCTGGTCATAGGCAAAGCGATAATGCTTCACCTCCTGCGCGCGGGCGATGTGCGGAGCTGCGATTGCCGCAACTCCGGATGCAATTCCGCCTAATAGCGTGCGTCTGTTGATCATCGTTTCCTCCCGGGTATTGGGCAAAGCTTAACACCTTTTCGTCGCAACGAGAGCCGCCCAGGCTTCAATCGCGTTGCGTTTTTTGCCGTCTCGAGCCATTGCGTCCAGCCGTGAAGACCGGCGCGCGTTTGGCGAAAAAAGCATCGACGCCTTCTTCGATGTCCGGACCGGTGAAGACTTTATGGCTGTCGGCAAGCGTCCGGCTGATTGCCTCCTGGGTCGTTTGATGAAGCGAATCCCGGACAGCGGCGCGGATGAGGCTGAGCGCGAGTGCGGGGCGGCGCGCGAGCGTCTGCGCGAAAGCGATAGCGGCGGCTAGCGCGTGACCGGCCGGCGCGAGGCGGTTGACGAGCCCAATCCGGTGCGCCTCCTTCGCATCGATCAATTCACCGCTATAGAGCAGCTCGTAAGTTTTCGCCGGACCGACCAGCCGGGGAAGCCGAAAGATGCCGCCGCTTCCTGGGAAGATGCCGAGCTTCACCTCGGGAAAGCCGATGCGCGCCGTCTCGTCCATGATGCGAATATCGCAGGCGAGCGCGATCTCGGCTCCCCCGCCGAGCGTCACCCCATTCAATGCCGCGATGACCGGCATGGGCAGTTGCTCGAGCGCCGTGAAAGCGGCGTTCTCGCGGGCCAGTTTGCGGGACACGACATCCTCGCGCACATGCGGGAATTCGCCGATGTCGGAGCCGGCGCAAAACGTCTTGCTGCCCGAGCCCGTCACCACCACGATGCGCACGCGCTCATCGGCCGCGATGTCCCGGCAGGCGGTAAGGAGCTTGTCGAGGGTGGCAAGGGTGGTGAGGTTGAGCGGCGGGTTATCGAGGGTCAGGACCCCAATAGCGCCGTCCTGCAAACGGTAGTCGATCAAGCAGCACTCGGCCATGGGCGGATCCTCTCTAACGTCCCAGCTTGCCGGATTTTAGGAAACGACGCATACCGCGCAATGTCTTGGGCTGGCTAAGCCGCAGTGGGACCGGAGCCGTCAATCCGGCGTTGTCATTTCACGGCACAGACAGGCAAACTAGCTCCAGTGAATGTGTTGCGTTGCCATCCAAATTGGAATTTGCCGTGGATGCGCGAATACACAGCCTCCAGTTTTGGCTAACCAAGCAGATCGAGAGGCTGGATCCCGGCGCATTCGCCCTGGTGATGGCGACCGGAATCATCTCCAATGCTTTGTTGGCGGAGGGGCAGCGCGAATTGTCCGACGCGCTTTTGGCGGTGACCTTGATCGCCTACTGCTCCCTTGGCGCTCTCACCGTTCTGCGGGCTGCGCTGTTTTGGCCACGTCTGCGCGCGGATCTCATCAATCCCGGCCTGGTGTTCTCGTTCTTTACCATCGTCGCGGCAACCGGCGTCTTTGGCAGCGGGATCGATCTGCGCGGCTTTGCTTCGGTTGCACAGGCATTATGGGTGTTCGCGCTGATCGCCTGGCTGGTCATGACCTATTTCAGCTTCGGCGTGCTTACGTTTTTCAATACGCCTCATGGCGCCGACGTCGTCCGTGGCGGCTGGCTGATTGCCATCGTCGCCACCGAATCGCTGGTGATGCTGGGGAGCGCGGTTGCCCGCACGTTTGGTGCGCTCGAGCCCGGCATATTCGTCCTGCTGCACATGTTTTGGGGGATCGGGCTCGCGCTCTACGGGATCTACATCGCGCTTTTCGCCTACCGCATCTTCTTTTTCGCGGTGGTGCCGGACGATCTCACGCCGATCCTGTGGGTGGTGATAGGCGCGGCGGCCATCAGCACCAATGCCGGCGCCGATCTCATCCTCAATGGGAGCGGCGTTGCGTTTTTGACCTCGATGCGGCCCGTCGTTGGCGGCGTTCCGCTCATCATTTGGGCGTGGGCGACCTGGTGGATTCCGCTCTTGGTGCTGTTCGGAATCTGGAAGCACCTCCTTCGCCGCGTGCCACTGGCCTATACGCCCATGCTCTGGGGCCTCGTGTTTCCGCTGGGCATGTATTCTCTGGCGAGCTTTCGCCTCGCCCTGGCGGCGGACTTTCCCGCGCTGCGGCTGGTATCGCATACGATGGTGTGGATTGCGCTTGCCGCATGGCTCGCGACGAGCGCGGGACTGGCAGCGACATCGTGGAAGAGTTTTCGCGATACGATCCGCGGGGTTGATCGCGTCTAGTTGGCGGCGACGATGGCCTGAGCGCGGGCGATCACTTCGGGCGCCGAGCCGTAGAGCCGTCCCACCAGCGCCTGGACGTCAGCGCCGCCGAGAAAACCGAGCTCGAGGTCCATCTTTGCGGCCTCGGCGAGGAGCTCCGGGTCGTGCATCGCGGCGGCGAACGCCGCGCGCAGCGCCTCGCCCACGGACGGATCAAGGCCGGGCGGCGCAACCAGCGGGCGGCCCATGGCCTGGCGAGAAAAAATCAGCTGCAGCACCTGCCGATCGGCGGCGCCGGATACGAACTCGTCGAGCATCGGTACGCTCGGCAGCTCCTTGTGCTTGGTCAGGCCGAGCTGCATGAGGATCTTGAGCCGGCCGGAGGCAAGGTCATCCCTATTGCCGACGCGCGCGACGCCCCAGGAATACCCCACGATGCCGTCGAGCTCGCCGCGCTCGATGGCGAGCATGATCTCCTGCGTGCCCGGATAGCCGGCAATCGGCTTGAGCTTGGTCCCCAGCAGCGAATTGAGCGCTACGGTGAAGACGTGCTGGTCGCCGCCAGCGCCAGTGGATCCGACCGTGAGCCGGCCGCCCGCTAGAACCTCCGGCAAATTGGCGGCGGGCGCGCCTTGCCGGATGAAGAGCCCTGACACCTCGTTGTTCATGCTGCCGAGCCAGACGAAATTGCGCGAATCGAATTTCGTCTGCGAGGCGCCGATGAGCGGCTCCATCGCCACGCCGCGGCCGACGATAGCGGTCTCGGTGCCATCCCTGGCTGCGGCGTTATAGAGATAGTTGGCGAGATTGAGCGAACCCGCACCCGGCCGGTTCTGCGGGATGATAGCGGGATTGCCGGGGAGATATTTGCCGAGGTGGCGCGCGATGAGCCGGCCATAGGTGTCGTAACCATAACCGGTCGGCGAATAGCCGATCATCAGCTTGATCTGCTTGCCGGCAAACGACACCGGCTCGCTTTGCACCTGTGCCGCAGCCGCGAGCAACACCAGCAGGGCAGGCAAAAGTTTTCCGAAGCCGATGCATGCGCGAAGCGCGTCCGCGTACCAACGGGCAGGAGCGATGCCGGCGCGCCTCATTCGGCGGCGCGGTCGAGCCGCGTGGCATCGAGATGGGCTACGACCTCCTCGACATGCATCACGTCGGCGTATTTGTGATGCAAATCGAACAGATTGACCTTGTGCGTCAGCTCGGCGCGATCGTAAGTGCATTCCTCGACCACGGAGACGTGAAAGCCATTGGAATAGCCGTCGACGACGCTCGCGCGCACGCAGCCGGACGTGCTCTCGCCGCACACGATCAGGCTCTGCACGCCGAGCAGCGACAGATGCGAGAACAGCGGCGTGCCCTGAAAGGCGCTGGCGCGCTGCTTGAAGATCA
>Ga0126376_10000329_pt1 | contig 22533 bp, 18 predicted proteins | sample PanSoiMetPlot_15_FD_92760 | JGI IMG/M metagenome (GOLD analysis project Ga0126376, IMG submission 92760) | Tropical forest soil microbial communities from Panama - MetaG Plot_15 | ecosystem: Environmental > Terrestrial > Soil > Tropical forest > Bulk soil | place: Panama | collected 2016-02-17 | reverse complement strand
CCAAGCGCGACGACACCAAACTGTCCCGGCAGCGCCTCCACAACCGAAAGGCACTGGCGGCCAATCGAGCCAGTCGAACCCAATATCGCGAGTTGTTTCACGAGCCCCTTTTTCCTTGTTTTGTGCGTTCTGGGGACGCTAGGGTTTTACGAATGCGGTGAGCAAAACCAAATCCAATAATACCAGACTACCGGAATCGTCAGAATAAGCGCGTCGATTCGGTCGAGCATCCCGCCATGGCCAGGCAAAATGGAGCCTGAATCTTTCACGCCAACGCTTCGCTTGAACGCTGACTCAAACAAATCACCTACCTGCCCAGCAACGTTTCCCGCAGCGGCAAGCCCCAAAACAATTGGCGTGGGCACATTCACGCGTGTAGAAAGCCACCATCCCAGCAGCAAAGCCCCAGCCGTGCTGGCAATTGTCCCTTCCCAAGTTTTCCTTGGACTTAGCTTGGGCGCTAAGGGATGCTTTCCGATCGCGCGCCCCACAAAATAAGCCGCCGTGTCACCAACCCACGTAGTCACGAGGGCAAAAAGGAGAATCCACGGGCCAGTTCGCCCCATCCCGTGCAGCCGAATTGCGTAACTCAACGGCAGAGCAACAAACAACAATCCACTGGAACTGATTCCCGCAGCGGGCAAAGCCTCGACCATGGGCCTCTTTGTCCATAGCGAAATCGCGGCAACACCTAGCAAAAAGAAAAAGAAGACTTCTTCAACACGCAGGCCCGACAGAAAAACAAACTGGATCGGCCCGGAGTACAGGACTCCTTCGCCAACCTCACGCGGCCGCAATACAACCTGCAGCCATTGGACATACACAATCGCGATCGCGCACGTTGCCGTCCAGTACTTGTAAGCCCTATGTCCGATGGCGTCGCCAAGCGAAAAAAATTCAAACAGCGCCAGCAGAATCACCAGAGCCATCCCTATTGCAACTAATGCCGTCGAGCCCCACAAAATTAGGGCCACAACGCCCGGAATCAAGACGACAGCGGTCGCCACCCTCTTCCAAGTCATGCTCTTAAGTTTCCCCTGAGAATGCTTAAGCTACGACGCGAACCACCGCAGTAATGAAGTCTATTCATCTTAACGGCAGTTTCAAAAATGGTAGAGGAAAAATCTGTTGAAAGAACAGCTACTCGCCCGCGGCACGAATCGGTTTGTGCCCCTTGCCGTCGCCAATGCCGCCGTAGCGGCGTTCGCGTTTTTGATAGTCCACAAATGCTTCCAGCAGCCTCGCGCGATTGAAATCAGGCCACAGCGTCTCTGTTACATAGATCTCCGCATAGGCAATCTGCCAAAGCAGGAAATTGCTCACGCGCATCTCTCCGCTGGTCCGAATCAGCAAATCAGGATCGGGCAATCCGGTCGTGTACATTTTCTCCGCGAGTTCTTCTTCCGTTACGGACAGTCCGGCCGATTCCTTTTTCTCGCTCAAGATCTGGTTCACGGCATCCACGATCTCTGCGCGACCTCCGTAATTCAACGCAACGCAGAGCACCATTCCCGTGTTTCTCGCTGTTTCCTTCTCCGCCTTACGCGTGTCGCACTGAACCCCTTCCGGCAACTCGTCTGCGCGGCCTAAAAACCTCATCCGAATGTTGTTTTTCTGAATCAGCGGCATCTCTTGACGCAGATACTCGCGGAGCAGCTCCATCAGGAAGTCCGTCTCGGTTTTGGGCCGCCGCCAATTTTCAACGGAGAATGCATACAAGGTCAGAGCCTTGATCTTCAGTCGCGCGCACGTTTCAATCGTCGTCCGAGCCGTTTCCGTCCCAGCTTTGTGCCCGGCGATTCTTGGCAAATGCCGCCGCTGTGCCCAGCGGCCATTGCCGTCCATGATGACGGCCACGTGCCGCGGCAACTCGGTCAGGTCCAGCTTTTCAAAAAGATACGCCTCTTCCGCAGTGACCGTTCCCAATGGATGAGAGGTAGCGACGTGAAGGGTCTTGGATGGAGGAGACTGAGACACTAGAAAAACGCCTTCTTCCTTTGCGCCATAAAGTTAACACGCGCGCGCAGATGTCCGCAATGAAATCTGTATGAACATTTCGAAATAAGCATCAATCCAAATAAGGACGTCTCAATTGGAGGCATGCGCAAACAGATCGTGGATAGAAGTGTAGGCAACAACCAACGTCAGCAAAATCATAGCGATCGTCGAAATCCACGCCACCCAGTTGAAACCGCGCGGATTCACCTGATCCCCCATCAGATCCTTACGATTAACAAGAATTAGGACGAAAATAAGCACCGCTGGGAGCAAAAACCCGTTCAAAACCTGGGACCAAAGCAGAATCGTGTTCGCGAATTTACCCAGGACCAACACCAAGAATGCCCCTATGAAAATTAGGGCCGTGTAAAGCGCATAAAAAATCTTGGCTTCGCCAAATTTCCGGTCAATACCCGACTCGAATCCAAGCGCCTCGCATACCACGTAAGACGTCGACAGTGGCAAAATCGAAGCAGCAAAAAGCGACGCGTTCAATAGACCAATTGCAAAAAGGAGGCTCGCCCATTTCCCAGCCAACGGTTTAAGAGCGATCGCGGCCGTTCCGGCGTTGTCAACGTCAAGAATCCCTTGCACGTGCAGCGTCGATGCGGTGCAAACGATGATGAAGAACACAATCACCATGCAGCTGATGCTTCCGACCAGCACGTCATTTCGTGTCGCTCCATATTGTCTGGGGCTTACGCGCTTTTCCACCACCGCAGCCTGCAGGAAAAAATGCTGCCACGGCGCAATCGTCGTTCCCACAAGGCCGGCAAGAATCACCGCGTAGCTGGCATCAAATTTGGGCACGTCAACATATGGCTTAATCGTTGGAACATACCGCATCAGTTGCGGTGGCAGCAGATGCAGCAACGCGATTAACCATTCCGGTTTCGCCAAGAAAGCCGAAATCACGTAGGCGAAGTAAACCACACAGATCGCCAGAAAAATTCGTTCCACTACCTTTGCGGTTCCCTGCACCACTAGAACCCAAACCACAATCGCCGCAATCGGTACGGAAATGTATCGGCTTACTCCCAGGGCTTCCGAAGCCCAGAACACTCCCGTGAATTCCGCCATCACGTTCCCCAAATTCACCGTGAGCACCGCGGCCATTAGGAAAAACGTCACGCGGAACCCAAACTCCTCTCGCACCAAATCCGAAAGCCCCTTGCCAGTGAAGGCCCCCATCCGCGCGCACATTTCCAGCGAAACATACAACGCAATCGTCATGGGAATCAGCGACCAGAGCACCGCGTTTCCGTATTTCGCACCGGACTGTGCATACGTGTAGATACCGCCCGCATCGTTGTCCACATTCGAAACGATGAGCCCCGGCCCCACCACGGCCAGAAAAAGCATAATGCGCCGCCGGAACGGACGAATAGCGTCGCGAACTTTCTGGACCCTCTCCGTCCAGCGTTCGCCCATCGCCTCCAGGCTTTCTCGGCTCCACATCTCAAGCGTTTCCCTTATTTCAAGAGTTTGGAAACGACGTCGTCCACGGTAATCACGCCAAGCGGCCGTCCGTCCTCATCCACCACGGTCAGCATTCGCAGGTTGTATTTATCGAACAGTTCGAACACGTCTTTTTCATCCGCGTCCGGTTGTACGCTCAAAAGCGGCTCCATCTTCAACTCGCTCAGCTGCTGATCCGCCACCGCCAAAAGCAGCCGTGCCACCGGTACCGTTCCGGAAAATTGCGCGCTGCCGTCCAGCAGCACAATCGTATCCAACTGATCCAGATTCAAATCCTGCTCTTTCATCCATTCAAGAACTTCGTCTCGCGCGGATTTGTCGCCGACAAACACAAAGTCCGTGTTCATCATTCCGCCAGCCGTGGCTGGATCCCATTCCAGCAGTTCGCGCACTTCTTCCGCTTCCTGCCCTGGCATCTCTTCCAGCAACTCATCCGAAGTTTCTTTCGGCAAATCCGCAAGCAAGTCTGCTGCAGCGTCCGGCGCCATCTCTTCCAGAATATCCGCCGCCTTTTCCGGATCGAGTTTTTCTACGATCTGAGTTGTGAGCCTTGCGTCCAATTCGGCGAGCACTGCCGCGGCAGTCTCTTCGTCCAATGACGCTATAATTCCCTGACGTTCTGCCGGAGAAAGTTCTTCAACGATGTCCGCCAAATCCGCCGGGTGCAAATCTTCGAGTTTTTCGTGTGTAATCCGCAGTTTCAGCCGTCGCAAAGGATCCGGCTCGACTAAGTTCACAAACTCCCACCGAATCGTTTTAGCGGGCAATCGGTTCTGCAATCCACGAATCATCCCTTGTGGGGCAACTCCCTGCAGCAGCCGCCTTACCGCTCCCGGCAGTCCAACATCCACCTGCGCAATCCGCAGCTCCACATTTCCGTTGGTCCGCTGCTCAGTCAGGTCCACATCATTGACACGCACCACTTTTCGGCCGCTCGTATCAATAATCTGCTGGTCCAGCAAATCCTTCGTCACCGCAAGCCAACCCTCATTCGGCTCGTAGGCATGCAGCGCGCGTTCCGGCACATTCAGTTCGATCTTCCCCGTTTCAATCGCTGCCACTTGGTCGTGTCTTGCTACCAGCGGCTGAAAACTTCCTCGCGCGAGCAAAAAATGAGCAACCCGGTTCGGCTGTTCTGCTGGCTCAACAAAAAACTCTCTTACTTTGCCGACATAGTGTCCTTGCGCGTCGTACGCCTTCGCGCCCATTAACTCCGTCGCCGTCATCATGGCTTCACCTCACAACATCACATCAGAAACAAAAAACCCGCGAGCCGTGTCACCTCGGCCGCGGGCAAGAGCCTCATACCAATGGACTTACCTTTAGCCGAAAGTGCCCCCTCCACTGCCCCATCCAACGCACATAGGTCGCGTCGCGAAGCAGCGTGCCGCCATTGCACCTGAATTTCCGCTCCCCAGTCTGCGTTCAACATGCGAACGACCGGGTCCAGGCTCGTGTTCTTGGGCAGACTTCATTGCCGGGACAGCACTCCGTCCGTATTGATAAGCCGATAAATCACTTAAGTCAACAAAAAAGGAACCAATTTCAGCTTTTGTTTCTACTCTTTTCGAAAATCATGTCCTTGGGCGACTCTCCTATTCTTCTGCACTCATCCAGATAGATCGCTAGGTAGCTCTTCACGATGTAATCCTTCTTGGAAAACCCTAGTTCCTGCGCCGCACGATCAATCGCCTCTGCAGGTCCTTCGAGCTCCAGAAACGTCCCGACGGGCGTTTCGTCGAGCTCAATCACCAGATCCCTCGCCCATTTTGAAGAGCCTGGCAATTTCATCGTTGTTCGGTATTTCTCGTACGAAAACCAACCGCTCATTCCTAGTCCCTCAAAAATCCCTCTTAGCGCAGCGCCATCTTTCACTTCCGTTTCAACTTCTTCCCGAACTTTGTGTCCGCGCCCATCGTTTTCCGCGGCTACCGCAGGCTTCTTGAATGTTAAAAGAATCCGCGGCTCGCCTCTCTTTTTTCCTGGAGACGTCTCTTTTCGAATCCGCAGCAACTGCCCGTGCTTCGCTAATCCGCCCTGGGGCGTATCAAAAATCACATTCCACTCATGCACACGCCCTGTGGCCCCTGAGACAGGCTTCGCGCCCAGCCGCGCCAGCGCCTTCTTCAGCGCCCTTTCATTCTCAATCTTCAGTTTGATCTCTCGCTCGTTCGCCATCGCTTGGCTTCTACTCGCCCTTCTGAGCTCCGCGTCACTGCGTTAACTTGGCTGTTTGGCTCAGCCGCAAAACTCGGCTAGTATAACTTCAGCACGCTCTGCCCGTCGTTAAGGCCCCTTCACTTTGGCCTGGTTATGTCGCGCGTGCTCCCAAAACCATGACCCAATCGTCTAATCCGGCCTGCGTCGGAATCCAAACCCTCTCCGCCCCCGTCGCTAAGCAATTCTGCGTCGAGACCACGCTCCATGGTGACACTCGCGCCGACAACTACGCCTGGCTCCGCGAAAAAGAAAACCCTGAGGTCATTGCCTACCTGAACGCGGAAAACGCGTACACCGAGGCCATCCTTAAACCTACCGGAGCCTTTCAGGAAGTTCTCTACCAGGAGATGCTCTCCCGCATCCAGCAAACCGACCTAACGGTTCCTTACACTCTTCGCGGATATCAGTATTTCACCAAGACATTCGAAGGAAAGCAGTACGCGCTATATTATCGACAGCCCGGCAGAGCCTTCCAAGATGAGGAGCTTCTCCTCGACCTCAATGCCCTCGCCGAAGGCCATTCATTCCTCGGCCTCGGCAACTTCGAAGTTAGCGATGACAATCAGTTCCTCGCCTACTCCACTGACATCACAGGCTTCCGCCAGTACACGCTCGAAATCAAAGACCTTGCCGCCGGCGCTCTCCTTCCCCTCAAAGTCGAACGCGTCACCAGCGCCGTCTGGGCTTCCGACAATAAAACTCTCTTCTACACAATCGAAGATGAAGTCTCGAAGCGCTCCTATCGCCTCTATCGTCACATTCTCGACTCACCCGAGCCCGATACGCTCCTCTTCGAGGAAACCGACGAGCGTTTCCGCATTGATATCGAACGCTCCCGTAGCGGCGCCTACCTTTTCCTCGTCACCAATAGCCACACCTCCAGCGAAGTTCTCTACCTGCGCGCGAACGATCCCTTCGGCCAATTCAAACTAATCGCGCCTCGCGAAGATGATCACGAATACTACCCAGACCATCACCCAAATTTTTCGAATCAGGGTGACATATTTCTCATTCGAACCAACTCGGGCGGCCGCACATTCCGCCTCGTCGCAGCCCCCGTCGCCGATCCGCAACGCAACAACTGGCGCGAGCTCATCCCCAATCGCCCCGCTGTCATGCTCTCCGCTTTCGCCGCATTCCGTTCCTTCCTCGCCATCTACGAGCGCGAAGACGGCCTCCCGTATCTCCGCATCGCAACTCTAAACCAGCGTAATTCCTCTCTTCTCGACGCTTCACATCGCATTCAATTTTCCGAGCCCGCTTACAACACCTCCATCGGCACCAATCCCGAATTCGACCAAACCCACCTCCGATACGAATATCAATCCTTCATCACGCCGCGCTCCATCTTCGACTACAACGTCGCCATTCGCGAATCCATCCTTCGCAAGCAGCAACCCGTCCTCGGCGGCTACGATCCCTCTCTCTACGTCGGCCAGCGCCTTCACGCCACCGCCTCCGACGGCACCCAAATCCCAATTTCGCTCGTCTCTCGCCGCTCCACTCCTCTTGACGGCTCCGCTCCGCTTCTTCTCTACGGTTACGGTAGCTACGGCATTTCCATGCCCGTGAATTTCAGCTCCAACCGCGTCAGCCTTCTCGATCGCGGCGCCATCTACGCCGTCGCGCACATTCGCGGCGGCGGCGAACTCGGCAAGCCCTGGCACGATGCCGGTCGCATGCGCAACAAGCGCAATACGTTCACAGACTTCATCTCCGCCGCCGAATTTCTCATCGCGCGGAAGTTCACTAGCTCGAATAAACTCATCATCGAAGGCGGCAGCGCTGGCGGCCTTCTCATGGGTGCTGTCACGAACATGCGCCCCGATCTTTTCCGCATCGTCATCAGTCACGTTCCCTTCGTCGACGTTCTCAACACCATGCTCGACGCGTCTCTCCCTCTCACCGTCGGCGAATACGAAGAGTGGGGCAATCCTAATCACAGCGACGACTACTTCTACATGAGGTCTTACTGTCCCTATACCAACCTCGCCGCTTTAGACTATCCCGCTATCCTCGTCAAAACTGGCCTCAACGACAGCCAGGTCATGTACTGGGAACCTGCGAAATATGTCGCAAAACTCCGGACACTTAAGCGGGATAACAATCCTCTGCTCTTCAAAATCAACATGGGCGCCGGCCACGGTGGCGCTTCCGGCCGTTACGATTTCCTCCGCGAAATCGCCATCGACTACGCCTTCCTGTTGACGCAACTCGGAATCCGCGAATAATAGCTGCTTCGCAGCGCCATGAGTGACCCTACAACACCCCTCATGCAGCAATACCACGCGATCAAATCGCGTTACCCGCACGCGTTGCTGCTTTTCCGTCTCGGCGATTTCTACGAACTCTTCTACGAAGATGCCCTTCTCGCTTCACGCGAACTCCAAATCACGCTCACTTCCCGCAATCGCGAAAGGGGCCAGCCCATTCCCATGTGTGGGGTTCCTTACCACGCCGCCGACGGTTACATCGCCCGTCTCATCCGCGCCGGATTCAAAATCGCCATCTGCGACCAGATGGAAGCTCCCGGCCCCGGCAAGAAACTCGTTCGCCGCGAAGTCGTCCGCGTTATCACTCCCGGCACCGCCACGGACGTCGCCGTGCTTGACGCCCGGGAAAACAATTTTCTGGCCGCCGTCTCTCAGGACAACGCCGCTTCAACGATCGGACTCGCCTTCGTGGATCTTTCCACCGGCGAGTTTCAAGCCACCGAATTCCGCGGTCCTCGCGCCGAAGAAGCCCTTCGCGAAGAATTGCAACTCCTCCATCCCCGCGAGACTTTGCTTCCGCGTCCTCAGCAACTTTTTGAAACCGCAAAAACTTCTCTTCTCGACGGCACCGGCGGTGTCGAAAGCCGCGTCGAAGACTGGGCCTTCCAATCCGACTACGCCACGCACATCCTCCGCGAACAATTTGGTGTTGCCGAGCTCACCGGCTTCGGCCTCGACGACCATGCGCAAGCCCTCTCCGCTGCAGGAGCCATCGTTCACTATCTCCGCGAAAATGCTGCAAAAACTACTGACGTCACCGCGCAGCAAGCGCTCGCGCATCTCGATCGTGTGCGCTACTACGAACAGCACGACGCGCTCATCCTCGATCCTGTCTCCGTCCGCAATCTTGAACTTGTCGCCCCAATCTTCTCCGAGGAATCGAGCAAAAACGCCGCCACCGTTCTCGCTACGCTCGACGTCACCGTCACCGGAATGGGCGCGCGCCTACTGCGCTCCTGGCTCCTGCGCCCGCTCATCGATCGCGACGCCATCGAAGCTCGCCTCGACGCCGTCGCTCAACTCGTCCAGCAAACCGTTGTCCGTGGCGAAATTCGCAAAGAACTCAAAGGCATTCAAGACCTCGAACGCCTCACGAGCCGCATCACACTCGGTCTGGCTGGTCCGCGCGAACTCCTAGCCCTTCGCAAATCTCTCGCACAACTTCCCGTCCTTCGTAATTTCCTGATGCCTCCCCCTGTGGGTGGAAGCGGGTTACTCCGTTTTCTTTTCAATGAAATCGATGAACTCGCCGACGTCCGCGATCGCTTGGAACGCGCCCTTTCCGACGAGCCGCCAGCCCTCGCCACCGAACCCGGCATTATCCGCAACGGCTTTCACGCCGAGCTCGACGAACTTCGCAACCTTAGCCAGCATTCCAAGCAAATCATCGCCGCAATGGAAGAGCGCGAACGCAAACGCACCGGCATCGGCTCGCTGAAAATCCGTTTCAATTCCGTCTTTGGTTATTACATGGAGATTTCGAAACCTAATCTCCATCTTGCTCCCGCCGATTACGAGCGCAAGCAAACTCTCGTCAACGCCGAGCGCTTCACTTCCCCGGAACTAAAAGAATACGAGCGTAAGATTCTCGCCGCCGATGAACGCATTCTCGAAATCGAACGCCAGCTTTTCATCGATCTGCGCTCTAGCATCGCAGCTCAAGCGGCTCGACTTCGCAAAACCGCCGCGGCGATCGCGCAGCTCGACGTTCTCACTTCCCTCGCCAAACTTGCCGCTGATCGTGGCTACAGTCGCCCAGAATTCAACTCCACGGGAGAATTGTTAATTGTCGGTGGCCGCCATCCCGTCCTCGAAGAACTCTTGCGCCAAAAGGGCGAACGTTTCGTTCCTAACGACCTCTGCTTCGAACCTGGCCGCCAGCAGTTGTTACTAATCACGGGTCCAAACATGGGTGGCAAATCAACTTACCTTCGCCAGGCTGCGCTCATCGTTCTCCTCGCGCAGATGGGTTCCTTCGTTCCCGCGCGCCAGGCAAAGCTTCCCATCACGGACCGCATCTTCACGCGCATCGGCGCGAGCGACAATCTCGCTCGCGGCCGTTCGACGTTTCTCGTCGAAATGTCCGAAGTCGCGAGCATCCTCAATCACGCCACGCCACAAAGCCTTGTTCTTCTCGACGAAGTCGGCCGCGGCACCGCCACCTTCGATGGGCTCAGCATCGCCTGGGCTGTGGTCGAGCATCTCCAAAAACACACTCGCGCCCGCACTCTCTTCGCCACGCACTATCACGAACTCACTGAGCTCGCCGAGCTTCTCCCTGCCGTAAAAAACGTTCACGTCAGTGTCAAAGAAACTCCAAACGAAATTATTTTTCTGCGCCGCGTCGAACCCGGCTCCGCCGATAAGAGTTATGGCATCGAAGTCGCCCGCCTAGCCGGCCTTCCCCGCAGCGTCATCGAGCGCGCCCGCGAAGTCCTGAAAAAACACGAACAGTCCGAGCATCAGCTCAGCGAAACCCTCTCCCCCGGCCCCGAAAGCCACGTCAACGGAAACGGCAATCAGGATTTGCTCTTTACACCGCTCGACCGCGCAGTCCTCGACCGCCTCCGCGCTGCCAACCTCGACGATCTAAAGCCTCTCGACGCCCTCAATCTCCTCGCCGAACTAAAAAAACAAATCTCTTGAGTCTTCTCCGCGCTCCTATGGGTCCTCTGCGTCTCCGCGTTATCTTTCTCTTCGCTTTGCTCCTATTCTCCTCTGTGCTCTCTGTGTCCTCTGTGCTAAAAACTTCTTTTGCTCATGACCCCCAAGCCCATGCTCGTTCTCGGCATGATGTCCGGCACCTCCGTTGACGGCATCGACGTCTCTTTGGTCCGCATTTCCGGCGCGCCGCCGAATCTCAGAATCAAACTCCTAAACCACACTGCCATCCCATTCCCCACCGCTGTCCGCAAAGAAATCCTCCGCGTCGCCGAACAAAATCCCGTTACCTCCGGCGAACTAAGCCAACTCCACTCCCGCCTCGGCCACATCTACGCCGATGCTGCCCTCGCCGCCTGCAAGAAATTTCGCATCTTGCACCGCAAGATCGATCTCATCGGCAATCACGGCCAAACCATCTTCCACCAAGGTAAGCCGGTCAACTATCTCGGCGCTCGCACCGCATCTACTCTTCAAATCGGCGAAGGTGCCATCATCGCCGCCCGCGCCGGCATCACTACCGTCTCCGATTTTCGCCCTGCCGACATGGCTCTTGGCGGCAACGGCGCACCGCTCGTGCCCTTTGCCGACTACTCTCTCTATCGCCATCCCAAACTCGGTCGCGTCTCCCTGAACATCGGCGGCATCGCCAACATCACGGCCATCCCCGCGAACGCCAAGCCGTCTCAAGTCTTCGCCTTCGACACCGGCCCCGGCAACATGCTCCTTGACGCTCTCGTCTCTCACTTCACTCATGGCCGCCAGCGCTTCGACAATGGCGCAGCGCTCGCCCTGCAGGGCCTCGCCATCCCCACACTATTGAATGAGTTAATGCGCGATCCCTATCTCAGACTCACGCCGCCCAAATCCACCGGCCGCGAATACTACGGCGCCGCCTACGTCAAAAAACTTCTCACCCTCGCCAAAAAATACCACGCCAAGCCCAACGACCTCGTCCGCGCCTCCACTCTTTTCACTGCTCTCTCCATCGTCGACGCGCTCAACCGCTTCGTCCTCCCCAAACACAAAATCGGCCAGCTCATCGTCTCAGGCGGCGGTGCCCAAAATCCGCTCCTCTTCGCCCAACTTTCCGCTGCGCTTCCAAATATTGACGTGATCACTTCCGATGAACTAAACGTCCCCACCGACGCCAAAGAATCCCTCGCCTTCGCCCTTCTCGCCTACGAAACTTTTCACCAGCGCCCTTCCAATATTCCGAGCGCCACCGGCGCGCGTGGCCCCGCCATCCTAGGCAAAATCTCTTACGCCGCACCACGCTGAGTAAATCCAAAGAGAGATTCCTCCACTCCGTAGCCCGGCGTGCACGAATCGCACGCCAGAGAAAGCCGGACTACTCCGGTCGGAATGACAGGTATTCAGGCAAGGCTGGAGTCAGCGGCGAATCTCTTCCTACGCCAGCGCGCCTTCTCCGCCCAACGCATCATCAATCTCCGCTTCTGTAATTGCCCCTTCGCGCCCGATTTTCCATTCGCGCCCATGCAGCTCAATAATCGTCGACGGCAGCGTTGCCTTCGTATCTCCCGTGTCGATCACCAGCGGCACTCGCTTCCCCAGCTGTTCCATCACCTCTTCCGCCGTCGAGCACGACGGAAAGCCCGACAAATTCGCGCTCGTCCCCGTAATCGGCCCGCCAAATTCCGCAATGATTCCCTGCACAACCATATTTTTGGGCCAGCGCAGCGCTACTCGTTTTGTGTTCGCCGTGACTTTGAGCGGCACCAAATGCGAAGCGTCCACCACGATCGTCAACGCACCCGGCCAAAAAGTTTCCGCCAGCCGGTGAAAATTCTTGGGAATCTCAAGCGCCAGTGCCGAGGCCATATCTACAGAATTCACAAGGATCGGCAACGCGCGCGCTTCCGGCCTTCCTTTGACACGATAAATCTCATCCACGGCCGCCAGATTGAATGGATCCGCGGCCAAACCGTAAAGGGTGTCCGTCGGAATCGCCACTACGTTTCCGCGCACCAATTTCTCAGCCGTGTATCGCAGCAAATCCCGTTCCGGTTTTTCTGGATTGATGTGCAGCAGTTCCGCAATCACTGTCTTGGCCTTGGACTCCCCTGCCCACGCCCACAACGCCCTGCGCGGACGCTATCACACGCCCCCAACCCATGCAATATAACTCGCTGTTGACGAGGGCTTTAGCTCGCCATTCCCCACCCAGATTTGTTACGCTCCCCGCATGTCTTCCCCAGGCAAATCCCCCCGCGCTTCGGCCGCAGTCATCTCCAGCCGCGACAATCGCTGGCTCAAGGAATTTCGCGTCGCCCTCCGCGGCGGCCTCCCAACGGAATCCGGCGCCGTCGGTGTAGAAGGCGCTCGCCTCACCGAAGAAGCTCTCTCGTCCGGATGCCGCATCGAAGCCGTTCTTTTTTCCGAATCCGGCCGCCGTCATCACGCCCGACTCGCACCCTATCTCGACCGCGCGGAGATCGCTTTTCCTGTTCTCTACACCACTGATCGTCTCTTTGAAGGCGTCGCCGACACCGAACATCCTCAAGGCATCGCCGCACTCGTCGAACCTCGCAAGTTTTCCTTCGATGACATCCTCAGGCCTTCGCTTTCCGGCTCCGCACCGCTCCTCGCCGTTCTCGCCGGCGTGCAAGACCCCGGCAATGTCGGCACCATTCTGCGCACCGCCGCCGCTTTCGGCGCGACTGCCACAATCACGTCTGCTTCTGGTCAGAGCGGCACCGCCAGTCCTTTCTCACCAAAAGCTCTTCGCGCTTCCGCAGGAGCTACGCTCCATCTGCCCCTCCTCGCCGGTCCTGCCCTTCCAATTCTTCTTGCGCAGCTTCACACTTCCAAAATTCGCACGCTCGCCACTTCATCTCACGCCGACGAAGCTGCCCTTGCGCCCTGGGATGTTGACTGGCGCGAACCAGTCGCTCTTCTCATCGGCAACGAAGGCGTTGGCCTCCCCGAAGAGATCGAACGCAGCGCTTCCGCCCGTGTCCGCATTCCCATGTCAGGCGGCATCGAATCGCTCAACGCCGCCGCTGCCGCCGCCGTCCTCTTCTACGAAGCCGCCCGCCAGCGCAACACACTGCCTATATAGGCATAGGAGTATTCCGACCGGAGTGGTCCGGTATTCTCTTCCGCGCGATCTTTGCGCGCCGGCTACGGAAATGGAGGAATCCCCTTCGATTTCTGAAATTTCCCCTTGTCTGGCCTAAACTATCCCTTCCATGTCTCTCTTCCCAACTCTGCCTGCCGACGATACGCCCTTTGCCAACCAGCCTCTCGCCGAGCGCATGCGCCCTCGCACCCTCGACGAATTCATCGGCCAGGAAAATCTTCTCGGCCCGGCCAAACCGCTCCGCGTCCAAATCGAGTCCGACAACCTCGGCTCCATGCTCTTCTGGGGCCCTCCCGGCTGCGGCAAAACCACGCTTGCGCGCCTTATCGCTCGCCTCACCAAATCCGACTTCGTCCCTTTCAGTGCCGTTCTTGCCGGCATAAAAGAAATCAAAGACGTGATGGCCGCGGCGCAATTCAAATCTCGTTCGGGCCATCGCACCATCGTCTTCGTAGATGAAGTCCACCGCTTCAACAAATCCCAACAGGACGCTTTCCTCCCCTACGTCGAAGCCGGCCACATCACCTTCATCGGCGCCACCACGGAAAATCCATCATTCGAAGTTATCTCCCCGCTTCTCTCGCGCACCAAAGTCTACGTCCTCGAATCGCTTACGACCCCGCAAATCGTGCAATTGTTGCGCCGAGCGCTCCAAGATGAAGAACGCGGTCTAGGAAAAGAGAATCTTCAGGCAAGTGAGCAGATACTTTTTCGCATCGCCTCATTCGCCAACGGCGACGCGCGCTCCGCCTACAACACCCTCGAACTCTGCGCCCGCTCCGCGAAACCGAATTCACAAGGCATTCGCGTGATCGACGAAAAACTCCTTGAGGACATCCTCCAACGAAAACTCCTCCGCTACGACAAATCCGGCGAAGAACATTTCAACCTCATCTCCGCGCTTCACAAATCCGTCCGCAACTCCGATCCCGACGCAGCCCTCTACTGGCTCGCGCGCATGCTCGAATCCGGCGAAGACCCGCTCTATCTCGCTCGTCGCATGGTGCGCATGGCCAGCGAAGACATCGGCCTTGCCGAGCCCGGCGCCCTCGCCGTAACGCTCGCCGCCAAAGACGCGTTCGATTTTCTCGGGGCGCCCGAAGGAAACCTCGCCCTCGCGCAAGCCGCCGTCTATCTTTCTCTCGCGCCCAAATCCAACGCCGTCTACACCGCGTACGGCGACGTCATGGACGACGTGCATCGCACTGAAGCCGATCCCGTCCCGCTCCATCTTCGCAACGCCGCCACTCCCCTCATGGAACACGTCGGCTACGGCAAAGGCTACAAATACGCACACAATTTCGAAAAAAAAGTCACCGACATGTCCTGCCTCCCCGAAAATCTCTCCGGCCGTTCCTGGTATAAGCCCACCGATCAGGGCTTCGAAGCCCGCCTCCGCGCTCGCCTCGACGAAATCCGTAGGCTAAAATCCCGCGGTGCCTCCAATGCCTAATCACGAGCTACAAAAACGCGCCTCATCATCATCCCGAGCGAAGCGAGGGATCTGCTTTTTCTTTGCGCTTGCGCTTCTCACTGCCGCCCATTCCGTCGCCGCCCAAACTTCTCCTCGTCCCAAAATCACCCGTATTGATCACGTTGTGTTCTATTCTTCCGACCTAAAATCGGCGAGTGATTTCTATGGCACAAAGTTAGCGTTAAACGTCGGGGGCAGCGGCTGCCGAGAAACTTTGCGAACCTGCTTTACCGTTAATTGGGCGTCACGACAGCACATAGAACTCGAGCCTTCAAATCATTGCTCCAGCGGTAATTGCTTGAAAGAGATCGTGTTTGAGACTGGGAATGCAAGAAAACTGCGCTCCTATCTGATGGCAAAAGGTTTTAAGGTCGACCCAATTTCAAAGGCTCGTGACCTCTCCTTGCTGTTCGGCTTACAGGACCCGGAAGGCCATCGGATTGCGTTTGTTCAATTTCCTCTTATTGGAATCGATGACTTGCCGCCTGGTGTCCGTGTTGGGCCATCTTTTCTCCACGCCGGCTTTATTGTCCACGACCGCGAGAAGATGGAACGCTTTTACAAAGACATCCTCGGTTTTCGCTCCTACTGGCACGGCGGCATGAAAGACGACGAAACGAATTGGGTCTCGCTTCAAGTTCCCGACGGTTCTGACTGGATCGAATTCATGCTCAACGTCCCTGATAATGCCGACAAGCGTCTCCGCGGCATCATGAACCATATCGCCCTAGGGGTCGGAGATATTCACGCCGCGCAAGAACAACTGCGCAAAAACGGTGCACCCCTCACTGAAGAGTCCAAAATCGGTCGCGACGGCAAATGGCAACTCAATCTTTACGATCCCGACCAGACTCGAATCGAGTTCATGGAGTTCACTCCCGTCCAAAAGCCATGCTGCTCCGACTTCACCGCCCCTCATCCCAAACCATGATCAGATCCTGGCGAGTTTTTCTTCTCTGTGCTCTCTGCGTCCTCTGTGTTGAGAAAACCTCCTACCCTGCAGCACAATCCCGCCCCAAAATCACCGGCATCGCTTCCATCCGTCTCTACTCCTCCGACCTCCACGCTTCCCGCACCTTCTATTCCAAAACTCTCGGCTTCGACTCCGCCACATCCACCTGCCTCGGCGTCACCAATCCCTGCTACGCAGTCAACGGCCGTCAGCGCATCGAACTCCAGCAAATTTCCGGCGGCGCTCCCGACAATCTCCTCGCCGAAATCGCATTCTCCACTCCGAATCTCTCCCAAATGCGCGAATTCCTTCTCGTGCACAAAATCGAAGCCAGCCCCATCACCAAAGACGAAACCGGTGCGCCACGTTTCACCTTCAAAGATCCCGAAGGCCATCCGCTCGCCTTCGTCCAATCCAGCGATCGCTTTTTCACGCCCGCCTCGCATCAAGTCAGCTCGCGCATCCTTCACGCCGGTTTCATCGTCAAAGATTTAGGCAAGGAAACTGCTTTTTTCGAAGATCTTCTCGGCTTCCGTCTATATTGGAAGGGCGGCTTCAAGGACGACGGTCTTGACTGGTATGAGATTCAAGTCCCCGATGGGGAGGAGTGGATCGAATTCATGCTGAAAATTTCCCCAAGCGCCGACAAGCAGGAGCGCGGCATACAAAATCATTTTTCGCTTGGCGTGAAAAACGCGGACAACGCGGGGTCGCATCTTCGCGTGAACGGCGCCGCCAGATTCGATGGTCCCGAAGTCGGGCGTGACGGTAAGAATGCCCTAGATATTTACGACCCCGATTTCTCGCGTGTGGAAGTCATGGACTACAATCCAACCAAGGACCCTTGCTGCCACGGCTACACAGCGGCACACCCCAAACCATGATCTGCCCTTTCTCCCGCAGTCGTTTTCGCTGGCTCCGCGCATTCTGTTCTCTGATCTGCATGTACGCGGGCTGCCGTTCACTTCCGCCAGCGAAAGCGCAACAATCGGAAAAGCCCGTCCAATCCATCGACGAAGAAATCACTGCCTTCAGCGTCGCTCCCGACGGCCGCATTGCTTACGGCGTTCGCCGCATCGCTCACTCCAAGAAATACGATTTCGAACACGACGACATCTGGATTGACGCGGGCGGCAAACGCCGCCGTCTTCTCGAGGGCAGCAAGTTCTCTATCAATAAATATTCCGTTTTCATTAATCGCGACAAAAAATCCGTCGCCAAGGAAAAAGGCAAGCTCGATCCCGAACTCGATCTTTCCGATTCCACTTTTTCCTACCAGGTAGATTCTCTCCGCTGGTCTCCCAACGGCCGCTATATCCTCGCCCAGCTCTTCACCACCTTCATCGTCGATCCGTCGGGAAAAACGCAAGATGAAATGATGACTCTGGTCCTCGACGACTCCGGCAGAGAAATCCGTCTCGGTGGCGGCGATCCGCTGCTGCACAACGCCGAAGATGCCGTTTTTTTCCTCGATAATTCCACCATTGCCTATCTCACGGAAGTCCTTAAACCGAGTCTGCTCTTTTCTTTCAGGTACTCCACAATCGCCAACGGCAATGGTGGCGCGCTCTTCGAAGGCCGCACGTTTGCCTCCGTTGTTCCCATTCCCAAAACCAATTTCGCCATCGCCGTCGAGCGCGACAAATCGCTCGACGGTCCGCCGCGCCTCCAGCACCTCGATATGTTGGCCCAGGACGATTCCGAAATCGCCACCCTGGAAGGCTATGAAGGCGGCCTCACCGTTTCGCCGAGCGGAAAGCTCGCTGCGTATTACGTGGACAAGGAAAATCTCGAAGTCCGCGACTTGACCGCGCCTACGCGCGTCGCGCGCATACGCCTTGGCCCGGGCGTTGTGCAGTGGTCGCCGGATGAGAAGCGCCTTTTATTAAAGCGCGCCCCAGAACGAAAGACCGCCGAAATGTGCTGGATTCAGATTCCGCCGCTCGCGACTCCTGCGACCGGTCACGAGATTCCAATCGCCCAGCCTGACTTCAATCCCATTTTTCGCGGCAGCGTCACTCGAGATTTTGCCATTACCCCCGACGGCCGCTTCCTCGCCGTCGTCTTCCCCGGCAAACGTAACCTCGACCTCTTCCCGCTACAATAATCAGCGCCAGCGGCGCGGCACAAGAATCTCCTTACTCGCGAACTCCCTTCGCAATCCTAATCACCGCCTCCGCACTCTTCTCCACATCCTCCCGAGTCGTCGACCAATTCGAAACGCTGATTCGCATCGCCGACTTCCCCTGCCACACCGTTCCCCCACACCAGCACGTCCCCTCTTCCTGTACGCGCCGCACCACTTCTTGCGTCTTTTCCGTACTGCCAAACGACACCAGCACCTGATTGATCACCACATCATTCAGAATCTCGTATCCCGCGCCTCGTAATCGCTCCGCAAACAATCTCGCAAAGTTGCATGTCCGCTCAACCAAATCGCGCAGGCCGCTTCGGCCGAGCGATTTCATCGCCGCCCACAACTCCACCCCGCGCGCCCGCCTCGACGACTCCGGCACATGATACGTCGGCTCGCGCAAAGCCCCCGCTTGCAAATACGCTGCGGACATTCCCATCGAACGCTTCAACGCCATTCCATCGCGAACCAGAATCACGCCGCAGTCGTAACCAACGTTAGGCCACTTGTGCGCATCGGTCGCCCAGGAATCGGCGAGCTCGAGCCCGCGCGTCAGGTGGTCGTTTTTCCGAGAAACGCGTGCCCACAAACCAAACGCGCCATCGACATGCACCCAGGCTCCTGCCTCTTTCGCACGCTTGCAAATCTCCTCGGCTGGATCGAATGCGCCCGTGTTTACGTTTCCCGCCTGTATGCACACGATAGTTCGCGAAGATATTTTCCCGGGCAACTTGTCCGCACGCATCCGTCCTTGCGAATCTGTCGGAATTCGCGTCACCCGATTCTTTCCGAAACCCACCATGCTCAGCGCCTTATGCATGGAAGCGTGATATTCCTCGCCGACAATCACATCAATCGGCGGTGCTCCAAACAACCCATCTTCTTCTACGTTCCACCCCTCGCGTGCAAGCAGCGCCGACCGCGCCGCAGCAAGGCTGCAAAAGTTCGCTGCCGTCGCGCACGTCACCAAACCGCCCTCGCAATCCGCGGGCAACCTCAACGCGTCGCAAATCCAGCCGAGGACAATTTCTTCGAGTTCCGCCGCGATCGGCGACATCACCCGCAAACACGCATTTTGTCCCCACGCTCCTGCCAGCCAATTCGCGGCCAACGCCGCCGGCAATACTCCTCCAATTACAAATCCAAAAAATCTTCCTCCTGTCATCGCCACAGTCGCGGGGCTTCCCACCTCGTCGAGTGTCCGTACAACTTGAAGAGGATCGGACGGCGATTCTGGAAATGCTTCCCGCAGTTTGGCCAGCGCTGCGACAGCATTCGGAGTTGGCGCCACGTTGCGCTCAGTCGCTTTCTGTGCGTAGTCAACACCACGCTCGGCGGCAATTTTTAGGAGTTCACCTATTTCAGTCATCTCTATTTCCTTCGTGATTCAGGCCAAAGAAAGGTCTACACAAAGACTACGAGCGGAAGCGGAGGGAGAAAAGAGCCGAATTGTCTAGTTCCCAGCCTTTTTGGCCGGATTCGAAGAACCCTGCGCTGCTGCCTTTAAAGCCGCGACTTCGCGAATAGTAAGCGTGCGGTGCTGTCCTGGCTCTACATCCAATTTGACTGGCCCCAGCTGCACCCGCCTGATTTTCTCGACGTCAAAGCCGACTTCTTTGAACATGCGCCGAATCTGCCGGTTGCGGCCTTCAATCAAAACGACTTCGTACCACGGATTTGCCTCATCCTTCATCAAACGAATCTTCGCCGGCGAAGTCTTTACTCGTCGTCCATCTTCAAGCGGAATCGAAATCCCCGCGCGCAGCTTCTGAATATTCTTCTCGCTCGGCCACCCGCTAATCTTCACAAGATAGGTCTTCGGCACGTGCGAAGCAGCTTTCATCAGCAACTGCGCCAGCGCGCCGTCATTCGTCAGCAGCAGCAATCCTTCGCTCGCATAATCTAGCCGTCCCACCGGATAAACGCGGTCGATATTCTCAGGGAGCAAATCCATCACCGTCGCGCGCCCCTCGGGATCGCTGACTGTCGTGACGTATCCTTTAGGTTTGTTCACCAGGAAATAAAGCAGCGCACGGGATTTTTTCAGAGGCGCACCATCAACAACAATTTCATCGGCGTCAGGATCAGCCTTTGTTCCAAGCTCCGTGACAACTGCGCCGTTCACCGCAACGCGCCCGGCGGTAATGATCTCTTCCGCCTTTCGCCGCGAAGCCACTCCCGCCGCCGCCAATATTTTTTGTAATCGTTCACTCGACATACGAAACTTTCAATTACTGCCGAAGATATCGATCAAGTGCCGGAGGCACGGCGCAGGTTAGCCCAGCGCAAGCGCTGGGTGACCTAGCATTTTGGATCCAAGCGCCGGAGGTGCGACATGTCTCCCTAATCCGTCTAGCTTCGATTCATTCTTCTGCCAGCGGTTTTCTTGTTTGCGTCAATCAGTCGTTCCGCCTCGCGCTTCTCGATCATCCGGTAACGCCCCTGCGGAACCCCCTCCAGAGTCAGAGGCCCCAACGCCACTCGCTTCACTTTCTCGAGAGGATGCCGCTCGCGAAACAACACATTTCGCAGCGCTTCCATTTTCGAATCACGCATTTTCACTTCATACCAGAAATTCCCGCTCGAAGCGTTGCGATCGCCGCGCAAACCGCGTGTTGCTCCGGGTTGGCGCACAGTTTGTAATTTCACACCGGCTTCTTTGCCTAGACGATCAAGATCTGAAAGCGAGAGCATGCCCTTCACTTTGACGTAATAGATTTGTTCCAACTGATCCCATTTCTTGAGGAGCGTGGCCGCAAGATCGCCGTCGTTCGTCATGAACACGAGTCCCGACGACGCGTATTCCAAATTCCCCACTGGATACACGCGAGACGGAAATCCCCGCAACAAATTCTTCAGTGTCTTGCGCCCTTCTGGATCGGCCAGCGTGGACATCACTTCCGGCGGCTTATTTAGCAGCAAATACACGCGCCGCTCTTCCGCTTCGACTGTCCGGCCTGCGACTTCCACTTTGTCTTTGTCGGGGTCAGCCTTCGTGCCAAGTTCTGTGACGACGCGCCCGTTCAAGCGCACTTGTCCGCTCAAGATCAACTGCTCCGCATGCCTCCGCGAAGCAATCCCCGCCCGCGCAATTATCTTCTGCAATCTTTCCTGCATGCTCTGTGTGCTCTATTTCCTGACTCTTTGTTGTGCCGGATTAGCCAGAGGGAGGCTTCTTCCTCAATCGCCGCAAGGCGACGAATGCGGCACCTATTGTCGCGTAAACAGCGGAATTTGCTAGCGCGATGATTAACCAGAACTCATTAAACGCACGTGTGCCCGCCTTGAGGTCAACATCCAAGGTGGCTAACACCAAACAACCGGGGCAAAGGGTCACAATGGCAACTCGCATCCGGAGAGGTAGTAGACCTTGTGGGGTGGAAGCTACTTCAAAGCGGTCAAAAGCAAAAAACATAATGGCAAAGCCCAAGCCAGCGGCTGCAAAACGTACGACAATTCGCCAATCTCTGGTCATCGCGCTCCATGCTGATCTATTTTCCTATTCTCCGGCAGCAGCTCCCTCAACCTTCGGCGGCTCTTCATCAAGTTCGCCAGAAGGCATGCCTTCATTCGTCGCAGCGACTTCTTCTTCAATCAATTCCTTGTCCGCGGCCGTTTCTTCCGGCTGAGGCAAATTCTCCAAAGTATCCGCCGTCGGGGCATTCATCATCTCTTCTTCTGTCAGCGCCCCGTTCGTGACGCCCGCGTCGCTGCCCAGCGCTTCACGCGCCAGCGCCTCAAATTCCTTGAGGCTCGGCAGCTCATCCAAATCGCTCAACCCAAATCGCATCAAAAATTCTTTCGATGACTTGTATAAAATCGGCCGACCCATCACTTCCTTGCGCCCCGCCGTTGTGATCAACCGGCGATCCAACAAAGTCGAAATAACGCCTGATGAATTCACACCACGAATTTCCGAAATCTCCGGCGCTGTCACCGGCTGCTTGTAAGCAATCACCGCAAGGGTTTCGAGCGCGGGCATCGACAGCCGCAGCGGCGGGCGCAAACTCTTGATGAACCGCCGCACCACATCGTGGTGCTGCGGCTTCGTGTACATTTTGTAGCCGCCAGCAACGGCGCGAATTTCAATGCCGCGCTCTTCGGTGGCGTAACTCGCGACGAGTTCATCAAGCGCAGCCTGCACTACCAATTTTTCTTCCCCGAGCGTGCCTGCAAGCTGCTCGATCGTCGCCGGTTCATCCGCCGCGTAAATAATCGCTTCCAGTGCCGCTTTGCGTT
>Ga0126376_10000328_pt1 | contig 22543 bp, 22 predicted proteins | sample PanSoiMetPlot_15_FD_92760 | JGI IMG/M metagenome (GOLD analysis project Ga0126376, IMG submission 92760) | Tropical forest soil microbial communities from Panama - MetaG Plot_15 | ecosystem: Environmental > Terrestrial > Soil > Tropical forest > Bulk soil | place: Panama | collected 2016-02-17 | reverse complement strand
AGTGGAGGTGTTGTTGAAGACGGAGTAACCGGGGCCGCTATAGGCGTTGCGATCGAGTGCGGTGCGGGAGGCGGCATACCAGGTGTGGAAGTAACTGGCGTTGATGACGTTGGCGTGTTGCGCGCCAAAGGTTCGAGCCACGCTGGCACTTTCACTTCTGTTTCATGTAAAAAGCTTGCTGGTTTGTCATTGCGCGTTACTGGAGCTGGACTCACTTGCCCGGGGAATTTCACCGGGGGCACAATCGCCGGCTCCGCTTTCACTTGTGCGGACGGGGCTTCGGGCGTCGCCATTTCGAAGATTTTTGCTGTCGCTTCGGACATGGCGATCGCGTCCAGTTGCAGAATCGGTTTGTCCGGAGTTGGTGGCGGCGCGGGCGTCGACGTTTCGTCAAAAAGCATCGAGGAGAGTTGCTCTTGCAGCCGCGCTGTTTGCTTTTTCAGATCTTCCGTTGAATTGTCCGCTGTGGGAGTAACGATAGACGCAGCTTCGGAGGCGACTGCCGTCGGTCCGTCAGGCTTTATTTCAGCGGCGGGAGAACTCAACGCTGCTGCGACGACGGGGGCCGGAGACGGCGGCGTTGTAACTGGCACTGGCGGCGCAGCCGGCTTAGTCTGCGCTGCGGGAGCAACCGGTTTTGGTTCGACGTGAGCAGGTTTTGCGGGAGCGGCCGCGTTTCCCGTTGCAGCTGGAGCCGGCACAACGCGGTCCGAAGGAAACCTCATTCCCCAAAATCCAACCGCCGGTTCGGTGAATTCCAACTCCACGTATCCACTCAGGCTGCGATAGTTTTTCGACTTCACGACCTGGCAAACCACTTCTTTTTTCGTTTTCTCGTTTGTGAGGAAGAGTAGCTGGCCCGGCGTCACACCTGAGGTCAGGCGAATCACCGCACCGTTTCCGAATACCAGCACCGTCTGCGTCGTTTCGGAAAATGGCTCGCGCTTGTTGCTGCCTTCCACCGTGCGCGCACCGTTTACGGTCACGGAGATTTCCAGCGCTACAGGCTGCACTTTCGGCTGCGCCGAGCTCGGCTGAGAAACGGGTGCGGAGGAATTTTGCTGGTCGGGTTCTTTAACAATAGGGGCCATGAATATTCGCTCGCTGGGACATTTTTCAACGCGAGCCTCACGCGAACGGCTTCGCGCCAACATCTATATATTCATTCCTGTTTGAACGAACGGGCGATAGTACACGCGTACTACCGGTAAACCTGTCCGTATGGACAGGTGCATTTTTTCGTGGAGTTAAAATCTGGTTATTCGCGAAAACCTATTTCACTGGCGGCTTGAACTGCTCATCAATTTCCACCTGATATCCCGTCACCATTTTGTTCGTTTCATTTGCCATGCCAATGACCGCCTGCAACTCCTTGAACATTTCCGGCGTCATTCCCTTTTTGAACGCGGATGCCGTGTGCGACGCAATGCAGTAGTGGCAATTGTTCGTCACGCTCACCGTCACGTAAATCATCTCCTTTGTCAGCGGGTCCAGCGCGCCCGGCCCCATAATCTGCTTGATGCTTTCCCAAGTGCGCCTCAGCGTCGCCGAATCGTGCGCAATCGCTTTCCAGAAGTTGTTGATCCAGTCCGTCTTCCGCGTGGCCATGATGTCGTCATAAATCGCACGAACTTCCGGACTCGCATCCTTGTACTCGATCAATCCAAAAATGGACATTGTCTTCTCCTGGCAGGCTTATGGCTGCGCAGTTGCACTACTCTTTGAACTTAGCAGGAACGAAACTCGAGGGCCAGCAGCTCCATGCTGTCAGGGATCGAGTAATTTGCCTAGTCGGGAGGCTAACTACTTCCACTGGGCTTTGCGCTGACCATCGCGCGTAACAGCCACTTCTTCAAGACAGGCACAGCGTACGTGGGCATTTCGTCGAACGTGCAGCCCATTCCCAAGTGCGGTTGCGCGTAAATCACTCTTCCCCTCGCTTCAAAAAACTCGTTCTCAAAGTAAATCTTCAGGTGGATGGGGGTTCCATCCGGAAGCGGATTCACCATGTCGAAGTAGCAGCCGTTCAGGCTCAGCTCCGTCACCCGCACTTCCATCTTTGTCTTCTCTTTTTCGTTGACTAGCTCCCCAGCCGCGACAAACGGATAACGGGGAGTTCGGCGGCGTTCCTGGGTCACGGATACACCTCGCTAAAACGTTCCTGGGCGGCGGCGCGAAACAAACCCTCTCGCGAAGGTTCCCTTCTGCGTTTATAGCACAGACAATAAATCGGGGTGTTGCCAGATTGGCTGGATGCGTCGAAACCTGCAACGCACCGCGCCCTTGCTTCTTCCAGCGGATGCCGTCGATTCCTTGGAACCCAAGCACTCTTAGCGAAGAACGAGAAACTCTTCTAGTAGCAGCCGTGCCAGCCGTTGAGAATCGTGCCGAATGACCCCGTGCTCTTCGAGCAGGGAATCCAGGACTACCCGCACGCGTTGCTTCTGCAGAAGTGGCAAATCCACAGTGACGCGCTCGGCGCCTTCTTTCTGATAACGCTGCGCCACCTCCGGGGAAACGCTCTTGCGATTGGCAACCACGAAATCAACGATGCGCCCCGACACATGGCGCTGGATTGCATCCAAATGTTTCGACAAGGAGTAACCCGTGGTCTCGCCGGGCTGCGTCATCAAATTCGCGATGTATACGCGCGGCGCTTTCGAACGCTGTATCGCATGCGCGATCTCCGGAAGCAGAAGGTTCGGCAAAATGCTCGTGTAAAGTGAACCAGGGCCAATCAGGATCAAATCCGCACAGCGAATCGCTTCCACCGCTTCAGGAACTGCTCGCACGCGGCGAGGATTCAAGTGCAATCTGCGAATCGGCACTCTGCTGCGAGAAATTGTGGTTTCTCCATGAACGCGCTTCCCGTTTTCCAAAATAGCTTCGAGCGTCACATTGGCAACAGTGGAAGGAAAAATTCGCCCGCGAATCGCCAGCACTTTACTCGAAACACGTACGGCTTCCGTAAAATCGCCTGTGACATGCGTCAGCGCCGCGAGAAACAGATTTCCAAAATTGTGCCCCGCAAGTCCGCGCCCAGCGTGAAAACGAAATTGAAACAGGTGGCTCAGCAGTGCTTCGTCGCTCGCGAGCGCGACCATACAGTTACGAATATCTCCCGGCGGCAAGACTCGGTTTTCGCGCCGCAATCGGCCCGAACTTCCGCCATCGTCTGTGACAGTCACAATGGCGGCAAGATCGCTGATCGGCCGCTTCGCCGTTGGTGCAGGATCTTGCCGCCGCACGACGTGATGTTTGAGCCCACGCAACAGCGAGGAAAGTCCCGTGCCACCCCCGAGAGCAACAACGCGAAGACCGCGATGGCGTGCATTTTCGTTCGAATGAATCGTCACACAGTTTCCTGCGGGCTGAAGAGCTACTTAGACTTTAGCAAAACCAAAAGAAGATGAGGGGTTTCGCGAGGGCCGCGGGAGTTCTACTGTCACATTCCGTCTTTTTCTGGATAAAGAAGTTCCGTGAAACGCGGATCTTCCTGAAGAAAGGCAAAATCTTCGTCATTCCGGGCGTGATATCGGTTTGCGGAGCGCAGTTCGATGGCAATCTTCAAGTTGGCGAGCGCGGCATCCGCTTCACCGGTCAAACAATCGAGCGCGGCGACGGCGTACACGATATGATCCGCCTTCGGCGCGAGCTTGCGGGCTTTGTCCAGGCTTTCTCGAGCTTCGTCCCAGCGGCCAAGATTCATCATGGCCACGCCGCGCTGGTAATGCTCTTCCGCGTTGCGCGGATTCTGCTCCGTGGCCGGCTTCATGCGCTGGTCAGCAATCTTGATGTGCATGCGCGCTCTGTCGGCGAGCTCTTTGCTCGGGCCTTCCAGAACTTTCTCAAGCTCTTGTTTGGCCTTACTGTATTTCTGCTGATGAAACAAGACAAGCGCTTCGTCGTAGACCTTGAGTTGTGCCTGAACGCGAGGGTCCACAAGCTCAACGCCGCCACGCTGGACTGGGGGAGGAGCAGATAAACCTTTTCTTTTCTTCATTTTAGATGACTTACTCGAAGACCTTACACGAGCAGACGACTTTCGAGCCTTTGCCATGGCGGGCATGCTAGCAGAGCAGTAAAGCCGCGTCAATCCGGTGCAATCGACGCTCCTTTACAGTCCGGCTCCCCTCACCTTACACTGAACATTGTATGGCTTCTCGTGCCGGCGTCAAAAGCTACCGAGTCAGTTTCGATTTCTACGTCACTCCGAGTGTGAAACTTCTGCTAATCGCCAATTTTGCGGTCTTTATTGTCGAGGCCTTTGTTTATCGTTACGCAGGTCACGGCGGCACCGGTTACGATTGGATTCTAAAATGGTTCGGCTTAGTGCCAGCGGGCGTTTTTCCCGGCCTGCGCATCTGGCAACCATTTACGTATCTCTTCCTGCATGACGTCACAGATATTTTGCACATCCTTTTGAACATGCTTACGCTGTGGATGTTTGGACGCGAATTGGAAATCGTTTGGGGCAGAAATCGTTTTTTCCACTATTACTTTCTCACTGGTGTCGGCGCGGGTTTAATCAACGTCGTCGTCAACAATTTTCCGCACCTCTGGGGCCGTGATTATTCCTTTACTTCAACTATCGGTGCGTCGGGTGCGATCTTCGGAATTCTGATTGCTTGTGCCGTTTTGTTCCCTGACCGCAAGGCGTATCTCTTTCCAATTCCTGTTGCCATCAAGATGAAATGGATTGTGGCAGCCATGACGGTTGTCACGTTTCTTGGCACGTTCGGTATCGGTGGCAGCAAAGTGAGCCATATCTGCCATCTTGGCGGCATGTTGATCGGCTACCTTTATCTCCGCCGCGATTCCTATCTCTATCGTTTGCGCAATGAAGTTTCCGACTGGAAGAACGAGCGCAACCGCAAGCGGTTCGAAGTTTACATGAACAAACACAAGGGCGATCCGCCCTCGCGTCCTGACCGCTGGGTGAATTAACGCTGCACGCCGATCACGTGAAACTTCATGAAATTCGTCGTGCCCCGCACACCCATCGGCGTACCGGCTACGATTCCTATCACATCGCCTTTTCGCACCAGCCGTTCTTGTAGCAGCTTCTTCTCGGTCATCCCCGCTAGCGTGTCAATGCGCTGTTGGTCGCGCGACTCGAGCGGCAGAACGCCCCATATCAGCGCCATGCGTCGAAGCGTCTCCACTTCCGGAGTCAGCGCGATAATCGGCACTTGCGGGCGGTAGCGCGAAATAAGCCGAGCGGTGAATCCGCTGTGCGTGAACACAACGATCAATTTCATGTGCAATTCGCGCGACGCGTGACACACAAGTTCCGCTACCGTCTCCGCGACCTTTAATTTTTCCTGCGGCACGGGACGGGAAAACTCCTGGATGCTTCCTTCCGCTGCTTCGATAATGCGGGCCATCATGCTTACCGCCTCCACGGGATATTTGCCGCTCGCCGTTTCCGCAGAAAGCATTACGGCATCCGATCCATCGAAGATCGCGTTAGCCACGTCGGATGCTTCCGCGCGGGTCGGGCGCGGATTCTCCGTCATGGACTCCAGCATTTGCGTCGCAGTAATGACGGGCCGGCGAAATTCCCGTGCGCGCTGAATGATATGCTTTTGCACGACCGGAACCTTCTCCGGACTCATTTCCACGCCGAGGTCACCGCGTGCAACCATTACGCCGTCCGCAATCTGAAGGATGGCGTCCAGATTTTCGATTGCTTCCGGCTTTTCGAGCTTCGCAATCACGGGCGTTTCCTTTTTCGCCCGCCTGATTAATTGTTTTGCGAGCGCTATATCTTCCCCCCGCCTAACAAAACTCACGGCGATGTAATCCGCGCCGCGCTTCAGGGCGAAACGCAGATCGGCTTTATCTTTCGCCGTCAACGCAGGAACGCGCAATTTGATTCCCGGCAAATTGATGCCCTTGTTTTCTCCGAGCGCGCCGCCGTTCAACACTTCGCAAATCACGTTGTTTTTGTTCACCTGTCGAACACGCAATTCGATTAATCCATCGGAAAGGAGAATCCGGTCGCCCGCTTTCACTTCCGCAGGCAGCGCCTCAAACACCGTATTCACGCGGGTAGAATCACCCAGAATTTTCGAAGTCGTGATCGTAAATTCCTGGCCGGTCCGCAGCAGAACTGGCCCGCCGCCGGCCAGCACGCCTGTGCGAATCTTGGGTCCCTGCAAATCCACCAAAATCGCGACCGTTTTTTTCATCGCTGAGGCAGCGCTGCGCAACAGAGAAATATTCCGCGCGTGTTCTTCATGTGTGCCGTGGGAGAAATTTAGCCGAGCGACGTCCATCCCCGCCTCAATCAATTTCTTGATGATGCGCGGTGAGCTGCTAGCCGGACCGATGGTGCAGACAATCTTGGAGTGGCGAAAAGAGCTCACGTCTCGTCCCGTTTCGGAGGTTTGAGGAAACACTACAGCCTAACTCATCTGTGTGCAATTTGACGCGGGGAACACGGCAAATCAACCTACCTTGAGACGGCGAATTCGTTCACAATCCGGACCATCAGGTCCACGCCCTTGGTAAACGCAGCCACGGGAATGCGTTCGTCGTCCCCGTGCATGCGTTTCAAGTCTTCTTCGGAAAGCGGAAATGGCACCAGCCCGTACGCCTGAACGTTGTGCAACCGCAATTGCGCGGAATCTGTTCCCCAAGTGGACTGATACGGCAGCACCGGCGCGCCGCCGAATTCCTGGGCCGCTGCTTTTACAATGGCGTTGTAGAAATCGGTTTCCAGCGAAGAAGTCGGCGCCGCGAGCCCCGCGTTCTGCTGAACTTCAAATTTTACCTGGGGATCGTTCACCAGTTTATTTAGTTCTGATAAGAGAGAGCTGATTGTGTCCCCCGGCAGCAAGCGGATATTTAGCGTCGCGCGCGCCTCAGCAGGAATGACGTTTGCGCGAACACCGGCGTTCACCATCGTCGGCGAAATCGTGTCGCGCAGCATCGCGCTCCATGCTGGATTCGCATCGGATATCACGCGCGCCGCATGTTCGCCGCGGTCGGAAGTATCGAGAGAACGAATCCATTTTCCAAGTTCGTCGTCCTGCAAGGGGGCGATGCCTTCGAAATATCTTCGTGTCACAGCCGTGTAATGAACAGGGGCGGAGTAGTTCGCAATTTTCTCGATTGCTGCAGCCAAATGGACCACTGCATTGTCTTTGAGCGGGATAGAAGCATGACCGGACGTTCCGCGCGCCACAACGTCCACGTTATACGTCACCTTTTCGCTGGCCTGCACGGCCGTGTACTGCACTTTGCCGCCCTTGGCGACCACGACGCCACCTTCGTTGATGGCGAACCCGGCGGCAAATTTGTCCCAGTTTTTTGCGATGAGTGCCTTGATGCTGGCGTCGCCGAATGCCTCTTCGTCGCACGTCGCCAGAAAAATCACGTCGCGGTTCAAACGCGCGTTGGTGCGCTTAAGCGAAACGAATGCGGCAAGATTTGCCGCCAACATCCCCTTGTCGTCTACCGCGCCGCGGCCATAGAGATAGCCATCTTTCATCACCGCACCGAAGGGATCCACCGTCCAGCGGGCTCTGTCCACGCCGACAACGTCCATATGCGCGACAAGCAGCAGCGCTCTCGAGGGATCGGCGATTGCTGTGCTTCGAAGCCGCGCCACAAGCGCACTGCGGCCCGCGCCCAGTGGCAGAATTTCCGAGCTGATTCCTTCTCTTTGCAGGAGTGTGGCGATGTATTTCGCGACCGCTTCTTCATTGCCCGGAGGATTTGATGTGTTGATTTTGATCAAATCTGCGAGCCAACCCAGAGCCTCCTGGCCTAGCGCGGTTGTACTTGGCTTCGCCGGGGCTTGCGCCGGAGCAACCGGCAAACCCTGCGCTCTGGCCACATTATTCGCAGCGCCCAGAGCGACTACCGACGCAAGAATCCCCGCTAAAATCCTCTGCTTCCCGATCACCAGACTTCCTCCTTGGTCGAAAAATCGAAATTTTTCGTGCGACAACCGTTTTGCCGGGAAAGTGCTTCATACTAACATGCAAGTGTAGAAGCACAGGCAGTATGGAAGAATTAAAGTTTCGTAAGCTCTACGGGCAGCGTTCAGAGTTCGGTTTTTCAGGTTTTGTTGAGGATGGGGGAAAGAATGAAGAGAGTCGTCGCGGGACTGCTGTCCGCAATCTTGTTTCTGGCGTTGAGCCAAACACCAGCCGCTGCGCAAGCGCCAACCGGACCTCAAACCGGCCAGCAGCCGCAACAAAATCCGCCTCCTCCGACAAAAACGCAACAAAACCCTCCAGCACAACAGCCGCAGACCGGCGGCGTCTCCATCTCCGTGGAAGTCCCCTTGGTGACGATGGAGGTCGGAGCGACCACGTCGAACGGCGACATTATTACAGGACTGAAGCGGGAAAATTTTCGGATCTATGAAGATGGAGTGCCGCAGCAAATTTCGAACTTCGGCCCCAGCGATTCGCCGATCACCATGGTTTTGGTTCTGGAGTTCGGCGGACGCACCTATGGGTTGTTTGCCTACCTGGCTAAATACTGGTCACAATATCTCTTCCAAAATCTGAAGCAGCAGGATTGGATCGCACTTGAAACATTCGACATGAAGACACGCATCGAAGTGGACTTTACGCAGAATAAGGAAGAAGTCATTTCGGCGATCAATCACCTCTATTTCCCGGGTTTTAGCGAATCAAATGTGTTTGATGCGCTGCTCGAAACAACAGACCGGCTGAAGGACGTGAAAGGCAAAAAATCCATCGTGATTCTGGCGAGCGGCGTGGACACGTTCTCAAAGCACACTTTGGATCAGACCATGAAGCAATTGCGTCAGTCGGACGTCACTATTTTTTGTGTTGGGCTAGGACAATTTCTCACAACTAGAAGCAACATGGGAGCGCTCCGGGAAATGGACTATCTCCAGGCGGAGAATCAGTTGAAAACGTTTGCGAAAGAGACGGGTGGCTATGCCTGGTTTCCGCGGTTCGAGGGCGAGATGCCGGGAATTTTTAGTGCGGTGGCAGGCTTTTTGCGTAACCAATACAGCATCTCTTATTCGCCCAGCAATCGCACTCGTGACGGAAAATTCCGCAAAGTGAAAATCGAACTTGTGGCGCCGGACGGCTCTCCGCTGACGGTGCAAGACCAGAAGGGCAAAAAACTGAAATACCAAGTTTACGCGCGTGAAGGCTACAACGCACCCAAAGGCGCCGATTAAGCTGCTCTTAATAGCCGCGGGCGAGGTCTACGACATTCCTCATTTCGCGGCCGCTGAACCAAAGCTCTAGCAATTCGACGAGCAAATCCGCCTGGCGCTCCCAAAGCCGGTCGCTGACGGCGCTGGTGTGCGGAGTGATAAAAAGATTCGGCGCGCGCCAAAGTGGAGAATTTTCCGGCAAAGGCTCAGTGCATGTCACATCCAACGCTGCACCGCCTAGTTGGCCATCATTGAGAGCGGATATGAGAGCAGTTTCATCTAACAACGAACCGCGACCGACATTGACGAGTCGCGCCCCGCGCTTCATGTAGGAAATTTCCGCTACGCCGATCAAATGTTTCGTCTCTGCGGTCTCCGGTGCGGCGATAACGACATAATCCGCTTGCCGAAGTGCATCGCGTAAACTGCTGGCCGGCACAATCTTCTCGGCAAACGTCATGTCGCCCTTGCCAGATCGTGTGACGCCCCACATACGCATTCCGAAAGCTTTTGCGCGTTTCGCCAACTCCTCGCCAATCGAGCCATATCCGACAATTAGCAAAATTTTCCCGCTGAGCTCCGTCAACCGCTGCGGCTTGTCCCAAATTTGCTGTTGTCCCCACTTGGACTTGTCCTGAAAACGAACTGAGTCGGGAAAATTGCGCGCCATCGCGATGAGCAACCCCATGATGTGTTCCGCCATGGGAACTGAAAAAACGCCGCGTGGATTTGTGACAAGCATTCCGGACTCGCGCAGTTCGGGATAGGTCAGTTGCGCAATTCCCGCGGCCGTGGAATGAATCCACTTCAATTTCTTGGCGTATTTGAGCTGCTCCGTGCGGAGCGAATACCCTACAAAAATATCTGTATCCGGCAATTCTGGCGAGAGTAAATCGTAATCGGGCAAATGCGATACGAGCATCTGCGGCCATCGGGCGCGAAGCGTTTCTGCCAGGACAGGTTGCGGGCGCCAAAATGTGAATGGATGCCAAACGCAAATGACGAGTTTCGTTTCGCTTGGTTGTGTGCGATTCATTTTGACGCCGGGACGTTTCGCGCTACGGCAAAACACGCAAATCGTTGCCGGTCATGTCCGCGGGAACTTTTTCGCCAATAACACCAAGCAGCGTTGGCGCAATATCGCGCAGGGCCCCGCCGGGCCGCAGCTTTAACTTGTCGTTTTCCGTTACGAGAACGAATGGCACCGGATTCGTCGTGTGATAGGTATGCGGTCCGCCAGTTTTCAGGTCAATCATGGTTTCGGCATTCCCGTGATCGGCTGTAACAATCCAGGCGCCGCCGCGCGGCTTCAACGTCTGATAAATTCTTCCAAGCCCAGCATCCACAGCTTCCACCGCTTCGATCGCGGCTTCCAGTTTTCCCGAATGGCCGACCATGTCCGCGTTCGCGTAATTCATGATGATGGCATCGAACTCGCCCTTCTCAATCGCTTTCACGACAGTGTCCGTGATCCCCTCGGCGGACATTTCTGGTCTTAGATCGTAGGTCGCCACTTTCGGCGAAGGCACAAGAATGCGCTCCTCACCCTCAAACGGTTTCTCCACTCCACCATTGAAAAAATAGGTTACGTGTGCGTATTTTTCTGTTTCTGCAGTCCGCAAATTTTTGTAATTCAGTCCCGCAAAAACGTGAGCGAGGATATGCTCAAGCTTTTCCGGCTTAATGACGGCCTGCAGCCAAGGCCAGTTTTTGTCGTACTGCGTCATCGCTACATAGAAAAGATTTTTCGGCCGCTTCGCATCTGCAAATTTGTCGAAGCCCGATGCAGCCAGCGCGTATGTCATTTGCCGTGCACGGTCCGCGCGAAAATTGTAAAAGATTACCGCGTCGTCATCGCGAATCATGCCTGCAGGCGCAGCCGAAGTCCCTTTGCCTTTTGTGATCACAACTGGCTTCACGAATTCGTCGGTCACCCCACTTTCGTAACTTTTCTCCAGTGCGGCAACCGGATCGTTCGCTTTTGTTTCCGCTTCGCCATGCACCAGCGCGCGATACGCAAGTTCAATGCGCTCCCATCGATTGTCGCGGTCCATTGCGTAGTAGCGCCCGCAGACCGTCGCGATTTGGCCGATTCCAAGTTCGCGCATCTTTTGCTGTAGCTGCTGAACAAATCCTTTGCCGCTATGCGGAGGCGTGTCGCGTCCGTCCATGAAGCAATGCACAAAGACTTTCTCCACTTTGTGCCGCTTCGCCATTTCCAACAGCGCAAACAAATGCTCGATGTGCGAATGCACGCCTCCATCGCTCAGCAAACCAAGAAAATGCAATTGGCGTTGGCGTCCGCGCTCCATGGCCTGCTTGAAGAGCGGCACCTCATCCAGCTGCTTGTTCGCAACGAGCACGTCAATTTTCGTGATGTCCATGCGCACCACGCGCCCCGCGCCGATATTCATGTGGCCGACTTCGCTGTTCCCCATCTGCCCATCGGGCAATCCCACCGCCGGTCCTGACGTGCTGATTAAAGTGTTGGGAAATTCGCGCAGCAGTTCGTCATACACGGGCTTGCGGGCCAGCGCGATTGCATTCCCTTCCGTTTCCGCGCGATAACCCCATCCATCCAGCACTGTCAATACAATCGGTTTCGGTCGTCTGGTCATAGCCAAAGAGAATACACGCGCGCGACGCACGTTGTCACACGTAGGCTGTTAGGGGCTCTCGCGGAGAACTTCCAACAATTCGTAAGGAGAATGCATTTTGCGAAGAACCTCGACAGAGGCAGAGTTGACCGGAACCACCACATCTTCATCTGGCCCACAAATCGCGAGACAGTTCTCATCAATGAACTCAGCGGCCACTTTTCCGACCGCTGCGTACTTCTGATTTCTATTCAGCTTGGTATTTGAAAAGTCCATATCGTCCACGGATAGCCAAGCTTGGTGTCCGAGAATCGCAGCCTTCAGCTGGCCGTCGGTTAATCTCGACGCTGAATGTTGCGCATCTTCGATATATGGCCTTCCGGCATTTAAGACCTTGAACAAATGGCCTTGGACCTTAACCAGCCTCATCGGTCCCTCAACGACAACAAAATTCGTCATGTCATCAAGTGGGGCACCGCAACAACTTTCCACCGCCTTGCGAAGCATTGCTTCATCTAATTTTCTTCGCACGCGCAGAGGCAGTACGATCGAAATGAATTGAGTGTCCCGGCCGATCAGAGCCTTCGCAAAATCGACAAACCTCTGCCAAATCGTTGTTTTCACTTTGGAGCAGCGCAAAATCCCCACAGTGCCTCTAAAAGCCGATCTATTTCATCGGCGGTGTTGTAGTGGACGATGCCGACACGCAGCACGCCGCCTTTTTGTTCTACTCCGAGCCGCTCGGATAAATTCAGCGCATAAAAATTCCCGTCCCATGTGAAAATGCCGCGTTCGCCCAAGAATGTCGCAATCTCCGTAGGATTGTGCTCCCCAATTCGAAACGAAATCGTCGCGCACCGTTCCCCGAACCGCGCGCGATCCGTAATTCCAAAAATCCGAAACGTAGGCAGTTTCTCCAATCCATCCAAGAGTCTCATCAACAACGCGCGCTCATAAGGAACCGTCGCCCGATACGCAGCTGCCAACGCCTCCCGCCGCGTTTTTGCCGACGGATCGCACTTTCTCCCAAGCTCCGCGACGTAATCCACGGCAGCTCGGATACCCGCAATCAGTTCATGTACCTGCGTTCCCGTTTCCCACGATTCTGGCGAAACATTTGTCGCCGGCCGCACCTTGTAAGGCTTGAACCGCTCCAAGTGTTCTTTCTTCCCATACAAAGTTCCCATGTGCGGCCCAAAAAACTTGTAGGGAGAACACACCAGGAAATCACAATCGAGCGCCTTCACATCAATGAGCCCGTGTGGCGCGTAATGCACGGCGTCAATAAACATCAGCGCGCCTGCCTCATGCGCCATTTTTGTGATTTGTGCAACTGGATTGATGGTCCCGACCATATTAGACGCGTAGCCGACAGCCACGAGCTTCGTCTTGTTCGTAATCTTGCTTCGCAAATCGTAGAGATCCAGCGTGCAATCCGATTCGCGAATGTCCACTTGCCGCAGCACAGCCCCTCTTTCTTCCAATGCGCGCCACGGTCCTACGTTCGCGTCATGGTCAAGCGTCGTCACCACAATTTCGTCGCCCGCCTTCAATTGACGCCCAATCGCCCGCGCCAGCCCCATGGTAATAGTCGTCATGTTCTGCCCGAACACGACCTCCTCCGGCGCGCAATTGATAAAGTCCGCCATCGCCGCGCGCGCCGCCAAAATCATTTCGTTTGTGCGCCGGCTCGTTGAAAATGCGCCATACGTGTTCGCGTTTGCGTTCATCAAATAATTCTGAATCGCTTCCATTACTTGCCGTGGCACTTGCGTTCCCGCCGGCCCGTCGAGAAACGCCGCAGGTTTGCCGCCCACTTCCGTCTTCAGCGAGGGAAATTGCTCGCGGACCCACGCAATATCCAACGTTTTCCCGCTTGTTTCTCGCATCGCAGGTGTGCTCATGCCCTCTCCAATAATTTCTGTGCGTTAGTTTCTCACACTTGCGCATGCACGTGTCTTTCTGCGTCGTGCTAGCATGTCTTGCGCATCTTCCACTCATGCCGCGGGCGCCGGCTATCAACTCCGCGCCTAGTTCATTTACGGTGTCTACCATGCAAGACTCTTTTGCACCGACAGAGCGCACGCAAATCGTGCGCGAGCCGCAGCGCGCTGTTTACGACCGCGCTGCGATTTACATGATTCTTGACGAAGGGTTCGTCTGCCACGTTGGATTGACAGTTGATTCGCAAACTTACGTCATCCCAACCATGTACGTTCGGGTCGGGGATTTCCTCTATTTTCACGGCTCCGCGGCAAGCCGCATGTTGCGAAACCTTTCGGACGGCCTCGTCGTTTGCATAACCGTTACGCTTGCCGACGGCCTCGTTCTCGCCCGCTCAGTTTTCAATCACTCCATGAACTACCGTTCCGTAGTTGCACTCGGAAAGGCAAATTTGGTAGACGACCCCGTCGAAAAACTCAATGCGCTGCACTCCTTCACCGAAAAAATTCTCCCCGGCCGCTGGAACGACGCGCGCCAGCCTAATGAGAAAGAATTGAAAGCAACGAGCATCCTAAAGCTGCCGCTCACGGAAGTTTCTGCAAAAGTTCGCGTCGGCCCCGTCGAAGACGACCCCGACGATTACTCCCTTCACGTTTGGGCCGGAATCGTCCCTTTGCGTCTGGTCGCCGAAGCGCCCATTCGCGACGAGCACTGCGACTCTTCGCTCCCCGCGCCCCACTACGCAACTAATTTTCGGAGATAGCCCATGCCCGAATTTCAGCCCGCGCCGGTAAAGCCAATGATTGCTTTCGCCCCCCTCGAAGCGCTCGACATTCGCGTCGGCACCATTGAACGCGTCGAAGAAGTCCCGCGCTCCGAAAAGCTCGTCAAGCTTATCGTCAATTTTGGCGATCACACGCGTTCCATTCTTGCTGGCATGAAAAAAGAGCGGGCAAACGTCCGTGAAATTGAAGGCAGACAAGCGCTCTTTGTAGTGAATCTTGAGCCGCGCAAAATGGCCGGTGAAACTTCCGAGGGGATGCTGTTTGATATCGGCTACGCTGACGGCGTTACGCCGGTCCTTGCCGTGCCGGAAAATCCTGTTCCCAACGGAACTCGCGCAGGCTAACCGGCAGCAGCAACGCGCACAAAGTCGGCAAGCAAACCGTACGCGGTTGCTTCAATACCGGGATTGTGCTCGACAATCGACAATCCGCAAATGTCCAAATCGAAACGAATCGCTGAACTCGTTCCTTCTAAACCCGCCAACGGGTCCGTCGCCAGCAAGAGTTCCGGTTGCACCGAACACTGCACCGAATCTCCACGCCGCTCCGCCCGGCACACCAGCTTGTAACGCATGCCCGCCGCGCGAGCCGAACGAATTTTCTCCTCGCTCAAATCACGAATTCCCGTTCGCTGCACCTGATCGATCTTCACATCAGCACCCATGAGCACTATCGCAAGCGCAACCAGTTTCACGGCTGCATCCCAGCCGTCCAAATCGGCTGCCGGATCGGTTTCCGCAATTCCGAGTGACTGCGCTCTTTGCACCGCCTCGGCATACGAACGCCCCTTTTCAATTTCCGTGAGCACGACGTTCGTTGTCGAATTCAGGACGCCGTGAAACCCTCGCAATTCCGTTGCCGGCAATCCCAGCGGGAACAGCGAAAAAATCGGAACGCCGTCCATCACGGTGGATTCGAAAAGAAATTGCCGGTTTCTTTCCTTCGCAAGCGAAGTAAGGTCGTGATAGGCGTGAACCACCGGCCCTTTGTTGGCAGAAATTGCATGCGCGCCACTTTCCAGCGCAGCTTTTAGATGATCCGTTGCCGGCTGCCCGCTTTCCACCGCCAGCGAGCTCGCCTCGAAAAATACATCTGCTTTCGCACGTTCCAGCCACTCTCGAACGTTGCGCGGTTGCGTTGTGCCAGCGGCTTGCGACGGCCAATGCCCATTCAGCAAGGCAATGGGATTAAATCCATCCGCGTCCGCAAACCAGCCTACGCGTCGTGTCGCCACACCCGTGAGTCGCCATCGAATGTCGTACTTCCTCCGCAGCTCTGTCTCTTTCGCGATCAGCATTCGCAAAAATGCACGGCCCACGTGACCAAAACCGACAATGGCGAGGTTGTAGGAAGGCATGCTGTGCCTGGATTAGTTACCTTGTACTTGCGCGCGAAGTTTCGCCGCCGCTTGTGAAATCTGCGCGGCTTCGCTTTCCAGTACATGAGCGACGCGCGCCGCCGCATCCTCCGCCTGCTTCCATTTCTTCTGCTCGAGCGCTTCTTGCACAGCAGGAATGGCTTTGGCTGCATAGCCGGTGTACGCGCCCGGCGCGTAGAGCTCGTGTTTGTACCAAAACCGGCCCGGCAATCCCTCCGGCGTCGTCAGTCTGTGTTCACTCTGCATGAGCATTTCATTGATTTCTTTCAGGGAAGCGCGCCCTAGCGCGGCTCCTCCGTTTCCCGCGGCCGCGCTTAACGCCTTCTGATACTCCTCGGCGCTGTGGTTCAGCTTTTCTACCGCGTTGTCCAGAGGAGCGAAATTAATGTGCGGTGGCACTTCCTCCTTCGCCGGTGGGACATAGGTCTTCTTTGGATCGGCGGTCGCTGTGAATGCGCCTTCTTCAATTTGGCGGTTTCGTTCGATCACTTCATCGTGCTGATCCCCCGCAAATTTCTTCACGCCACGTACGTAAGTCTGCACGTCATCTGCAAAATCCGAAAATTCAAACGGAAGCAGATCGGCGTCGGCCAGCCGCATCATCGCCGTTCCACCGGTCTGCGAGAGTGCCTTTCCGTAGGCGAAATCCGTATCGCTGAAGTGCGTGTACCAGTAAAAATCATCGTAAATGGAGTGATAGATTCCCCCTCCATCTTCTCCGCCGAATCCGATGCCAAGCGCGGCGACTCCCGCAAAATTATTGAACGGCGCGTGATCGGAGCCCCCGCCGAGCATGTCCAGCCGCAAATCTCCGCGGCTTCTCGCTTCTTTGCGATCCTCAGCGGAATGTGCTGAACGAATCTCTCGTAATTGCGCTCGTTTCCAGACGGAGAGCTTTGTTTCCGGGTCTTGAATGTCCCGCGCCACGTCGTTCATGAATTTTTCCAGCGTTTGCGACCCTTCGAACTCCAAATAGCCGCGCGAATTGCTGTCGGAATTGATGTACGCGACCGCATGCTTCTTCAAATCATCAACGTGCGTCTCCACCCATTCCGTCGAGCCGAGAAGTCCAGGCTCTTCGCCATCCCAAGCGCAATAAATCATCGTGCGCTTCGGCTTCCATCCTTGCTTTACCAACTCGCCCATCGCGCGCGCCTCTTCCATCAGCGCGACCTGGCCCGAAATCGGATCTTCCGCTCCGTTCACCCACGCGTCGTGATGATTGCCGCGAATCACCCACTCATCAGGAAATGTTGAGCCGGGGATTTTTCCAATCACGTCGTAAAGCCGTTTGATGTCCCAATTCGAAGCGACCTTCAAATGAACCTTCGCTGGTCCCGGCCCGAGATGGTAGGTAATCGGAAGCCCGCCGCGCCAATCCCGAGGTGCCACGGCGCCGTTCATTGCTTCCAGCAGCGGCTGCGCATCTGCATAGGAAATGGGAAGCACCGGAATTTTCGTCAGCGTCTGCGCATCTTTAATCGGCACGCGTTTCGCGTCTGGAGTTGCGCCGTAACCAGGGGTCAGCGGATCACCCATAAAAACGGCGCTATCCTGCACGCTGCCGCGCTGCACTCCGTCTTTCGGCCGCCACGCACCCTTGGGAAACGTTTCGCCGCCGGAGTACCCATCGTCGCGCGGATCGGAATAAATGATGCAACCAATCGCGCCATGTTCTCCCGCAACGAGCGGCTTGATGCCACGCCACGAATGCCCATACCGTGCGATCACGATTGCGCCCTTCATCGAAACGCCGCGCCGCTCCAGTTCTTCGTAGTCCTCCGGCACCCCATAGTTCACATAAACGAGCGGGCCCGTCACGTCGCCGTCAATCGAATAGGCGTTGTAAGTCGGCAATTGTTCCGCGGTTTGGTTCGAGGTCGGGTCTTCTGGAAGCACCGGCTCCTGTAGATTGGCTTTGAAATGCGGCCCGCCTTCAACCAGCTCAACCAAGCGTTCCTTGGGAGTCGGAAAAAGCACATCGAAATTCTCGATCTGCGTTTCCAGGCCGAACTCCTTAAATTTCGCCGCAATCCACTCCGCGTTGTTCTTGTCGTACGACGAACCGACGTTGTGCGGCTGCGCCGTTAGCCGTTGCATATATGCGCGATGATTTTCTGGGTTGGGAATCATGCGAAATTTCTCTTCCCATTGCCGCTCTACCCGCGACGATTCCGCGGTGAATCCAAACAGCGGCGCTTCGTCTCCCATCGCCGATCGGAGAAATGGCACACAGGCTGTCCCCGCAAGCAAACCAGCAGAAATCACAACGCCACGTTTCATGAGTCCCCCTAAGATTTAGCCAAACAAAAAATCAGCTGAAGACGATCTTGTTTAAGATCCATCCGCCAACCAGCGGAAACTGCGCCCACTCTCCCTTATTTGCCTTAATTCCATAGACAATTCCCAGAATCATGTTCACTAGCCAACCACCCATCGCAAAGAGCCAAACGGACCCAAAAATTCCGAAAAAAGCTACCGGAGGTCCGCTGTGTCCCGCCGGAAGAGAGCTCACGCTGAAAATCATTGAGATGAAGAAAATCATCATTCCGAAAAATATGAGAACGAAATAAATGGCGTGCCAGGCCAGCGCCTGCAGGGCATGGAACGACACGAATTTGGAGTCGCGCTTTATCAGAAACAAAACTAGGGGCGCGAGGAAGCCCGAGAAAATGCCGAGCACATACACCAGCAGTGCAAATGTTCTCTCGTCGTTCGTGGGAGCGTATAAGCCCGGTCCTTGCGGATAGCTGCTCACGCCTCTCTCCTGATATTCTTCAAAAAGCGCGTCAGATTATTTCGCGATTGGAACACTACTGCAAGCGCGGACTCAATCTTTCCGGCCAGAGCGAGATCCAAATTGTCTAGGAATCTTTTTTCTTGTGCGTCGTGTTCAGAATTTCATCGGGAATCCGCAACCGTTCAACCGGTACGTTTCCCATGATGTGCGATTCGATAATTTCGTCCACATCTTCGGGCTTCACCTTGCCATACCAAATCGCATCCGGATACACGACAACGTTCGGCCCCAACTCGCACTGGTCGAGGCATCCCGACTTGTTCGCGCGGACCAGTTTGATGCCTCTCTCCGCCAACTTCACTTTGAAAAGACGCTGCAGTTCACCCTGCCCCGTCGGATCGCAGCACGGGCGTGGATGCCCAGGTTCGCGCTGGTTCATGCAAATGAAAATGTGTTTCGTAAATTTCGGCATCAGTTTATTTCACACCAAGATTCTCATTTTGGATTCGGCACGAATTCGTAGCCGACTCCGCGCACGGTCAACAAGTGTTTCGGCTGCGCAGGCTCTTTTTCGATGTACTTGCGGAGGCGAACGATGAAATTGTCAATCGCGCGCGTGTCTGTGTCTTCTCGTAAATTCCAGACGTCTTCCAGAATCGCTTTGCGTGAAACTGGCTGTCCCGCGTGGCGAATCAAATACCGCAAAAGCTCCGTTTCCATCAACGTCAGCTGCATGGTCGTCTTGCCGACCTGCAACCGCAGGCTCTGAAAATCAATCGCCTTGTCACCGAACTTGTAGACGGGCGCCAAATCCGATTCCGATGCGCTGCCATTTTCGCGCTGTGCCCACTTCTTGCGCCGGAGCATGCTGTCGAGTCGCGCCAGCAAAATCGCCAGATTAAAAGGTTTCGGCAAATAATCGTCGGCCCCTGCTTCAAATCCCTTTAAAACATCCTCTTGACGTCCACGCGCTGTGAGCATAAGCAGTGGAATGTAGTTCTGCGCCTCTCGCAGTTCTTTCGCGACGGTAAATCCATCTTTTCCGGGCAGCATCACATCCAGAACAAGCGCGTCGAATTCCTGTTTTTCCTTGAGCAAGCGCTTCAGCGCCTCTTCTCCTTTGTCCGTCACTTCGACCGAGTGGCCTTCTTCTTCGAGATTGAATCGCAAACCCTGCGCTAGGTGCTCTTCATCCTCGACAATCAAAATCCGGCTCATGCGCGGTACACCCGCGGCAAACGCACAAAAAAAGTGCTGCCTTGGCCCTCGCCTGCGCTCTCCGCGTACGCATCGCCACCATAACGCCGCGCCACGGACCGTACGATAAACAATCCCAAACCGGTCCCTTTTACCTGTTTGGTCTTCGCCGATTGCGCACGATAGAACCTTTTGAAGATGCGCTTTAGCTCCCCTTTCGGGATTCCTGTGCCGTTGTCGTGCACGCTCAGCGAAATCGTATCTAGCGTCGGTGTCGAAATCTCTACAGCGATGTCTTTTTTCTCGTCTGAATATTTCACGGCGTTGTCGAAAAGATTCAGCACCAATGTCCGCAGTTCCTCCGAGTTTCCCAACACGAGTAATTCTTCGTCGGGTGCACTGTTCAACCGCAGCTCCTCCGGCTTCAGATGGTGTCGTGTTTGTACAATCTCCGCCGATTCACGCACTACTTTCGCGAAATCCACTTCGATCCAGTTCTTTCGCGTGCTCCGCTGCCGTACTTCACTCGCCTTCAAAACCAGTTCCACGGTACTGAGCAGCCTATCCGTGTCCACTAGCATGTTGCGATAAAACTCGCGCCGTTTCCCTTCGTCGAGTTGCCGGCTCTCCAATGTCTCAAGGTACAAACGCAACGACGCAATTGGCGTCTTTAGTTCGTGCGTCACAGCGTTCAGGAAACTGTCGTGCTGTTCGTTTCGCCGGATTTCTCGTACGAGAAAGATCGTATTGATGACGACACCGGCGATGATAAACGCGAAAAAGATTACGCCGAGCACCAGCGGCACGGCCTCGCGCCAGTGCAGCACGATCCAGCTGACGTTTAGCGTGACGGTGAGCGCAACCAGGCAAGCACCCAGCGTGATGAAAAATGCGATTGCTTTGGCACGGCTGGTGATCTTCATGGGGAATGCATTCTTCTCAGCAATCCCCATGATAAAGGAGCGAGTGCGAGTTGAAAATGAGGAGTAAGTCTAGTCGCCGGAAATTGCCGCGGTCATCTCTTCCGGCTCTGGAATCACAGCAGGAACAGTCGCAAGTTCGGCCGCGGACAATTTAGCCTTCGGCAATTTAATGTCCCAAGCGAGGCCAAGTGCTTTGAGCGCGCGGATTCCGTACCAGTTCATGTCGATTTCATACCACGCAATTCCGTGGCGAGCGGCCTGCGGCGAAGCGTGGTGATTGTTGTGCCAGCCTTCACCGAACGTGAGCATCGCCACCCAAAAGCTGTTGGTCGAAGAGTCGCCTGTAAGAAAGCGCTGCGAGCCCCACATGTGCGTGGCGGAATTTACAAACCAGGTTGAGTGCAATCCAACAACGGTGCGCAGAAAAACGGCCCATAGCAAAGCAGACCAGCCGAACGCGGCGTAGATAATCACCGCCAGAACGACGGGCGGTACCCAGTGGTACATACTAACCCAAACGTAATATTTATCTTTGCGCAGATCAGGAACGAAAGGAAGCAATTCCTCCGCGCGCGCATGCATCGCTTTCCCCGTAATGATCCAGCCCATGTGCGCGAAAAATCCGCCGTCGTTAGGGGAATGGGGATCCCCTTCTCTGTCCGTATTTTGGTGATGTACCCGGTGCGTCGCAACCCAAGCGATCGGCCCGCCTTCAATCGCGAGCGTCCCGCATGTCGTCAGAAAATATTCCACCCACTTCGGCGTTTTGAATCCGCGATGCGTCAGCAAACGGTGATAGCCCATTCCGATGCCGAGACTTCCCGCAATCCAGTACGTAATCACAGCGAGAATGAGCGCTTTCCACGAAAAGTAGAAGAATGCTGTGAACGCTAGAATGTGAAGTGCGATAAAGAAAGTCGTAATGCCCCAGATTACCGGCCGTGAAAAAGTTTTGTCGCGTTGGAAAATGCTCATAATTCCCCTGGTGTTGGAGGCTGGCCTACTTCTGAAAGTTATCATTGGGGCGGATTGCGCTCTGTAATACCTGTGTAATCCTTGGGACAGGGTGGTACAGGTTTGGACAACCTGTGAATTCAGGGCAATTTCAGAGATCCGGCAGGTTTTGTGCGCGCATTTCCTTGGGGTGGAAGTCGACGCGGATCGCAAGAGCGTTTTCGCGGCCTGGCAATTCCTTTTTTGCCGTGGCACGGCAATGAAAAACAATCCGCTCGCTGTCGAGTTCAATAGCGGGCTTCCCATCGACTTGGCGCGGAAAGTGAAATTCCGTGCGAATCGGATCCGCTTCCGCACCGTCCAGAAACTGCACCGACACAAGATCGAGAGTAAAGCCGTTGTCGAGTTCGAGAAAAACCGTGTCGTGCAAATCCTCTTTGGCTGTGCGCAAAATCCGCATCGGCTCATCCCCCTCAATTGCAACAACATAATCGGCGATCCTTCAACTTTCAGTGGTGGCAAAGTGCCCGTGACATTCGCTCTCATTCTGTGCATTTTTTCGAGCGCCAGCCGCATGGTTTTTGCGGACATCCACTTCACGTAATAGGCGGGGGTGCCGCCCTTGCTGATCTGCACGCCGCGCACTCTGTTCGTATTTTGCGCATTGATATCGGAATCAGAAGTTATTCCCGTAAGGGGCTCAAGATGTTTCTGCGTGTACTTCGCTTCGATCGTGACTTTGGAAGGAGCCCATGGCGAATCTTCAAGAATTTTGTTGGCGTCGGCGGCGGTCCATTGATCGGGAGGTTTGTCCCAGGGAGTGTTGCTAGGAAACGCAGCGGCAAAAACCGCGGCGAGAGCAAAGCGT
>Ga0126376_10000327_pt1 | contig 22606 bp, 20 predicted proteins | sample PanSoiMetPlot_15_FD_92760 | JGI IMG/M metagenome (GOLD analysis project Ga0126376, IMG submission 92760) | Tropical forest soil microbial communities from Panama - MetaG Plot_15 | ecosystem: Environmental > Terrestrial > Soil > Tropical forest > Bulk soil | place: Panama | collected 2016-02-17 | reverse complement strand
GCGCCGACACGTTCGAGGATTCCGAGAATCTCGTCCTCGCGCATGATGAGAAGCTCTTCGCCATCGATCTTGATCTCAGAGCCGCTGTACTTTCCGAACAGAACGCGGTCGCCCTGTTTGACGTCGAGAGGCTGGCGGGTGCCGTCCTCTTTATACTTGCCTTCGCCAACTGCTACGACTTCGCCTTCCTGGGGTTTTTCCTTGGCAGTGTCGGGGATAATGATGCCGCCCCGCACCTGCTCGCCCTCTTCGATACGCTTCACGATGACGCGATCATGAAGGGGCCTGATGTTGGTTGCCATTACCTTGATCTCCTTTCAATTTTGCACAAGCTTCGGGAATTTGAGTATGAAAACTAGCACTCTGTTTATGAGACTGCTAAGGATAAGGCTACTTGAAGGGCGGTGTCAATCGGGCCGCCGAGAAAAACCCTTAACGCGCCGCACGCTTGGCAGGCCGTTCCTGGCTCTTGTACTCGGCGACTCGCTTGGCGAGGGTGTTGCGATGAATGCCGAGCACCGCGGCGGTGTTGGAGATGTGCTGCTTGTGACGGGCGAGCGCTTTCTTGATGTAGAGCTTTTCGAATTCGCAGAGCGCTTCATCCAGAAGGATGTGGCCTTCGAGCATTTCGTCGACCAGGCTTTCGAGACGGTTATGAATCAAAGTTCTTTTCCGGTCAGCAATCTGTATGCTTCAAGATAACGAGCTGTGGTCGCTGCAGCGATCTCATTGGGAATCGGCGGCGCCGGTGGTTTCTTGTCCCAATCGAGTGTCTCGAGATAGTCGCGCACGAACTGTTTATCGAACGAAGGTTGTGACCGCCCCGGCTGATACTCATCAGCAGGCCAGAAACGAGATGAGTCGGGCGTCAACACTTCGTCAACCAGCAAGAGCCGTCCCTCTTTATCAAGACCGAATTCGAATTTCGTGTCGGCGATGATGATGCCGCGTTGCTGTGCATAGTCGTGCGCTTCCTGATAGAGACGCAGCGAGGTGTCACGCAGTAGCGCGGTCTTCTCCGCACCGATGATCTCGCGTACTTGATCCTCGGTGATGTTTTCATCGTGGCCCACTTCAGCTTTCGTCGAAGGCGTGAAGATCGCTGCGGGTAACTTTGCTGACTCGACCAGTCCTTCCGGAAGTTTGTGACCACAAACTGATCCGGCGCGCTTGTAGTCTTTCCAACCTGAGCCGACGAGATAACCACGCACCACACACTCAACCGGAAACACTTCCGCGCGTCGCACGAGCATCGAGCGACCTTTGAGTGTTTGCGCGTGACGTTGGATCGCTGGCGGCATTGCTTCGACATTGCTCTCAATCAGATGATTTGCAACGACGTCCTTCAGTTGTTCAAACCAAAACTCTGAAAGCGCGGTGAGCACTTCGCCTTTACGTTCGATCGGCGTCGGCAGCACGCAGTCGAAAGCAGAGATGCGATCAGTAACGACGATCAGTAAACGATCGTCGTCAACAGCATAAACGTCACGAACTTTGCCGCGGCGAAGCAACTTCAGATCAGGAAGCGATGTTTGCAGCAGAGTGGTAGCAGCACTCATTGTTGGATGATTATTCAGCTTTGTTAGAGGCAGAGCGGATTGTGCTCGCGCTAAAAAACTTTGTCAAGACGATGACTGATTTATGATCACAACGCTTCGCGAAGACGGCGGATCTGCGCAGCATGATTGTGTGCGTGCGCAGCGTAGATCTGTAACCAGTCCTCAGTCGTGTAGGGACCACTCTCGCTGTGAGTGCCGGCGCGTTTCCAATCTTCGTCACTCATCAGGTTGATAATTTGCTTCGTCGACTCGCGCGCGCAGCGAAATGCTTCGAGTGCCGGAGCCATGTCGCGTTCGTTGTATCGAAGTCTCGAGGCAAACGCGTCCTGGTCGTAACCCTGGATCAAGGGATTGTCTTCGACCAGGAGTTTTCGTAGTCTCCACGCGGAAGTGCTTTCGCTGTCGCCGAGGTGATGAACAATCTCGCGCGCGCTCCATTTGCCAGGAATCGGATGCGCTCCTAAACTGTCTGCGGGAAAGCCATTGAGGGCGTTCATGACCTCGTCGTATCCGGCGGCGTACTTGGCAATCAGGTCGTTGCGTTCTTCGGGTGTCATTGCTATAGAGTCCTTTGCATTTAACGTTGATGAAGATGATTTCCCAATATCCTAGCATTTTGGGCTTGAACAGTGGGTCATTTCTCTTGTACTATCGCCCCGAACCGAGATGCGCCGTGACCCCGTGGTGCTTGCCCTCTGAGCCTCCTGTCAGTTTCAGATCGACTATTAACTCCGATGGCTACAGCTACTGACAGACAGAAAACAGCTAAAGAAAATTTCGTAGCTCCCGAATCGGGCGAACGTAAAGTTTCGCTGCTGGTCGTGGAGGACGATGAGAATATCTCGACTGCAATCAGCGAGTACTTTTCGCGTGCGGGATATAACGTCAAAACCGTTGAGGATGGTCTAAACGGCGTCAAGGCGGCGCTCGACGATCCGCCGGATGCGGTCGTGCTGGATCTCATGCTGCCGAAGATGGACGGCCTGGCAGTTTGCAAGGAACTGCGCGAAAAGGTCGGGTATCTGCCCATTCTCATGCTGACTGCCAAGGACGACGTGGTCGACAAGGTACTCGGTCTGGAAATGGGCGCGGACGACTACATCACGAAGCCCTTCAGTCTTCGCGAGCTCGAGGCGCGCATCAAGTCTGTACTCCGGCGTACACGGAATGGACCAAGCACCGACGGCATGCGAGACGAAGCGCCCATTGTGCGTGGCCGGCTGCGCATCGATTCCGCCAAACGCGAGGTGACGATTGGCGACCGGCAGGTTGAGCTAACGCCAAAAGAGTTCGATCTCTTGCGGCTGTTTGCCTCGAATCCTGGAAGGGTATTTCCGCGGAAGTACCTGCTCGAGAAGATCTGGGACTATTCCTACGAAGGCTACGATCGGACCATCGACTCGCATATCAATCGCTTACGAGCCAAGATCGAAGAGAACCCCGAGAACCCGCAGATGGTCTTGACGGTCTGGGGCATCGGCTACAAATTCAGCGACGAACAATAGAATTAGAGACGAGATTTTAATAGGTCCTATATGTCTTATAGGACCTATATTTCTTTTGACCCGCCTGTCGCTTTAAGCTCCCGTTTAAATTCTGCTGTAATTCTTTAGCAACTTATTGTATCCTTCGCCACAGTTTGTACAAGATATGGGCTTGGCCTGGTTCTTCCCCCCGACGCTATTTGAAATTTGTGGAGGAGTCGAGATGAATTGCTTTGTGCGGCGGCTTCTGCCTGCTCTTCTGTTATGGACTGCTGTTTTGACAACCGGTGTGCGCACCCAGGCGCAAGATATCACCGTCCCTGCCGCTGTCTCTGCACGACCCTCAATCTCAGTCCTCGACAGCACCAAGGAACAGGATGGACTGGTTGGCTCCGTGCGTCGAGTAAAGACGGAAACCGCTAAGATTGAGCTTAAAGACGGGCACCCCGTCGAGGGGCCACCGCAACTGGTCGAGATCACCACCTACGGAATCAAAGGCAATCGAGTCGAAAACACCTCCTACCCGATCGCCGGTTCCCTCGCAGGCAAAGAAGAATATAAATACGACGAGCGCGGCAACATCACCGAGATGACCGTCCGCGACGATCGCGGCTCGATCATCAGCCGGGAGGCGTACAACTACGAGTTCGACAAGCTTGGTAACTGGACAAAGATGGTCACCAATCTCGTCGTGTTCGAAAACGGCGAGTTAAAGCGTGAACCCATCGAAGTCACTTACCGCACCGTCACTTATTACTTCGACGACACGGTGGCGAAGATCGTCGATGAGCCCAAGCCGGCGATAATCGATGCGCCCAAACCAGTCATGGCTCCCGCAGTTCCAGAGCCTGACGGCGCAGACCTTAGCGATCAGGAAGTCCTGGATCTTGGTCCATCACCGGTTGCGAACAATACAGTGGAAGTCGAAGGCGAGCCGCCGCCACTGCTGAAACCCATCGTCAAACCGGTGGAATCTGAGGTTAAACCGGCCACGGATAACACGGAAAAGACGGATCAAAAATCCGCTTACGACTTCCTCGTCGAGGGCCATGAACTTCTCAAACTGCAGAAGGACCGCGAGGCCATCAAAGCTTTCAAAGAGTCGATAAAACTGAATCCAAATACCGCGGAAACCTACTACGGACTCGGCTTCTCGAACTTCCGTTTGGGTCGATTCAGAGATGCGGGCGACGCGTTTAAGAAGGCGACTACGCTCGATCCGCAAATGGCCAAGGCACACTACGGACTCAGCCTGGTTTATCAGGAACTCGGAAACACATCCGCGCTGTTGGACGAGTACAGGATTCTCGAAAGACTCGACAAGTCTCTTGCGAAGAAGTTGGCCCAGACTTTTCCCCAGTACGACTTCTCGTGTCGCCTGGTCCAGGGCTGTCCCTGATGATTTATGAGGTAATCAATGCAGAGTAATCGATTTGTAGTTTTGACCGGACATCTCAGCAACTATCCCCTTTCTGATCTCGTCGGTATTCTTCGTCATCAACGCAAGTCAGGGCGCCTCCTGATCGAATACTCCAAAGGTCCGGCGATGTTCTTCTTTCAGGACGGCGAGTTGATAGACGCGCGCATGAACGACCTTAGTGGCCTCCAGGCAATCTGCGTCGCGCTGGCCCAACCGGAAGCTTCTTTCAATTTCAATCCTTTGATCCAGGGCCCACGACGGTCCATCGAGCCTTCTTTGCAACGTGCGGTGTCGGAGCTTTTTGGCTGCTGGGATGAAAGCGCGCTGCAAATTGAAACCACAACAACGCCGCCGCCAGAAGTCCTCGCGCTCCCGCCTGCTCCGCCAGTGTCCGTCCGTCAGCGTTCTGTTTTGCTGATCGCTGTGGCTGTGTTGATTGTTGTCGGACTGTCGACGGTGATAGCTGTAACCGGAGGGTTCACAAAGAACGATGCCGTGACGGCAGCGGCGTTGCCGCAGAATTCGCCTCAGCCGGTTGCGAGCGCTCCGTCTGAACTTCCAGTTCACAAAGCCGCACCGGAGATTACGAAGCCAAACCGTGCCGTGAACGAACGCAAAGAAGAGAAGCGCACCAAGCCTGAACCGGCGGCGGCGGAACCTGCACCTGTACCTGAATCCGAGCCGGCGTCACCAGCAATCAAAGTCGTGATGCAGATCGAGAATGGGCGTGTGCTGAAAGCATCAATCGCGAATCCCAAACCCGGAATGGACAGTTACGAAGCGATGGCGCTGCGCATCGCGAGACAACGTCGTTATCCGCCGACAGTCACAGGCGGAGAGACGGTAACGATCAGTGTCAACCGTTAACCGAGGTAAACCCCGATGCTATTTCTTGAAAGCAAACTTCTAAATCACGCCATCGATGCCGGCGGCAGGCTCACTTTGCTTCAACAACTTGCCGACCAGGATCTTGCCCCGCTGATTCGTTCGCATCGGCTGCGCTGCTTCGAAGACGTGTTGCTCAATCACGATCACGTCAACGAAATGGAAAGCGCGCTCGCTTCATCGACCGAATCGACGATCGGCGAGCCGTTCGTGCGCGGCGATCTCTTCTGCTTTCAGGACTACATACTCTTTCTTGTCTTCGAAGATGATACGGACGCGATTCGCGCCGGCATCGTTTACGAAGCACACACGGCCGAACCGTTCCGCAAGCTCGACTCTTTCTGCCAGGAAGTCCGCAATCTGCTCCTTCAGCGCACCGATTCGCTCGCCGGCTGGGAAACGAGCATGTCGTCACTGCCGCAAGGCTTCAGAACCTTCGTCGAGCGCCAGGACGCCGACTCGCTCTTCACAAGCCTGCGCAAGGAAACGATGAGCAAGCGCATTCTCGCCGCCTCGAAACTCGAAGACGAAAGAGCGCGCGTCTTTTTACGCACCGCGCGCAACGCGCACCAGGAAGGCTATGCGGCCAAGCTGCTCACCGGAAATACCGAGTCGCAGCAGGTTCCGATTCAACGACTCGAAGACGCCGGTCTCGTCGAACGTGAAGTGCAGATCAGTTGTCGCAAGACCGGTCATGCGCTGTTTCGACTGCCAAACCCACACGCGCTGGCAGTGGTCACGGTGAGTGATGCGACGTGCAGTGAGTGTGGCGCGCCGGTCGCCGATGAGAACGTCGAGGAAGTGATTGCGCCGACGCAGCTCGCGTCGTCGTTGCTCGAAGATGGCTCGTGGCTGGTGAGCCGGATTCACTTCCTGTTGCGTGAGATGGGCGTGCCGGAAAGAGAAATTGCGGTTGGACCATCCGAGGGCACTGGTTACGGGCGATTGATGGCGAACATCTGCGGCGAGCCGTTTTTGATCGTGACTCGCGACGGCGATCTGACTCCGGCGTTCGCGCGTTGGGCCATCGACCTCGAGATCGACACAGAGGCGTCGCATCTCGTCATCGTGGCCACCGGACGAATACACAAAGAAGCGGGAGTGCTGCTGCAGAATCACTCGCGACGCCGTGTGAGTGGTGGGCAGGATTTCGAAATGGTGATCGCCGATGACGCGGCGACTGCGGGTCGCGAACTTGAAGCGGCGCTCGAGCGTGTCTCGCAAAGAGTGGTGGCGGAGCAACTCTGCGTGTTGGACGGCAGCGCGGGCTTTTCAGTCAGTCGTTTGGTGTTGACGAAGTTTCAACTGCTGCGAGCGAAAGCGCCGCAACAGGCGGAAGTCGTCACTGAGAGCGAGCCTGAGTTCTCCGTTCCTGGCGCGCCGTTAACGCTGGCCGCGCACGCTGCGGGAAACAACGGCGAAGTGTTCGATGTCGAAGCCAGTTAAGAAATTACCGGCACGTCGCCGCGAAGATGAGCGATGGAGTAGAGACATCGCCACTTTGCGACAAGCTGCACAGGAGTTGGTGCAGCGCCGGACCAGCAGACCGCAGCTTCGGCTCGCGAGCAGTCCGTTTGAGCAGATTGCGCAGTTGCTCGACGATCCATCTGCTGAAGTGCGAGAGAAAGCAGTCCGCGATCTTTATGAGATGGATCCGGATCAGGCGGCGACACTCGTGAATGAGGCCCTGCGCGATGGCTCGCCCGAGGAGCGCCGTCGCATCGGCAGCGCGCTGGCTGATTCGGGATTGTTATACGAAGCCATCGACGACCTGATGGCCGAGAACCACGAGAACTGCTACAGCGCGTTTTCGTTGTTGTTTCTGGTTGCGAAGGCAGGCGTCGTCGAGCCGCTGATTAGCGTTATCGAAAAGAATCCCAGTCTCGACTTGAGCCTCGCTGTCATTCGCCTGCTCGCCTCGAGCGGCGAACCCGAAGTCGGTCCGACGTTGCAGCGCCTCGCTGCAAATGACTCACTTCCTTCCGAGCTCCGATCAGCTGCCGTCGAAGCAAGCCGCGGATAAACGCAGATAACGCGGATCAGATCCGCGTTTTGTCGGCGTAAATCTGCGGCCTTTTCACAAATCCATCGCAACCAATTACTATTGTTGGTTCCCATGCGTTTCAAACTTCATTCTGAATACAAGCCGAAGGGTGATCAACCGGCGGCCATCGATGCGCTCGTTCGCGGTCTCAACGACGGCGCCAAAGATCAGGTGCTGCTCGGAATCACCGGCAGCGGCAAGACGTTCACGATCGCCAGCGTCATCGAGCACACACAGCGTTCGACGCTCGTGCTCGCGCACAACAAAACACTCGCCGCTCAACTCTTCCAGGAATTTCGCACGCTCTTTCCCGAGAACGCGGTCGAGTATTTCGTCTCGTATTACGACTACTACCAGCCCGAAGCGTACGTTCCCGCCGCCGACGTCTACATCGAAAAAGAGGCGATCGTCAACGAAGAGATCGATCGACTGCGAATGTCAGCCACGCGCGCGCTCTTCGAACGCCGCGACGTGATCGTGGTCGCGAGTGTGTCGTGCATCTACGGTCTCGGCGATCCCGATGCCTACTACGGTCTGCTGTTCTTTGTGGAACCCGGCGGGCGCATGTCGCGCGACGTGCTGTTGCAGCGGCTCGTCGAGCTGCAATACGAACGTTCCGACGTCAACTTTCAGCGCGGCACTTTTCGCGTACGCGGCGACGTGGTCGAGATTTATCCGAGTTACCAGGATCAGGCTTATCGCATCGAGTTGTGGGGCGACGAGATCGACTCGATCTCCACGACCGATCCGCTCCTCGGCGAAGTCATCGAAAAACACACTTCGCGCGTGCCCATCTATCCGAAGACGCACTACGTCATGTCGCGCCCCACGATCAAACGAGCCATCAAAACGGTTCGCGAAGAGCTCGAGTGGTGGGAGCCGAAGCTGATCGCGGAAGGCAAACTCGTCGAAGCGCAGCGTTTACACCAACGCACGATGTTCGATCTCGAGATGATCAAGGAGATGGGTTTCTGTCGTGGCATTGAAAACTACTCGCGACACCTGACCGGCAAGAAACCCGGCGAGCCGCCGCCGACATTGCTCGATTACCTGCCGCGCGACACGTTGATCATCATCGACGAGTCGCACCAGTCGGTACCGCAGGTGCGCGGCATGTTTGAAGGCGATCAATCGCGCAAACGGACCCTCGTCGAGTATGGATTTCGTCTTCCTTCTGCGCTCGACAACCGGCCGCTCAACTTCACCGAGTTTGAAGCACGCATCGGACAGACGATCTACGTGTCGGCGACGCCTGGTCCATATGAGCTGACGAAGGCGAGCGGGGAAGTAGTTGAACAGATCATCCGGCCGACGGGCTTGATGGATCCGGAAGTGGAAGTGCATCCGGTCAAGGGCCAGATCGATCATCTGCTCGAGGAATGCCGGCAACGTGCTGAACGTCACGAACGCGTGCTGGTTACGACCCTGACGAAGCGCATGGCTGAAGACCTGACGGAGTATTTCACTGAGGTGGGCGTGCGTGTTCGTTATCTGCACTCGGATATCGAGACGCTCGAGCGGATCAAGATCCTGCGCGACCTGCGACGCGGGGAGTTTGACGTGCTCGTCGGGATCAACCTCTTGCGCGAAGGATTGGACCTTCCCGAAGTATCGCTGGTCGCGATTCTCGATGCGGACAAGGAAGGGTTTCTGCGTTCCGAGCAGTCGTTGATTCAGACGATCGGACGCGCGGCGCGCAACGCGAGCGGCAAGGCGATCCTGTATGCGGACCGTGTTACTGATTCGATGAAGCGAGCGATCGAGGAGACGCAACGCAGACGTGCGATACAGGAACAGTTCAATCGCGAGAACGGCATCACACCGCAAACGATCGTGAAACCGATTGAAGCGACGTTGATCACCGCGTCTGAGGCTGACTACTTCAAGGTGCCGTCTGAGGTTGAGGAGATTGAGGACTATTCGCCGGCGAACATCGAAGCGACTGTCGCGCGCCTGGAGGTCGAGATGCGCGCGGCGGCGAAACGGTTTGAGTTTGAGAAGGCGGCGGAGTTGCGCGATCGGATCAAGGTTCTCCGAGAGCGTGAATTGCAGGTGATGTAATCCTGTATGCAGATCAAGACCAATCCTGACGAGATCGAATCGTTCCTGTCAGACGCGAGTTTCATTCGCGACGGACACGCGGATCGGGTCGTGCTGCCTGAGAGCGTCGAGGAGATATCTGAGATTCTTGCGAACGCGAATCGCGAGCGTGTGCCGGTGACGGTGTCTGGCGCCGGGACGGGTACGGTTGGCGGGCGCGTTGCGTTCGGCGGCATCGTGCTGGCGACCGACAAGCTGAATCGCATCAAGCAAATTGTTCACGAAGGGCAGGGCGGGTTTGCCGTGGTGGAGCCGGGAGTGGTCCTTGTCGATCTGCAGCGTGCGGTGGATCATGAGGGCCTGCTTTATCCGCCTGATCCAACTGAGCGTGATTGTTTTGTCGGCGGCAATGTCGCGACTAACGCTTCCGGAGCGCGCACGTTCAAATATGGACCAACGCGCAACTACATCAGGCGCTTGAAAGTCGTGCTCGCTTCGGGTGAAGTGCTCGATCTGCAACGCGGAGACGTACGAGCTGATGCGGAGCGAAGAATGCGTCTCGGCAAGTCAATCGAGGTACAGTTGCCACATTACCGTATGCCGGTCACGCGCAAAAACGCGACGGGCTATTTCGTTGCGCCGGAGATGGACGCGGTCGATCTGTTCATCGGCAGTGAGGGCACACTCGGCGTCATCGGCGAAGTGGAAGTGAAGTTGTTGCCGAAGCCGGAAGGGTTGCTGAGTGGCGTCGTGTTTTTTACGCACGAAGAGGACGTGCTTGCTTTGGTGCGCGAGGTGAGAGCGCACGTTGACGCTCGCGCGGTTGAGTTTTTCGATCGGGAGTCGTTGCGGTTTCTGCGTGAAAAGTATCCGACGATTCCGGACGAAGCGGTCGCGGCGATATTTTTTGAGCAGGAGACTACTGCTGCAACTGAAGATGCGGTGTTGGATCAATGGCTCGCGTTGTTGGATCTGCATCACGCGCTGGCTGACTCGTGGTTTGCAACGAACGAGCAGGACCAGGCGAAGTTGCGTGAGTTTCGCCATCAACTGCCGGTGCTGATGAACGAGTGGTTCGCACATTACCGCCAGCGCAAAGTGTCAACCGACATGTCTGTTCCTGACGACGCTTTTCCGGGATTGTTCTGCTTATATAAGGAGACGCTCCAGTCGAGCGGCCTGCGCTACACGATCTTCGGCCACATCGGCGACAACCACGTTCACGTCAACATCCTGCCGCGCGACGAAGCGGAGGGCGCTCGCGCACGCGAGATGTATGTAGAGTTCTTGAAATACGCCGCCTCCGTCGGCGGCACCCTCTCCGCTGAGCACGGCGTCGGAAAACTCAAGCGCGACTACCTGCGCCTCTTTTACAGCGACGATCAACTCCGTGAAATGGCGGCGCTAAAAAAGTCTCTCGATCCAAACGGGATTCTCGGTCGCGGAAACATTTTCTCGGAGCAGTTACTCGCGGAAGTAACTTAGTTCTTGTATTTTATTTTTGTACTTTTTCGTGGCCCACTATGCTTCGTTTCACCACAGCCGGAGAATCACATGGACGATCGCTGGTCGCGATTGTTGAAGGTTTGCCCGCCGGATTGCCCGTCGACCAGAGCCTGATTGATAACGAGCTGCGTCGGCGCCAGCTTGGTTATGGACGCGGCGGGCGCATGAAGATCGAGCGCGACCACGCCGAGATACTGACGGGCGTCAGACACGGTCTCACGCTTGGCTCACCGCTCACCCTGCTGATCGAAAACAAAGACTGGCCCAACTGGACCGAGGTCATGGCTTCCGAGCCGCGTGACATCGCGCCCGAAAAATCGCGACGACTCAAACGCCCGCGACCGGGTCACGCCGATCTGCCTGGCGGTCTGAAGTATGACGTACGCGATCTACGCAACATTCTCGAGCGCGCCTCGGCTCGCGAAACCACCGCGCGCGTCGCGTGCGGAGCACTCGCGAAACAGTTGTTGGCAGTCTTTGGTGTTGAAATACGCAGTCACGTGATCCAGCTCGGCGGCGTTCCCGACAAGCCGCTCGAGTTGAACTGGGACACGATCGCCGCGATTCCCGACGACGCGCCGTTGCACTGCGCCGACAACGAAGCGCAGCAACGAATGATCGATCTCATCGACGAAATTCGAAAACAAGGCGACACGTTGGGCGGCATTTTCGAAGTCGTTGCACGTGGAGTGGTGCCGGGTTTGGGTTCGCACACGGCGTGGGATCTCAAGCTCGACGGACTGTTGGCACAGGCAGTTATGTCGATCCCCGCGGTGAAGGCAGTGGCGATCGGCGCGGGAGCGGAGGCGAGTAGCCTGCCCGGTTCTGAAGTACACGACGAGATCGCTTACAACGCCGAGACGCGCGAGTTTATTCGCGAAACGAACCGCGCTGGCGGGCTCGAAGGCGGCATAACCAACGGCGAACAGATTCGCGTTCGTGGTCATCTAAAACCGCTTTCGACCTTGCGCCGCGCGCTGCGTTCAGTCGATATCGACACGAAGGAAGAAGAAGCGGCCGCGTTTGAACGCTCTGATGTGACGGCGGTTCCGGCGGCGGGCGTCATCGGCGAGTCGATGGTCGCACTCGTGCTGGCCAAAGCGATGCGCGAGAAGTTCGGCGGCGATAGTCTCGGAGAGATGAAGCACAACTTCGACGGCTATCGCGAACAGCTAAGAGCGTATTAGCCACAAAAAGCGGCAATAGCGTAGAATCAAGTCATGGCTTTACTGGAAATAGTTAAGTGGCCGGCGCCGGTCCTCGATGCACCGGCTGATCCGGTGACGGAGTTTGACGACAATCTCGCAAAGCTCGTCAGCAATATGTTCGAGACGATGTATGCCGCGCCCGGTGTGGGCCTGGCGGCGGTGCAGGTTGGAGTTCCGAAGAGACTGTTTGTGATGGACTGCTCGGGCGGCAAGGATCCGCAGCAGCGCGTAGCGCTGATCAACCCCGAAGTCCTGCGCGTTGAAGGCACTCAAAACGGCGACGAAGGTTGTTTGTCTTTTCCCGGAATCTTCACACCAGTCGAGCGCAACCTGCGAGCGATCGTGCGTGCGCAGGATGTGAAAGGCGAGTGGTTCGAGCTTGACGGCATGGAACTGACCGCGCGCTGCATGCTGCACGAAACCGATCACTGCGACGGCATTGTGTTTCTCGACAAGATGAGCACCATCAAACGCGAGATCGTAAAGCGCAAGATTAAGAAACTGCAAAAAGCAGGAAAGTGGGATTAATGAAAAATAAAAATAGGTCCTATAAGGCTTATAAGTCTTATAGGACCTATTACTCTATGCAGACCGGAGCGCAACATGTCCTCAGAATTTCGTAACGAACCGTTTACAGATTTCACTAAAGAAGAGAACGCGCAGGCGATGCGCGATGCGATTAAGAAGGTCCAGGGCGAGCTTGGACGCGAGTATCCGCTGGTTATCGGCGGTGAACGAATCACCACCGGCGACATGCTCGACAGTATCAACCCTGCAAATCGCACACAGGTAGTCGGACGTTTTAATAAAGCCACCAAAGCACTCGCGAACCGCGCCGTTGAAGAAGCCGCAAAGGCTTTCGAAACGTGGAAAAACACGCCTGCATCCGAGCGTGCCGCGTTGCTTTTTCGCGTCGCTGGAATTATGCGCGAACGGAAACACGAGTTGTCAGCGTGGATGATCTACGAAGTAGCGAAGACCTGGCCCGAAGCCGACGGCGACACTGCCGAGGCGATCGACTTCTGCGAGTTCTACGGCCGCGAGATGCTGCGTTACGCAGGCGAGCAGCCGCTGGTCAACATTCCGGGCGAACAGAATCATCTCGAATACGTGCCGCTGGGTGTCGGCGCAGTGATTCCGCCGTGGAACTTTCCACTCGCGATCATGGCGGGCATGACTGTCGCTTCCGTTGTCACCGGCAACACCGTGGTGCTGAAGCCTTCGTCTGATGCGCCCGCAATCGCGTTCAAGTTTTTCGAGATCCTTGAAGAAGCAGGATTGCCGCCGGGCGTGGTTAACTTCATGACCGGCTCGGGCGCAGAAGTCGGCGACGTCGTGGTGGACCATCCGAAAACGCGTTACGTTGCGTTTACCGGCTCGAAGGAAGTCGGACTGCGAATCAACGAGCGCGCGGCCAAAGTTCACGAGGGTCAGATCTGGATCAAACGCGTCGTCGCTGAGATGGGCGGCAAAGACGCGATCATCGTCGCCGGCGATGCGGATCTCGAGGAGGCAGCAACTGGCGTCGTGCAGTCAGCGTTCGGATTTCAGGGTCAAAAATGCTCGGCCTGTTCGCGCGCGATCATCGACGCGCGAGTTTACGACACGATGCTCGACAAGATTGTCGATCGCACCGCGAAACTCAAGCTCGCCGATCCGACCGATCAAACGACGAGCATGAGCGCCGTTATCAATGAGAAAGCGTTTAAGACCATCAACTCGTACATCGAAAAGGGAAAGAGTGAAGGCGGGCGCGTTGTGAGCGGGGGCGGTTCAGACGGCGAGCAGGGCTTTTTCATCGAACCGACTGTGATTGCAGACGTCAAAGCGGGTGCGACGATCGAACAGCAGGAGATCTTTGGACCAGTGCTCGCTGTGATCAAGGCAGAGAATTACGACGACGCGCTCAAGATCGCGAACGACACGGAGTTTGCTTTGACGGGCGCGGTTTATAGCCGTGATGAAGCGAAGCTGGACCGCGCGCGCAGAGAGTTTCACGTCGGCAATCTGTACCTCAATCGTAAATGCACCGGCGCGCTGGTTGGCGTGCATCCGTTTGGCGGCTTCAACATGTCGGGCACTGACTCGAAGGCCGGCGGCCGTGATTACCTGCTGTTGTTCCTGCAAGCGAAGGTTGCGTCGGAACGAGTGGGCGCAACGACGAGGCGAGCCGAAGCCGGTACTGCGACGGATTAACGCGGAATGACGCGGATTGTTTTCATGGGCACACCTCAGGCTGCCGTCCCCACCTTGCGGCAGTGTGTTGAGGATGGCCATGAGGTCGTTGCGGTCTGGACGCAGCCGGATAAACCAGCCGGACGCGGTAACAAGATCGCAATCTCGCCTGTCAAGGAATTCGCTCTCGCTCATGGGTTGAATGTTTTCCAGCCCGCGCGGATCAAGACCGAAGAATCGAAACAACTGTTTGCCTCACTTGATACGGACGTGGCGGTGGTGGTCGCGTACGGACGCATCCTGCCGGACGAGTTTCTGCGCGCGCCGCGACGTGGTTGTATCAACGTTCATTTTTCTCTGTTGCCGTTATATCGTGGGGCGGCGCCCGCAAACTGGGCCATCGTCAACGGTGAAACCGAGACGGGCGTGACCACGATGTTCATCGAGCCCACGCTCGACACTGGTCCGATTCTCTTACAACGCAAAACTGAAATCGGCGAGACTGAGACGGCGCCCGAGTTGATGCAACGACTGTCGGAGATCGGCGCCGTATTGCTCAGCGAGACTCTGGCTCGTTTGAATGATCTCACGCCGCGTCCGCAACGCGATCGGGATGCGACGTTTGCTCCGATACTGCAAAAAGAAGACGGTTTGATTGACTGGTCATGGACTGCGGCGGCGATTGAACGTCGCGTCAGAGGATTTCAGCCCTGGCCCAACGCTTACACGAATTTCAATTCGAAAGGCCTCACGATCTGGCGCGCTCAAGCTGTCAGCTCATCAAACGCAGACGCGCTTAACGGTGAGGTGATTGCGGCTCGCGGCGATGATCTGCTGGTGAGTTGTGGTCAACAGACTGCGTTGCGCTTGCTCGAGGTGCAACCGGAATCGCGGAAGCGAATCTCGGTGCGTGAGCTTATCAGTGGATTGCGTCTGAAAGTTGGCGATCGCTTTGGCTAAGGTTAAAGAGATCTCGCCGGCGCGCCTTGCCGCGTTCAGGATACTGGAGCAGGTCGAGGGTGGTGGGTACTCCTCAGTGCTGCTGGCGGCAGAGGAGCCGCGGCTGCAGCTGGTCGATCGAGTGCTGTGTCATGAGCTAGTGCTCGGTGTGCTGCGTTGGCAGTTGCTGCTCGACAAGATCGTCGAACACTTTTCGAAGAGACGGATTGAGAGTTTGGATCGGGCTGTGCGCATTGCGCTGCGGCTGGGTTTATATCAGCTTCGTTTTCTCACTCGCATACCTGCTTCGGCTGCCGTTAACGAATCAGTGAACCTGGTCCGAATGGCGCGGTTTAGTTCGGCGGCGGCGTTTGTGAATGCGGTGCTTCGGCGAGCGACGCGTGAGCCGGAGTACGATCCGGCTGCCGAAGTTTCAGATCCGCTCGAGAAGATTGCCATACGAACTTCACATCCGGCCTGGTTGATTGAATGTTGGGCCAGGTGGATGCGTCTGGATCAAGCGGAGTCGTTTGCGCATGCGAATAACCTCGTGCCGCCGACGGCTTTTCGAGTCGTTGCGAAGCGCGGCAATCAGTCCGAGATCTTGTCAAAGCTCACTTCTGCCGGAGCATCGCTCGAATCATCGCACGTTGTAGAAGGTGCATGGCGGGTTTCGGGAGCAACGTCACTCCTGCGCGAGCTGAGTGCTGCTGGTGAGATCTATCTACAGGACGAAGCCTCGCAACTGGTGGCGCAGCTTCTCGATGCAAAGCAAGGCGAACGCGTGCTCGACCTCTGTGCGGCTCCGGGTGGGAAGACGACGATGATCGCCGATCGCAGCGGTGATCGAGCCGTCGTAGTTGCTGCTGATCGTTCGGCAACACGAATGGAAACAGTTGTTGCGACAACCAAACTGCACCAGCTAGAGGGCGTCAAACCCCTGATTCTCGATGCTGCCGAACAGTTACCCTTCGCGGCTGAAACTTTCGATCGAGTGTTGGTTGATGCGCCGTGTTCGGGCACCGGAACCTTGCGACGGAATCCGGAGATTCGCTGGCGTCTCACTCCCGCTGACATCCCGGCGCTCGCGGAACAGCAGAAACGCATTCTTCGCAATGCGATTGAGATGGTGAAGCCGGGTGGCCGCTTCGTTTATTCCACCTGTTCGGTTGAGCGTGAAGAGAATGAGGAAGTCATCACTGAATGCCGTCTCCGTCCGCTAGATGCGATCAGAACCTGGCCGCACCGCGATGGATGTGAGGGATTCTTCATCGCTGCTTTTGAAAAATCAACCACGGATTTTCGCTGATAAACGCGGATTGATCCGCGTACATCGGTGAAAATCTGTGGCTAATCTGCTAGACTTCGCAACTTGGTGAGTTTAGCTACCAGAATCATATCGATCTTCCGCAGCATCGCAATCGTGATTGCGATCGGGGTTGTTTTCCTCTTCGGTGTAGCCACCACTGTCTATCTCTCTTTGCGCAGTCCGGAGGTGAAGGTCCCGGACGTTGTTGGCAAGGATCGATTCGAAGCCGAACGCATCCTGGGCGAAGCTGATCTGAAGTTTCGTGTTCGCGCCACGAGGCCCACTAACGAGTCGAAGCCTGACACGGTCTTGTTCCAGTTGCCTCGAGCCGGCGAGGTCGTAAAGACAGGTCAAACGGTTGCGATGGATATCAGTCGCGCCGCCAAGGAAGGCGAGTCGCCCGAAACCGTAACACCCGACGAGCCGGTTGATAATCGCAACACGAATTCCGCTTCGAACACTAACGAGAACAAGCCGAAGCGACCAAGACCCAAAAACACAAACGACAACGTTAACGGCAACAGCAACACAAACGGCAACACAAACAAGCCGGCAAACATTAATCGCGCCAATACAAACAGCGGCGCCAACGTCAATGCCACTCCCCACGGCAATGTGAATCGACCCGAGGTTCGCAATTCGAATTCGAATACGCGACCGGCGACAACCAATGAAAACAGGCGTCCCCCAGTTCTGCGACCTACGCCGAATCAGTAATACGAACCGTGAATAGAGATCGAAATATCGATATCGCGCCGTCGATCCTTTCTGCCAACTTTTCTTGTTTGGGAGATGAGATCCGGGCGGTGGAACGTGGGGGCGCCGCGGTGCTGCACGTTGACGTGATGGATGGTCACTTCGTGCCGAACATCACGGTTGGTTTGCCGGTGGTTAAGTCGCTCGCCGGTTTCACGCGCTTGCCGATTGACGCGCACCTGATGATTACGGAACCGGGCCGGTATGGGACACAGTTTGTCAGCGCGGGTGCGCAAATGGTTTCGGTTCACGTCGAGGCAGATCCGCACCTGCATCGAACGTTGATGTCAATCAAGGACGCGGGCGCACAGGCCGGAGTGGTTTTGAATCCCGCGACGCCGGTCGGGGCAGTTGAGGAAGCATTACAGTTTGCGGACTATGTTCTGGTAATGTCTGTTAATCCTGGCTTCGGCGGGCAGAAGTTTATTGCGCAGTCGGTCGATAAAGTGAAACGACTGCGCCGCCTGATTGATGAGCGACAACTGAACGTTCGCATCGAGATCGACGGCGGCATCGATCGCAACAACATAGAGACAGTGGTCGCGGCCGGGGCTGAGATTATCGTGGCCGGCTCAGCAATTTTCGGGACATCCGACGCGGAGGCGGCAGTGAAAGAGCTCCGCAACGCGACGATCCAGTGGGTCTAAATTATTGCCGATTGCCGATTTTCGACTGCCAATTTGGCAATCGGAAATTGGCAATCTTTGTAGTGAAGCCAACCGGATCGGTAAAATTTGAATCCGATACCGTTAAGTCTCTCGATTCGCAGCTAAAACAGGTTTTATTGGAGGTTATCTTATGAAGTCTCGCTTTCTTATCCTGGCGGTGTTCTGTGCCCTCATTTTTGGCCTGCCAAAAATGGGCTTCGCACAGAAACCGGGCGGCCAGACCGAGCTGTCAACCGGGCAGCGGCTAGACGTCATGTCCTCAAAACTCGATTTGATGCGCCGTTCACTCTCCGCCGCCCTTAATGTGATGGTGGATAAGAGCAAGGATAACAAGGATCAGAAAGCCAACGCGGACGATCCAGTGATCCGCCTGAAAGGCCTGGAAAAGGAAGTCTCATCGGTAAACTCCGAAGTGAATGATCTGCGAACCAAGAACGACAAGGCCGAGAAATTCGATACCACGGCCATCGATCGTCTGGAAGGTTCGGTCGCGGAGTTGAACACGCGCGTTGAGAGCACTTTGCAGGAAACAGCGGGACTCAGAAATTCTGCAACAGCCACCAATACCAGCGCTAATAAAAAGAAGAAAAAAGGAAAATTCTTCGGCCTGTTTGGTGGCGGTGAAGACAAATACGCCGACCTGACAGGCGCCGCCGTAGCCGGTCGTGACCGCGTCCTCTTTGAAGAAGCTGCGAAAGAAGTTCGCAAAGGCCATCACGACACCGGCCGTCTTCTCTTTTCGACCATTATCAATACCTATCCCGACTCGCCGTTTCTACCCCTGGCGAAACTCGCCATCGCCGATTCATTCTTTCTGGAGGGAACCACGAGCTCTTTGATTCAAGCCGCTCAGGCTTATCAGGACTGGCTCACGTTCTTTCCCACAGATCCGCTTGCTGACGACGCGAGTTTGAAAGTCGCGGAAGCAGAGATGAGGCAGATGGGACTGTCCGATCGCGACATCTCGCACGCTCGCAAGGCTGAGCAGCGTCTCAAAGTGCTCTTGCAGCAGTATCCGAAGAGTCCGCTTCGCCCGACCGTCGAAGCGCGGCTGGTTGAGGTGCAGGAAAATCTGGCAATGCACAACTTGCAGGTGGCACGTTTTTATTACGACGTTAAATACGAAGGTCACAAAGGCGGCTTGAAGGGCGCGCAGTCACGTTTGAAGGAGATCGCTGATAAGTATCCTTGCTTCTCATACAACGACGAGGTGTTTTTCAGGTTGGCGACAACGTACCAGCAGGAAGAAGAGCCTGACGAAGCTGCGCGTTATTACCAGAAGCTGGTTCAGGAATATCCTGACAGCGAATTCATCCAGAAGGCTAAGGACCAGTTGAACATCATCGGCGCGCCGATTCCCGAGAAGAGCACGCCGAATACGTGCTCCAAGCGACAGCCGCAGAGCTTTATGGGCAATCTCATGCAGCAGGTTTCCGGACGCGCTGACGTCACTGTCAACAAGAACGGAATCCTGATCAGCAAGGACGGCAAAGAAGGTAGCGATCTGATTGACGAAGCACTGCGTTATAACGGTACGTTGCCGGCGTTGACCACGCCTGATGCGCCAACTCAACGCACCATAAAACCCGTAACAGCGACTGATCCGAAGACCAAAAACGCAACCAACGGGGCGGCGCCCACAGCGTCGACGCCCACGCCGACACCGGCAGTAATCAAGCCTTAGTTCGAAAAGAGGACTGTAGCGGTTGGATCCAACCTCGCCAGAAGCTCAGGCGGAATTGGCCAGAAGGCATAAGGCCGCAGCCACCACCGTGCTGGGTCTGGTGGTGGCTACGATCCTTCTCTCGGTCGTGGCCTTCCTCGCTAAGCCTTACTTCACCGAGCAACCGAATGTGGTGCTCGACATGGCCGTCAGGATCGTGATCTTGATCCTCGGGCTGGGCGCCGTAGTATGGCGACGGACGAAGTTCCAGACCATGAGATTGCAGGACATCACTGGCCTGGACGGGGTCACAGGTCTGCTGAAAACCCTCGAAAAAACCACCATTCAACTCGCACTGCTCGGGGCTGCAATAGCCACCGTCGGGTTCATTGCTACGTTGATGACCGGCAATGAGCGTTATACCTACTGGGCCGGAGCCATCGCGGTAATCGTCTTTGTCTACTGTTATCCCACGAGGCAGTCGTGGCTGAAAGCCCTCTATCGATTTACAGAGCAAGATTCGGTAAAAGCCTGAAGATCTCACAACAAACTGTAGCGGCGGCACTCCGTGGCCGCCCCAATTGCTCGAACAAGGCGTGATGCGAACTATTGGGGCGGCCACGGAGGGCCGCCCCTACAATTGCCTCAAACCCGTCTAGTAAAACTTTGTTGATCCGATGTTTGGCGATTTTGATACTCTGGACGTGGCTGGATTTTGTCTATGTCACGTCTACTCCCACTTTCCGCCCTCATTCTCGCCTGTTGCCAGTTAACCCTGGGCCAGGAGGCTAAGTCACAGCCAGTCGCCCGCCTGATTACCTCGATAGCGCCTGTAACACGAGCCTCGGCTCCGGCCGCCACGGTCGTGCCGAATGACATCGAGAAGCGCGCGTTCGAACAAACGAATCTCGCACGCGCGCAAAACGGACTCCCGCCACTCGCCTGGGACGGCGACGTCTGCCGGATGGCGCGAATTCATTCCGAAAGCATGTCGCGCCAGGGGTACTTCTCGCACGTAACACCTGACGGGTTGCGCTTGCGAGACAGGGCGCGAGAGGTCGGCATTGTGAGATATGTCGTCCTGGGTGAGAACATCGCGTACAATCAGGGCTACGAAGACCCCGGCGCATTTGCGGTCGAGCGGTGGATGGCGTCTGAGAAGCACCGCGCCAACATCTTGTCTCCGGAATTTCGCGCGATGGCGATTGGCGCCTTTGTCGCCCCTGATGGCTCGGTTTATCTGACACAGACTTTCATTACGCGTTGATCACGACCTCTGCCAAGTTTCCTTCCTTCGCAAAAATCAACTGGTCCCTTCACATTCCGGGTAAACGACCTGATGGTTATCACGAGGTCGAAACCGTCCTGCAGACGATCTCGCTCCACGATGAGTTGACGTTCGAGTTGCGTGAAGACGGATTAATCACCCTGACCTGTGACGACCCAACCATACCCACCGATAATTCAAACCTGATCTTGACAGTCGCGGACTATTTGTGGGAGTGCTTTCAGGATCGGTTTGGCGCACAGATTCACCTGAAAAAGAGAATTCCTGCCCAGGGTGGACTTGGTGGCGGATCGTCCAACGCGGCTGTCACGCTCCTGGCAATAAATAAACTGTGGAAAGACGCCTGCATCGATATTGAAGAATTGATGGACCCGGGTAGGTTTGGGGCTGACGTTCCGTTCTTTCTTATCGGTGGCCGATGTCTCGCAACCGGCACGGGTACGAACATTAAACCACTTCCCGATGGTCCAAAACAGCACCTGATCGTCGTCACTCCCAACGCCAAAGTCTCGACTGCAAATGCGTACGCATCTCTAAATGCCCCTTCCTTGACAACTTCTGAATCGGCCTCTATTCTTTCAAGTTCCCTAGCGGACATGAATTCCGCCGACAGCAGGCAATGGCCTCTGCACAATGATTTTGAAAGGGTGATCTTTGAGATAGAGCCTGAAATCGGGCGCGCCAAAAACGCGTTGCTCGAAGCAGGTGCGCGGGGCGCTTTGTTGGCTGGAAGCGGTTCGAGCGTGTTTGGTGTCTTTGATGGTGAGGGAGCAAGAAATCGTGCTCTCGAGAATCTGAGATGTGAAGCAGGATGGAAAGTATTTTCCTGCGAAACCATTTCACGCGACGAGTACTGCAGGGCAATGAATTCATCTGGGTTCCCGCTTTTTACGCTCTCTTAAAACTGCAAACAGATAAACAGATACTGGGGCGTAGCCAAGTGGTAAGGCACCGGTCTTTGGAACCGGCATTCGTTGGTTCGAATCCACCCGCCCCAGCCAAACTTTTTGCGCTGAAGAGCTATGAGCACAACCGGCGGTATCAAGATCTTTTCCGGTAACGCAAATCCCAAGTTGGCGGAAGAGATTTGTCGCCATCTGACCTGCGACATGGGGAAAGCGTATCCGGAGCGTTTCTCTGACGGCGAGTTCAACTTTCAGATCGATGAAAACGTTCGCGGCGGCGATGTTTTTATCGTGCAACCGACTTGCCCTCCGACTGATGCGCACCTGATGGAACTGCTAGTGATGCTCGACGCTTTTCGTCGTTCATCAGCCGAGCGCATCACGGCCGTGATTCCGTATTACGGTTATGGCCGGTCCGATAAAAAGGATCGTCCGCGCGTTCCGATCTCGGCGAAGCTGGTGGCCAACTTGATCACCGTGGCCGGCGCGCATCGTTTGTTGACGATGGACCTGCACGCCGCGCAGATTCAGGGCTTCTTTGATATTCCGGTGGACCACCTGTATGCTGCACCGGTTTTTATCGGCTACTATCAGGAGCATCCGCTGCCGAATTTGACGGTGGTGGCTCCCGATACGGGCGGCGCTGAACGTGCTCGTGCCTACGCCAAGCGGCTCGATGCCGAACTGGCCCTTTGCGACAAACGTCGCGAAAAGGCTAATGTAGCCGAAGTCATGAATGTCGTCGGTGACGTTCGTG
>Ga0126376_10000326_pt1 | contig 22639 bp, 18 predicted proteins | sample PanSoiMetPlot_15_FD_92760 | JGI IMG/M metagenome (GOLD analysis project Ga0126376, IMG submission 92760) | Tropical forest soil microbial communities from Panama - MetaG Plot_15 | ecosystem: Environmental > Terrestrial > Soil > Tropical forest > Bulk soil | place: Panama | collected 2016-02-17 | reverse complement strand
TCACTCCAAAGTAAACGTAATTCTCAATCGGGCATACAACTCCTGGATTTACTTCTGCATCGTTCCTTACAACAGAGTGCCCTCGGCATGAACTACGACATTCGAATTGCTTCTCCCTGCAAGGCGGAATGGAATGGCATGCGCGGCGATAATCGGCTTCGTTATTGTGCTGAATGCCATCTAAACGTCTATGATTTTTCCAGTATGTCGAAGGCAGAAATAGACGATTTACTGGACAATCGCGAAGGGCGGATCTGTGGGCGCTTTTACCAGCGTTCGGACGGGACAGTGCTTACGCAAAATTGCCCTGTTGGCCTCCGGCGTGCCTTCCGCAACGCCTCGCGCCTGGCGGCGTCTTTCCTCTCTGCAGCCTTCGCCCTGAGTCCAGTCCTCGCCGCCACAACACCGCAACAAAAGCAAAATGCTCCCTTAACCCAAATCAAGCCGATGCCATCACCTTTGGTTCTGCTCGTTTTGGATGCCTCGGGCGCGACGATTGCGAACGCAAAAGTAGCTCTGATCAACGAATCCACCGCGGTTGTCACATCCGGTGATACGGACGAACAAGGCGAATTACATCTCTCAGGCTTGCCTCACGGCAAGTACAAGGTTGTAATCTCTGCCCTCGCATTTCGGACGTATACAGGTGAAGGCGTTTCGTTACCGGCAAAAAACCCGCCGAAATATATGCTGGATGTCGCCGTGATGGGCGAAATTGTGGTCATTGATCACCGGAACCCTGTTCAGAAATTCTTTTCGCATCTACGGCGCTCACTCTGAGGTTGTACTCGGCGCGGAAGCGGCGCTTCCAAGATTCCTGCGTTATACTTTTCTCATCTCATGAGCTCTGTCGTCCAGATCCGACTCGATGAACCTTCTCTCTCTCCCGAGCAGAAGGAATCCCAACTCCTCTCCAATCTTGCAAAACTTCCTTCGCTCATTGTCGCTCTCTCTGGTGGCGCCGATTCCGTTTATCTCGCCTGGGCGGCTCACAAATCCCTAGGGCATCGTGCCCTCTCCGTCACCGCTATCTCTCCGAGTTATTCCTCTTACGACCGGGAGCAACTCACTTCCTTCCTCGCACAATTCTTCATTCGCCACGAATTCATCGAAACCCACGAGATGGACAACGCCTCCTACCGCGCCAATTCCGGCGACCGCTGCTACTTCTGCAAGGACGAACTCTTCTCCGTCCTCGACACGCTCGCCGTCGCAAAAAACATCTCCGCCATTGCCTACGGCGTCAACGCCGACGACAGCCTCGACTTCCGCCCCGGCCATCGTGCCGCAACCGAGCATCACGTTCTCGCTCCGCTCCTCGACGTCCGCCTCCGCAAATCCGAGATTCGCGAACTTTCGCGCCGTGCCAATCTCCCCACTTGGGATCGTCCCGCCTCCGCCTGCCTTGCCTCTCGCGTTCCCTATGGCACGGAAGTCACGCCCGAACGCCTCTCTCTCATTGATCGCGCGGAGGCCGCTCTCCGAAACCTCGGCTTCCGGCAATTCCGTGTCCGCCTTCACGACAAGCTCGCCCGCGTCGAAATCGCCTCCGATGAACTTCCCCGTGCCTTAACTCCCGAAATGGCCGCCGCCATCAATTCACGCCTCAAAGCCGCCGGCTTCCTCTACGTCTCCCTCGACCTCGAGGGTTACCGTCAAGGCTCTCTCAACGCCACTCTGCCCTTATCGCAGACGTAATGGCAAACCACAACCAGTGTTATTCCGAGTCCGCGCTCTTTACCGACGAGGACCTCTGCACCTCCGCGCTGTAGTTGTGGCGAGAATCTGCTTTCATCACGTGTTTCACCGCCAGAACTCTATGGAACATTCCCCTTCCATTTTCCGTATCTACCCATAGCAACCCAAAAGCGCGTATCCTAGCGCTGGAGAAACAATGCGCCTTAGCACAATCTACTTCCCGACCCTCCTCGCAGCATGCGCCGCGCTCGCTGCTTGCGGCATCGGCCCCACCGAACAAGGCTCCTTCGACCGCAACTTCGCCGTCTCCGGCCCTCTGAAACTCGAACTCTCAAGCGGCTCCGGCTCCGTCCGCATCACCGGCAGCAGCAACAACAAAGTACACGTTCATGGCGACGTCAGCGCCGGCTCTTTTTTCGGCAGCGCAAAGGAAGAACTGCAAAGGGTCATTGACAATCCTCCGATCGAACAAAAAACCGGCCTCATTCGCATCGGCAAGGACATCAGCAACTTCCGCAACACCACCATTTCATACACCATCGAAGTCCCTCAAGAAACCGAACTCTCCATTTCCGTCGCCAGCGGCTCACAAGACATTCAGCGGGTCAAAGGTCCCGTTACAGTTAATTCCGCCTCCGGCGAAGTTACCATCGAGAACGTTGACCGCACCGTGCAAGTCAAATCCGCCAGCGGCTCCATTCGCGTTCGAAATCTCGGCGACGACGCGCGCATCAGCAGCGCTTCCGGCAGCATTGAAGCCAATTCCGTGAAGGGCGACCTTCGCGCCCGCGCAATTTCTGGTTCTATCAATGTCAATGCGCCCGGCGGCCGAGTCGAAGCCGATACAGCGAGCGGCTCCGTCACCGTCGTCGGGGCTGGCAATGACGTGAAAGCGAACACCGCCTCCGGTGGCATCAAAGTCGCCGGCAATCCCGCCGGCAATAGCTATTGGCATCTGAAGACTGCTTCCGGGAGCGTCGAAGTCTCCGTCCCCAAAGATGCTGGCTTCCATCTTTCCGCTGAAGCCGTCTCCGGCCGGATTAGCACTGATCTCCCCATCGTCATCGAGGACCAGGGCAAGCACTCCCTCCGCGCGCACGTCGGCACTCCAGGCGGACGCGTCGAAGTCCGCACCGTCTCCGGCGGCATTCACGTCCAACCTTCCTCCTAAATTATTCTGCATCACGGGCTGGCATCTCTCGCGGTAACTCACCTCTGTGGGGCTCGTCTTTGTAGGGCCGGCTTCTGCCTGCCCGCCATCCTGTTGGGTGGGAAGCCGGCCTTTTGGAGTGCGGCGGCTTGACGCCTCTTTTCTTACTGCCAACCGCCAAGTCGCACCGCCAAAGCACTTTTCCCCGCATTCGTATAGACTCGCTCAATGCTTCGCACTCTCACCGCCATGCTCCTCTTTTTGTGCATGTCCTCTTTCTTCGGCCAAACGCTTGCGCAAAATCCACCACCATCTTCAAGAAAATCCTTCATACCCAAACCTCTCTCCCCCTCCGACGAACTCCAGCAAACCATCGAAGCCGCTGGCAATGACCGTGCCGCCCTCGTCCGCAATCTTGAGAATTTCCTCCTGAAATATCCCCAGGCTCCTGAGCGCCCGCAAATCTTCCGCGCCCTGGTCGAAGCCTGTCTCCAGCTTCGCGACACTCCCAAAGCCGCCTCCTACGCCGAGCGCCTCGTCTCCATCACTCCCGAAGACATGTCCATCACCCTCCTCGCGATCCAGCTCCTCGAAAAAACCGGCGACGAACCCGCCCTCCGCCGCGCCGTCAATTACGCCTCCCGCGTCATCGAATACGTCCGCGCCTCTTCCGACAGCGAAAAGTCCCCACGCGTCTCTCCCGAGGAATGGGCCACCGAAAAAAAACGCGACGAATCTTCTCTCCTCCTCGTCCGCAGCCGCCTCGAATCCAAACTTCACAACCGCGCCTCCGCTCGCAAAGACGCCGAAGCTAGTTACGCTCTCCTCCCCAATTCCTCTGCGGCCGAGAAACTTGGCGAACTCGACGAGCTCGAAAAGAACTACGCTTCCGCAATCACCCAGTACGCCCGCGCCTTCTCCCTCCTCGACTCCTCCGCCAAAAACGTACACCGCCGCGAACTCCGCCAAAAACTCGGCAACGTCTGGCGCCTCGCGCACGGCTCCGACACCGGCCTCGGCGATTTTCTCCTTGCCACCTTCGATGAAACTTCTTCTTCCTCCGCCGCGCCAAAGCCAAAGCGTAACGCCGCCGCAAAAGAGCCATTCGAATTCATTCTGCGCAAAGCTCCCGGAGGGGACGCCTATCCGCTCACCGCGCAAAAAGGAAAAATCTTAGTGGTGAATTTCTGGGCGACCTGGTGTGGTCCTTGCCGCGTTCTCGAGCCTTTCTACGAAAAAGTCGCCGTCGAATTTCAAGGCGCCCCGAACGTTCTCTTCCTCTCCGCCGATTGCGATGACGACGAATCCCTCGTCGCCCCCTATCTCGACGAAGTCAAACCCCGCACCACCACCGTCTTTGCCGACGGCCTCGACGACCTTTTCCGCGTCGAAGCCTTCCCCACCGTCATCGTCCTTAACCTCTCCGGCAAAGTCTCCTATCGCTCCGATGGCTTCGGCGACGCTTCCTTCGTCACCGAACTCTCCGCCGCCGTACACCGCGCTCTTTCAGAAGCCCCTTCATCCACTGCAAAAACAAACTAGCCGGACTCTCGTCCGGCCGCTTGCTGCTCTCTGATTCTTACACTGCTTAAGGTCACTCCCCGCCCGGCAATCCCATCTCCTTCACGATCGCCAAATACCTCGGATCGGAGTGCAGCACATCAAACTCTGGATCGTGTAGTACTCGCACCATCAGTGGTTCGCGTTCCTGATAAGCCTTCTCCAAATAATCCAGCGCTTCGGCTTTGTGCCCTGCATCCGCAGCCACTTCCGCCAGGCGGAACTGGGGGAGATATCCCTTCCTTGCCTGCTCTTTTTTGAGCCGCAAGCGCAGTTCCCATACTCCTGCGATACCCTTGTTCCGGTATGTCCTCTCTACCTCTTTTGTCACATCCGTCTGACCTAGCATGTCGTAAAGTTTCTTCCACTCCTCTATCGCTTTTTCGTACTGCCCTTTATGGGCATAACTCAGCCCAAGCAAATCACTCTGAACCGGCCCGACGCTGCCGACTTCTGCTCTCTTATCAAATTCTTTGATCGCGTCTTCGTATCTCCTGGCCCTATAAAGCGCGAAGCCATACGTCCAGGATCGTCCGAACGGATCTAGCTCAACGCATAGCTTGTCTTCCTTAAGGGATTCTTCTAACTTATTCCTGGCCTCCAAAACATATGCGTGCAGGTGGTGCAGTTCTGCCAGACCCGGATTTATCGCAATGGCGCGTTCACTCTCCTTCTCGGCTCCTTCCCAATCCCATTCGAGAAACAATTTCACGCCCGCGAATGAATGGTGTGCCTGGGCCTCGTTGTCGTCAAGTTCCAGACTCTTTTTCACGGCCTCTTTCGCTTTGTCCCTAACATCTCCCGACCTGGATGCGCCGGACACGGCCAATGCTGTGTATGAATCCGTCAGCCCGGCGTAAGCCGCTGCGTAATTTGGCTCGAGTCGTATCGCTTCCCTGAAATAGTCTCCGCTCTTCGCATACTGGCCTACACTCCATAAAGACCGTCCTTGGTAATACGCGTCGCGCGCCTCAAGGTTTACCGGTTTGCGCATGAGGGTGGTCATGGTTTCGGGCGGCGAAGTGGCGACATTCACGTGTTCGGCTACGCTCTTTGCGATCTCGTCTTGTAACGAGAGTACGTCTCTCATCTCCCGGTCGTAACTCTCCGCCCAAAGATGCGTGTCTGTCGGCGCATAAATAAGCTGTGCACGCACTCGCACCCTTCCTCGCCCGCGCGAAACAGACCCCTCAATAATCCCGTCCACTCCCAACTCTCGTGCGATTTCCGGCAACGGCCGGTGCGCGTTCTTGTATTGCATCACCGACGTCCTCGAAATCACGCGTAGTGTCGGATATTTCGCCAGCATCGTGATCAGTTCGTCTGTCATCCCATCGGCGAAAAATTCCTGTTCCTTGTCTCCAGAAATGTTTTCCAGCGGAAGCACGGCAATCGATCGAATCGTCGCAGCTTTCCTGCTTGCGCTTGTCATCTTCGGCGCAAGAAACTTCACCGCAGGCCACGCGAGCAAAATCATCGCAGCGGCGGCGACCCACGTCCACGTCCGCTTTCCACTTTTGCTCTTTGCTCCTACTTTTTTCTGCCCGGCTCCGCCGTTTTCCCGAACCTCTGTGGTCGTCGCCAATTCCGTCGCCGCGTTTTCTCTCGCCGCCCCGGCCTTTTGAACCTCCGCAATAAACCGGTATCCCTTCTTTTGCACCGTCTGTATGAACTTTGGCTTGTCCGGATCGTCTCCCAGCGCCTGCCGCACCTTCCGCACGGCTGTATTTATCCCGTGTTCCGCGTCTACAAAAACTCCCTTTCCCCAAAGCCTTTCTTCAATCTCCTCGCGCGTCACTAGCCTCCCCTCGCTCGTAGCCAGCAAAATCAACAAGTCCATCGGAATCTTTTCCAGCTTGAGCGCGCGTCCGCCCTTGCGCAGTTCATACCGCGCGCAGTCCAGCTCAAACTCGCCGAATTGTAGGCGATCGCGATCCACTGATTGACCTAGGTGTTGTAGGGGACAGCTTCTGAGGCGGCCTTCCATTAGGCCCCGCCTCAGATTTGCGCGGAGTATAGCACTGAACCGCGACTACCGACGTAACATCATCAAAACATCCTTATTTTCAGTTCGTTACAGCTTCACCAATCCTTCACCCTTCTTCAGACCCTCTCCATTGCTGCTTTCCGCGCCTCATTGCTAGTTTCCCGCCGCCGGCCTTTGCCGACCGAAAGGGGAAATCCAATGAAAGCGATCATCCATAAGTTGCCTGTTTCGTTTGCTCTGTTCGTGGCCAGTTCTGTCTTTGCCTTCAACGCGTCCGCTCAATGTGGAACAGGCTCGGGGGATGGCCATTCCACAATGAACAACGCCTCCAGTGCCCTATCCAGGTCCGTCCCCCTTCGCACCTCAGCCAAAACTACCTCATCCCAAAACGATCAGGGCGATTCCAACTTGTCCATCGTTGGTTTCTGGCACGTCATCTTCACATCGCAAGGCACAACAAATCCGCCGATTCCCGATGGTGCCGTCGTCGACCAGGGCTTTTCCCAATGGCACTCTGACAATACCGAAATCCTTAACTCTTCCCGTCCTCCGGTCATTGGAAGCTTCTGCCTCGGCGTCTGGACGAAGACCGGCCGTTACACCTACTCACTGAACCACTTTGCGCTTAGTTTCAATCCAGACGGTTCCTTCCAAGGCGTCGCCAACATCCGCGAAAACGTCACCCTTTCCGCGGACGGCAACTCCTACTCGGGGAGCTTTTCCATCGACCAGTACGACACGCAGCTCAACGTGTTGGCCCACATTATCGGTAACATCTCCGCCACGCGAATCACCGTCAACACCAAACCCGCGGATATCTTCTAAACGCTCCGTGCCCTTCTGACCTTGCTTGCCGCTGGGTGAAGCGCAAACAGCAGGACAATGCCTCAACTTGCGTTCGCAACCGTGGCAAGCAGGCGGCAGGCCGGATCCCTCGGGATCCGTCCGAGGCAGTTGCAATACAGATGGCCGCCCTCCCCGGCGGTCATCTGTGTTTTCGATTTCTGAATTCCCTTGCGCACACTTGCAAAGACAATGGGGTGTATGGCCTTCAGTTCCCTCTTCTTTGCGTTCTTCAGAAAGATTCGGAGCCAATCCGCGTGCCGGGGCACAGGTCTCACTGTCTACGCGAACAACAATCTCCATCCCAATCCAGCGCTTGCTGCAACCACATTCGCGAGACTGCTTTCTCCCACATGCATCGCAATCAGCCTGGCAAACACTTCCGGAGCAGCGGCGAACGCGCGCAGTACTCTTTCGCGCAATCGCGGCCGCCTGTTCAAAACCTGCAGCACTGCGGCTATGTTTCCCGGGCGTCGCGCGATCTGCCTGTGCCTTCTTTCGTATTCATGCAAATTGACGGACACCATTGCATCCACTGCAGCAACCGCATGCTCAAATCCCAGTCGCAATCCCTCGCCGGTTATTGCGTCCACTGTTCCCGACGCATCTCCAATCAAAATTACGTTTCCGCGTGTCACGCGCGGCAAACGATGCGTTCCCGTCACTCCGCCGCGCTCCCTTGTCGAGATTTTTTCTCCGTGGAGTCTCTTCGCAAGTTCCGCGTGCTCAGCCAAGAGTGTTTCCATCTTCGCGTCTGCATCGCTGTTCAGAATCGCGACACAAATCTCATTCCCTCCAACCGGCGTCACGTACGCTTGCGATCGCGCTCCCCAATAAATCTCCACGTGTTCCGACCATGGCGAAACCTGAAAATGCTGCTGCCGCGCAAACCGGAAACTTCTTCGCGCATTGTGATTCAGTCCGCTCCATCTCGCAATCCGTGATTGTGCTCCGTCTGCGCCGACGATCCACCTCGCTTCGTAAAATCTTCCTCCTGCGTGCACACCGCCGCTTTCTATTCCCGTCACGGGAGTATTCCAAAGCAGCATCGCGCGGCACTTTTCTGCAGCTTGCACCATTCCTTTGTGCAACGTCCTGCGGCGCATTCCGATCCCGCTTCCACGTGGAAACTCCGCATGCACCCTCCGCCCGCCATCCACAAAACTTATTCCGCGAAATTCCATGCCGTCTTCTTTACGAAACTCAACGCCAAGGTCCCGCAGCACCTGAACGGTTCCCGGCATCAGTCCTTCTCCGCACGCCTTCTCGATCGGATATTGCGCTCCGTCCGCAATGATTACCTCCAACCCCTTCTTGCGCGCAGCAATCGCCGCCGCAAGTCCCGCCGGACCTCCTCCTACGATAAATACATCCGTCTTTGCCGTCGTCATTCACACGTCCTCACTCTTCCAGTGCGCCTTGAACCTCGGCCCGCTAGACTGCAAGCCGTCGGTTCTCTCTCCACGCAGACTGTGGTTTCCGGGACCCTCGGTGGGAATCAAAAAAGCAGCCGCTTTTGCAGTTGCCTTCACACGTCCTAATGGATGCATGGGGAGTGGTTTCGGATGCACGCCGCAGCGTCGAAAGAGGGACGGAGAGGGGCTGAAAAGAGAAATCGCGCCCCCGATTCATCGAGTGCACGATTATATTTCACGAATTGTTTCGCCGGTTAGCCTGCAACGGGCGCCGCATCCCGCTCCGCGCGGCGGCGCACCATGTGACGCATGGCGATGTTCAGGAAAATTTCACCGCACGGCGTCTCAATCGAAAGGACCATTGCTTCAGTGTCGTGAGTTCCAGCGAAGCCTTCATCGCTCACGTGAATTTCCGGAGGAAATACCTTGAAGCGATAGCCTTGATCGTTCAGAAGCGTCACCGAATTTCCGATGACCATGTTCGCGAGTTCGCAAACAGTTTCACGGACAACTTGGTCGCTCGAGCCAACGTCCGAACCAGCAAGCACGCTCGCAACTTTCACTGCAACTTCCGGCGAGAGATCAAGGATGATGCGGCCCTCGATGTCGCCCTTAATCGCAATCAGCGCGGCAACACCCTTGCGGCGGTAGGTGTCCTCTTCCATCGCCAGGTCGCCGATTTTCGTCGGACCGTTCAGCGATTCCGCAAAGACTGCATCCGCAGCGTTGATGAACGGCTGGATGAGTTCCATTCTCATGAGCGGTGTTCTCCTGCAAGCGCAACTGGTGCGCCCGCAGCGGCGGGATCGTCGGCCAAGACGTAGCGCAGAATTTCGTAGAGAACTTCCGGCTTCACCGGTTTCTGCACGAAATGCTTCGCGCCCTTTTGCAGCGCCGCGAGAATGTTCTCCTGGTATCCGACTGAGGAGACCATCACGATGCGCGCTTCAGGGTGCTGGCGCACGATGCGCTCGACGGCTTCGATGCCTTCCATCTGCGGCATGGTGATGTCCATGAGCACGATGTCCGGCGCCGAGCGCTTGAATTCGGCGATCGCAGTGAGGCCGTCTCCGGCTTCACCCGCGACTTCGCCGCCGAAGAGCTCGATCATCTTGATGATGTTTTTCCGCGCGAAGACGGAATCATCAACGACAAGATATCGAACGGGCTTGTCGTCCTTGCGCAATAATGGAGCGAATTGTGGCATGGCCTTCTCCTTGTTCACGGCCGAACAGCAGCCGCCCTCATTTCGAACGGGTCAGGTCCGATTTGAAGAAACAGGTGTCCTTTCATTTCGGTCTTGCTTTTCTTGCTTTTCTTGCTTGTCTTGCCGTTCAATCTTTTCGGTTTTTTCCTTCTCAGAGTACGAGCGATCCGTGTGGTAGTGATTCACCAAATAGGCTGCGAGTCCGTCGAGCGGAACGATTTTGTTTGCGTAGCCTTTTAGGATGGCGGCGCGCGGCATTCCGCTCACGACGCAAGTGTCTTCGCTTTGAGCGATGGTCATGCCGCCGGAATTTCGAATCGCGCCAAGTCCTTCCGCGCCGTCTTCGCCCATGCCCGTCATGATGATTCCCACTGCGGTGGGGCCAAATTCCTGTGCGACGGAATGAAAAAGAACATCCGCCGATGGCCTATGTCCGTTTACAGAGGGCGCATCGGAAAGCACGGCCATATCGCCGCGAGGCATGCGGCGCACCATCATGTGACGGTTACCGGGACAAATGAGAACGCGGCCAGCGACGAGCAAATCGCCGGAATGAGCTTCCTGCACATCCAGCGCGCAACATTCGTCGAGGCGCTTCGCAAACATTTCCGTAAAACCTTCTGGCATGTGCTGCACCACAAGAATCGTGGCGGGAAAATCCCCGGGAATTTGTGAAAGAGCGAATTGGAGCGCGTTCGGACCGCCAGTGGAAATTCCGATGGCGATAATTCGGTTTGGCGGAAACGAGGCGCGGCCGGATTTCTTCGAAGGAGGCTTTTCCTCGATTTGCGGAACTTGAATTCGTTTTCCGCCGGCACGCTTGGCGACTTTTACTTTTTCAATCAACTGGCCGGCGATTGAGTCCAGATTTCCCGCAGCCGCATCTTTCGGCTTCGCAACGAAATCGATTGCGCCGAGCGCAAGGGCTTTGAACGTAGAATACGCGCCTTCTTTGGAATGAGTGCTGAATAGAATCACGGGAAGCGGCGTGCGGCGCATGATGAGGCGCAGGGTTTCGATGCCGTCCATGCGCGGCATTTCCAAATCGAGCGTGACAACGTCGGGCTGCAGCTCTTCAATTTTCTTCAAAGCAAATGCGCCGTCCATCGCGGTCCCGACAACTTCAATGCTGGGATCGCGCGAAAGAATAATGGGAATCAACTTCCGCATCAGCGCGGAATCATCCACAACGAGAACGCGGACGCGTTCGCTCATGCGATCGCTCCAAGTGGAGTTGCGCGAGAGAGGCGCGAGAGAACAGCAGGGACATTGAGAATCAGGACGACGGTTCCGTCGCCGAGGATGGAGGCGCCACTGACAAGGTCGCTGGCGATCAATTCGCCGGGCAGCGCCTTTATGACAAGTTCTTCTTCGCCAACCATCTCGTCCACGAGCAAACCGAAACGGCGCTCGGCAGCACCGATGACAATCACGAAATTCTTTTTCTTCGTTTCCTGCACATCCACGGCTACGGCATGAATGCGGCCAAGAGTGTTCAAACGGACGAGTGTGAGAATCTGATCGCGCAAACGCAGCACTTCGCGTTTATCCACACGATGGATTTCCTGATCAGAAATGCGAGTAATTTCGATCACGGAAGAGAGAGGAACTGCGAATAAGCGGCCGCCCACACGGAAAAGCAGGGTTTGGATGCTGGCGAGCGTGAGGGGAGCACGCAACTGGATCGTCGTGCCCTTTCCCGGCTGCGAGAAAACGTGGACGGTTCCCTTCAAGCGATCGAGGACGGTTCGAACGACATCCATACCGACACCGCGGCCGGAAACTTCCGTGACTTCACTTGCGGTGCTGAAGCCCGGTTCAAAAATCAGATTCAAAACTTCGGGATCCGGCATGCGATCCACATCGGCTTGTTTCAGAAGCCCTTTTGCAACGGCGTTCTTGCGAAGGTGGTCGAGATTGATGCCACGGCCATCGTCTTTCACTTCGAGAACGAACTGAGTTCCCTGATGATAGGCACGAAGGGAAATTGTTCCGCGAACCGACTTTTGCGCGGCAAGGCGTTCGTCGGCGGCTTCGATGCCATGATCCACGGCGTTGCGGACAATATGCGTGAGTGGCTCGGCAAGCGCGTCCAGGATGCCTTTGTCGAGGTCCGTATTCTGTCCGGTCACTTCAAGCGCAACGTCCTTGCCGCAGTGTTTTGCGACGTCGCGAACGACGCGCGGAAAACGCCGGAAAAGCTGCTCGACCGGGACCATGCGGATCTTCAAGACCGATTTGTGAAGCTCATCGAGGACACGCGTCTGAAATGAGAGAGCGTCGGCCAGTTTTGCGCGGACGGGATCGCGCGAATGGCGTTGATCAAATTCCGAAAGAGCACGGTGGAGCATCGATTTGCCAATGATTAGCTCACCGACGAGATTCATGACGGCGTCTATACGGGCAGCGTCCACGCGCAGAATACTTTCCGCAACCACTGCCACTGCGGACGCAGGGCCGGTTTTTGCTGCGGGGCCAGACTCGTCGTGCTCGCTCGCTGCGGAAATTTTGGCTGCCTGGGCTTCGAGCAATTCACCAAGCAATTCGTGGTCGGCAGCATTGGCTGCAGCGGCGCGTTCCACCCAAACTTCGGAAACGATAGAGGGAATCTTGCAACGCTGCGTCAATTTCTTCTCTGACAAAGCGGTGGCCAAGGCTGCTTCGACAACTTCCACTGTAGCGGCGGCGGTATTGTCTTCCGGGCGAAGGGCGATGACGGTGCCGCAGCCGTGCAAAACGTTGCGAATCAGTTGAAATGCGGCAGCCCGCATCAAGCTGTTGGGATCAATGCGAAGCGCGACGTTGTAGACCTTTTCGCCACGATGTAGCGCTTCGGAAATCATCAAGTTTTCGTATTCGCTCCAGACGAAGCGCTCTTCTTCGGAAGCCGGAGCGGTATTGTCTTTCGATTCATTTTCTGCCGGACTCGCCAATAAACTGCGAATCATTGCGCGAAGACCGTCAACGGGAGGCGGCTCGACTTTGCGCTGGTAAGCAGCGAGCATGGCCTCGAACGTATCGGCGGCGGCCAGAACGATTTCGGCGAGGCCAGCGCCCTTTGCTTTTCCGACTTGCGGAGAGAGCACGTCTTCTAGCTCGTGGGCGATTTCGCTGAGCTTGTGGAAACCGCAGGCAGCGGAATCGCCCTTGAGCGTATGCACTGCGCGGCGAATGCTGCGGATGACTCCTTCATCCGTTGGACGAGCTTCCAGCTCTAGGCCAGCTTCATTGAGTGCCTGCAGCAATTCATTCGCGCTCTCGAAAAATAGAGCGCGAAGCTCGGAGCCGCGATCCTCGGGCTGCTTCTTCACCCAGTCACCTCAATGCGTTGATACGCGGTGCCGTTGTTTTCGTGCACCATGCGGAATTTCTGCGTGAGGCCAAAGAGGCTTTCGGCGTGGCCGACAAAGAGATATCCGCCAGGATTCAAGCAGTTGTAAAACTTGTCGATAAGGCGTTTTTGTTCGGCTTCATCGAAATAGATCATGACGTTGCGGCAAAGAATGATGTCATTGCGACGTGGCAAGAATTCTGTTTTCAGATTGTGAAAGTCGAATTGAACTAGCTCTTTCAGCTGCGGCTTGGCGGCGTACTTGTCATGCGCTTTTTCGAAGTAGCGCAGGCGGCAGGTGTAATCCACGGGCTCCATTTGCTGCTCGGTGTAAAGGCCTTCCTGGCCGGTGCGCAAGCTGGCGTAGCTGATGTCCGAGGCAAGAATTTCGAGTTTCCACGGCGGAGGAATCAGGGGCTTGGGTGAAGGCATATCAAACGGAAGCGGATTGCGGAGATAGTAGTAAGCGAGGGCATCGCAAATCAAAATAGCGACGGAGTAGGCTTCCTGACCACTAGAACAACCGGCGCTCCAGACGCGGAGAGTCCAATCACGGCGTTCCTGCTTTCGCTTAAGAATCTCTTCCAAGACCGACTTCTGCAACAGGTCGAGTTGCGGACGATTGCGGAAAAAACTGGTTTCGTTAACGGTGAGATTTTCCAGAAGAAGCGCGAGTTCGGATTTCCCTTCACGGCTAGTGAGAAGGCGATAGTAACTGTAAAAGGAATCGAGCTGGCAAGCCTTCAGGCGGCGCTGGAGACGATCCTTCAGGAAATGAGAGCGGCGCTCGTCGAAGAACATGCCACATTCCTGATAGACGAGCGTCTGCAGAAGCTTTAGTTCGGCTTCTGTTAGTTGCACAGGTGCGGTTGTAAGCGTACCCATATCGTTGCGTAGTGCGGTGAGGCGCCAAAAATCAGGACGGCGTGGCGACGATCTCCGCGGCCTCCTCGAGTCGTTTGAACTCCGGGCGATGCAACAGCTTGGAAATGTCGAGCAAAATGATGAGACGCCCGTTGAGTTTTCCGACGCCCGTGACGTAAGAAGATTCGCCGTCGGCGAAAACGGTTCCGGGAGGTTCGATTTCGGAGGGCGGGATCTTTAACACTTCGGAAGCGGAATTGACGATGAGACCGAGTAGTTTGGAATCGAGTTCTACGACAAGAATACGATTTTTCTTGTCGGAAACGATTTCGGCCTGGCCGAACCGCTTGCGTAGATCCATGACGGGGATAATTTTCCCGCGCAGATTGATAACGCCTTCGATAGTTTCCGGGGCGTTGGGAACTGTGGTGATTTCTGTTACGCGAACGATTTCGCGAACGGAGCCAATGCGGACTCCGAACGTTTCGTTCCCGATACGAAAACCCACAACCTGGAGATCTTTTTCCATAAACGAATCCTCGCAGCCTTACGAACGAGCCATCTCTGCGTATTCGTATTCCTGGTCACGGGCCGATTCACGGCCGCGGCGCGAACCTTCGCGATGCGGACGCTGTTGATTGGCACGTTCAAGAACGAAGCGGTCCATGCTGTCGAGCAAATTGCGAGAAAGCTTGAGCATCTGCTCAGCTGCGGCGGAAAGCTCGGTTGAGCTGGAAGCAGACTGCTGAACCAGCTCGCGCATCTTGTCCATAGCGCGAACGACGGCTTGCGCACCGGAGGCCTGCTCTTCGACGGCGGAATTGATTTCCTGCGTAATTTCCGTAAGGCGGCTGGTGGCTTTTGCGATTTGCGCGGAGCCGACGGATTGCTCGTTCGTGGCGGCGCCGATTTCCTGAGAGAATTTGTAGACCTCCGTGACGACGTTGGAAATCTTGTGCAACGCGCTGCCGAGTTCGTTGCCGAGGCTCAAGCCTTCTTCAACGATGCGCGTGCTGCGCTCCATATTTTCGACGGCCTGGCGTGCTTCGCGTTGGATGCTCTGAATCAGTTCGGCGATTTCCTTCGTGGATTGCGTGGACTTTTCCGCGAGCTTGCGAACTTCGTCGGCAACGACGGCGAAGCCGAGACCGTGTTCGCCGGCGCGGGCCGCTTCGATTGCGGCGTTGAGAGCGAGCAAGTTGGTCTGTTCGGCAAGGTCGTCAATGACTTCAATGATTTTGCCGATGTCGTCGGCGCGGTGGCCGAGGACGTTGATGATTTCCGCGGAGGATTGAATCGCCTTGTTGGTGCGGTTCAGGCCGTCCGTGGCTTTCTCCATGGTCTGAATGCCGGTAACAACTTCTTCGCGCGAGCGATTGGCAATGTCGAGCAGGACTTTTGCGGTGTCCGCGACGCGCTGAATCGAAGTGACCATTTGATCGATGGAGGCGGAAGTTTCGGCGACGCTGGAAGCCTGCACTTGCGTGTTCTTGACGACGTTTTGCACATTGATGCTCATTTCGTGCATGGTGCTGGTCACTTCTTCGATTGCAGAGGAGGCTTGCACGCTGACCTTGGCGGATTCGTCGGCGGCGCCAGCGACTTGATTCGAGCCGGCGGAAACCTGTCCGGCGGAATCGCGGGTAGTGCGAACGAGATCCTGCAAACCGTGGGACATGCGAACGAAGGCGTTGCCAAGTGTGTCGCGCTTCGAACGAGGAACGACTTCGACGGTCAAGTCGCCCTCGGCAACGGACATGGAAACGCCGGCCATTTCCTTGAGGTAGGCGACCATGTTGTTGAACGTGGTGGCGAGGGCGCCAATTTCGTCCTGGCGGTGGATATCAATGTTCTGGTCGAGGTCGCCAGAGTCGCCAATTTCGCGGGCGACGGTGATGAGGTGCGTGAGCGGCTCGGAGATGGATTTTGCCGTCTTGAACGCGACAAGGCCAGCAAACAGAATTGCCCCAAGCGTGACGACGATGGTGATTACAAAACTCACCAAGCGCACCTTGTCGGCAGAGTTTTTCGCATCATTGCTGCTTTGATCGAGAATAGTGGAGGATTTCGTCAACCACGACGCAGGATCTTTTTGGAGATAGAAAATCTGAAGATCGGAGACGGTAGCGTCCCCGGAATCCACTTGATGGCGCTTGCTGAGAAGTGGCTTGGCAAAATTCTCAGCCCAACCTGCTTCTGTGTTTTCTACCTGGCTGAGCGCATTGCGTAGGTCACTGCCAGCCTTCGACTGGCCCCGCTTGAGCGCGTCTGCAGTGTCGGCCATACCCTTAGTCACCCTCTCTTCGTCACGGGGGTCGCCGCTCAAGAGAAAGTTGTTCAAACTGAGGCGATTCAGCATGATCTGGTAGCGAACACCTTCTATCGTGCTAACGCTGTCCAGCGCCGAGCCCTGAAGGCTAATGGCAATGAGATTCACTACACCCAAAAGCAACAGTGTGCCGAGAATCAGACCGAAGCCGGCGTAAAGTCTTTTTCCGATTGTCATTGCAAAGCTCCTCATCCCTCAAACGAAGCGCGTTCCGGGAAAAGCGCGGAAAGCGCGAAAGGCCGAACTAATTCGCAGCGTGAAAATCAAACTCGATGACCTGAGTGGTCTCTTCCGCCGCGGGGGAGAATTTCCATTCCTTCACGGCGTCCTGGCAAGCCTGAACGAGCAAGGGGTGGCCGCCGATGACGCGAGTGCTGCGGACTTTACCGTCGGGAGTGATGATGATTTCAATTTTGACCTTGCCTGCCACGTTCATGCGGCGCGCAAGTTCGGGATATGCTGGCGCGGTCTTGCTTTTGACTTTGCGCTTACTTTCGTCTACCGATGCCTGCTGCGCAAGAACAAAGCCCGTCGTGAACAATGCGGCTGCGGCGGCTGCGACGCAAATGCGGATCCATCGAGAACTCATTGACACTACCCCTCCTGAGAGTGGGAGTAACCCCAGCAAAAGAAAGGCACGTCTGATGCCAGCGCGGACGCGGGAAATATAGATGCGGCAGCTCTGAGAGATTTCGCTGTAAGTGGTAGAAAGAAAAAGGCTTGACAGATTGAGTGAAGATTCTCTAAGAGCAGAGAGGCGGTCGCGTTTGTCTCATCCTCTCTGGCGTGGCGGGCTGGGGTCTCACGCTGAGACGTGGACCAGTCGTCAAAGCGCGGCAGTGACTCGATACGCAACATAGGCCGGAGGTACGGTTGACTCAGAATGAGATTCTGCGGAAGCTGAGACTTGCGTGGGCGCGTTCATATTGAGACGCGCCTCGCCATCCAATGCCAGTGCGTGGAACAAAGCGGAGCCGGAATGCTGACGTTGCTTTGCCCAAAGTGAAGAAGGCAGAGACGCGCGCCCATTCGAAACAAGCAGAAGAGTTGATGGATTTAGCCGTCGATGCGGCGAGGTCACGGCATCTGCCCGAGTTTTTGAAGCGATTCTCTGCGCGCGCGGCTGCGATGGCGGAAGCGGACTGGGGCGGTGTTGTTGTGTTTGAAGAGAGCGGAGCGAAGCTCCATAGCGCCACCGAGCTGGAGGAGTTGCGCAATGCGCCGGGAAGAAAATGGCTGGTGAATAAGGCGCTGGAGATCAGCCGGGACGCGCAGGTTTGTATCTTGCCGCAGGAAAAGAGTTCGACATGCGTGTTTGTTCCGATTTTGTCGAGTTTGAATGAACGGCTCGGAGCCGTTTGTCTTTTGCGCCCGCCGCGGGCGTTGCATGTGCATGAGCGAAGACTGTTGGAGGCGCTGGCGAGCCATGCGGCGCTGGCACTGGAGAATTTCCGGCGATTTTCGCAATTGGAGCGTTCAAAGAGGAATTGGGTTGAAGATATTGACGCGATCACGGACTACATCGTGGTGCATGACAAACTATGGAGGATCTTGCGGACGAACCGCTCGCTGGCGTCGCATCTCGGAGTGCCGCCGGTCGCGCTTGTAGGCGAAGCGGTGGGAACGCTGAGGCAATTGGCGGAGACGGAAGGTGCACTTCCCTGCCCATTCTGCGTGGATACGAAGCAACCTAGGGAAGAACATATTGTTAGCGCTCGGGACCGGATTTTTCTGGTTTCGACGTCGCGGACGCTAGGAGTTCCCGACGATGACGCTCGAACGATACACGTTTTGAAAGATATTACGGACCGGCGGGAAGCCGAGCGGCGCTATCGCGAGCTGTTTGACAGTATCCAAGAAGGATTGTTTTTTGCGACCCCGGACGGGCGGTTTTTGGACGTGAACGACGCGATGGTGCGAATGCTGGGATACGAATCGCGAGACGAATTGCTGCGGAATGACGTGGGGTCGTATTTGTATCCGGAACCAGAAGCGCGTGAACGGATTTTGCATCAACTCCATTCGAAGGGCGTGCTGAGGAATTACGAAGAGACGCTGCGGCGGAAAGACGGGACGCTGCTTTATACGCTACAAAATATTACTGGAGTAAGGGACGCCAGCGGACGAATCGCACAGATGCGTGGATTGATGCTTGACGTAACGGAGCAAAAGATGTTTCAGGCCCAGTTGCAACGAGAGCGCGACTTCAATCAAAAGATTCTGAACACAACGCAGAGCATGATTTTGGTGCTGGATACGGCGGGACTGATTAGTTACGCAAACCGGCGCTGCTATGAGGCGGGTTATCGCGAAGAAGAGATGATTGGACGGCACCTGGTAGATTTAGTGGACAGCGCACAGGGAAAAGAGTTTGAAGCAGCGCTGGAGACGACGGCGCATGGGCATCAGGTGGAAAATTTGGAAGCGCGCGCGAAACGGGGAGATGGAACGCTGGGATATTTCTCGATCAGCTTGAGCCCGATGCGCGATGAACAGGATGCCGTGAACAGCGTCGTTGTGGTGATGACAGATATTACGGATGCGGCGCTATTGCAGGCGAAATTGGCACATGCGGAGCGCATGGCGACGATCGGACGGCTGGTATCCGGCGTGGCGCACGAAGTGAACAATCCCCTAGCCGCGATTTTGGGATTCACGGATTTGCTGATTGAGAATCCGGAGATTCCGGCGTCCGCGCATGAGTCGCTGGAAATTATTTTGCAAGAGACGCAGCGGACGAAAAATATTGTGCAGGATTTGCTGAGTTTTGCGCGGCAACGACCTGTGCAGCGAGAGGCAGTACAGCTCGGGGTGATTTTGCGGCAGACGATCAAGCTACGAAGCTATGATTTTACAAGCCACGGAGTGGAAGTGATTGAGGAGTTCGAAGAGGATTTGCCCGCAACGATAGGCGATTCGCAGCAGCTGCAGCAGGTGTTTTTGAACATTGTGAACAACGCGTATGATGCGATTCAGGAAGCGGGGCGGCGCGGCGTGATTCGAATGAGCGCTCGGCGGGTGGGAGACTCGATTGAAGTGGCTGTCATGGACAACGGAACGGGAATATCGGATACCGCGCGGATTTTCGATCCGTTCTTTACAACGAAACCGACGGGCAAAGGCACGGGGCTGGGGCTGAGCATTTGTTATGGAATTGTGCGGGCCCATGGTGGCGAGATTCAGTGCTGGAACAATGACAATGGCGAAGGCAGTACGTTTCAAGTGAAACTGCCAGTGGCCACGGAAGCGGCGATGGAGGCAGCGGGATGAGCAGCAGCGCTGTGCAACGGCAATTGCCGATTCTGCTGATTGAAGATGAACCGTCAGTGACGGCTTTTTTGCGCGCTGCGCTGGAGCGCAGAGGATATTCGGTGGTGCAGGCGAGTTCGGGTGCGGATGGATTGCAGAAATTGGAACACGGATCGTTTGGTGGAGTGATTTCCGACATTCGAATGCCCGGCGCTGTGAATGGCGCGGAAATTCATGCGTGGATACAAACGAACCGACCAGCTCTGCGGTCGAGGATTATTTTGATCAGCGGCGATACGGCGAACAGCGAGACACAAGCACTTTTGGCAAACAGTGGAACACCGTGCATTGAAAAACCTTTTCGGGTACAGCAGTTGATCTCTGTGGTGGAGAAAACATTCGGAAAACCATGAGCGACGATCTAAAAACACGGCTTTTGGTGGTGGACGACGAGCAAAGCATCCGGCGGCTCTGCATGCAAATCGGTAACACGCTGGGATACGCCTGTTCGGAAGCAGAAAGTGCGGAGGCGGCCCTCGGATTGTTGGAGACCGATGCGCCGGATTTGATTTTGTCGGACCTTAAATTGCCGGCGCTGTCAGGTGTGGAGCTTTTGAAACAGGCGAAGGCACTTCTCCCTCGGACGGAGATTGCGATTATGACGGGACACGGCTCCATTGAATCGGCCGTGGATGCAATGAAGCTGGGTGCGTATGACTACATCGAAAAACCGTTTCGCGTAGAAAAGATGCGGTTGCTGTTGCAGCGAATGGCTGAGAAAGTCCGGCTCGTTGCAGAAAATGAATTTCTGCGGGATCGCGTGACCACGGAAAACAGCCTGGATGGAATTGTAGGCGCATCGGCGAATATCCAGGATGTGCTGCGCATGATTTCGCGGCTGAAAGATACGCGGACCCCCGTGTTGATCAGCGGTGAGAGCGGGACAGGCAAAGAGCTTGTGGCGCGGGCGATTCACTTTCGAGGAGCTCTGGCGCAAACACCGTTCGTTGCAGTGGACTGCGGCTCTCTCGTGCCGACCCTGATGGAAAGCGAGCTTTTCGGCTACGAAAAAGGCGCGTTTACCGGCGCGACCAAATCAAAGGCTGGGCTTTTCCAGGCGGCGAATGGCGGAACGATCTTCCTGGATGAAATCGGCGAATTGCCCCTGGAGATGCAGGCGAAACTCTTGCGTGTGCTGCAGGAGAAGGAAGTGCGGCCTGTGGGAAGCAACGACCGAGTGAACGTTGACGTGCGCGTGATCGCAGCGACGAACCGCGACCTGGAGGCGGCGTATCGAGCGGGTACGTTTCGCAAGGATTTGTATTTCCGGTTGAATGTGGTGACGGTGCACTTGCCGTCGCTACGCGACCGGAGGTCGGACATTCCGATGCTGGTGCACCATTTCCTCGACCGTTATGCGCCCGGAAAGAGCATTCAGGTGACTCCGGCCGCGATGAAGAGCCTGCTGCACTACGACTGGCCGGGCAACGTACGCGAACTGGAGAATTGTGTTGCGCGAGCGGTGACGCTGGGCGACCACAAAACGATTGACGTGGATGACTTGCCGCCCGCGATTCGAAGTGAGCAGGGCGGGACAGGTTCGCTTGCGCCTCAAGAGTCCGCTTCCCTATCTACAACAGCCTTAGCAGAAATGGAGCGGATGACGATTCTGCGTGTGTTCGAACAGGCGAACGGCGACAAGGCTCTTGCGGGAAAAATGCTGGGGATCAGCCGGGCGACTCTCTACCGCAAATTGAAGCGATACAACATTGCTGTGAAGGGCGAGAAAGAACAGGCGTCTGCTGCGACACCCTCTTGAGACTCAGAAGGTTGAGACGGTTGCTTGGGGTGTCGCAGAGAAACCGTGAGACGCGGATGTTTCACCGTGAGACATTAGCGAGTCCCCGAATCCACGGAAAACTCTAAGCCTAGATAATTCAACAGGTTCACATGGCTGTTCCGGCGCGCGTTTTTGGTGTTTGGCGTGCAGTTATGGCTTCGGGACTTTGTGTCCACGATTGCGTTCGTACGTCTGCCGGGAATGGCAGGCCAGAATGTGACGGGGCACAAGTCAAAGAGCGGCGTGAGAGCGATCATCGAAGAAACGGTCTCTCGGAACAGCGAGGGCTGCGCAGAGCAGCTCGCTCGCTTCTTTCGGGCGATTGAGCCGGTGCGGATCCCGGCCAACGTTAAAGCGACGCGCCCGGGAAACGCAAAGCTCCACGAAAGTGTTGTTGTGGAGTTTTGCGGACGAGAGCACGCAATTTTTCGTTCGACGCTGCCGCTTGAGTACAACGATGACGTTCGGTTAACAGCACCAGGTAACGCAGAACAACTGAAAGCACGCGTCGTCGCGGTGCAATATCACGAGGGTCTCAAGGCAGTGGCCGTGCAGTTCGAAGGCGGGCCCTGCCCATGGGTGACAACGACGTGAACAAAACACTTACCAGTCCGAAGATTCCGGCGGGGCCGCGAGCCGATGCCACGCGGCAAGCGCAGTGGGACGAATTGCGAGCGGTATTTCCGATTTATCTGGCGATTGCCAAGCAGCTCGAAGTCCAAATCCCGTTCAGCCAAGACAAGCGAATCCTGCCGGAAGCAGTAGAACCCGCGCTGTTCACGAAAGTGCAGACGTGGCTCGAGTCCCTGGATCAGCAGGTTCAAGTGCATCAATTGCGGCATCTGCTGCAGATGACCACCCTGAATGCGAGCGAGAGCGGGTTGCGCGCACTAATTCTGCGTCATTTGCGAAAGCCGTCGAAGTCGACGACTGACCGCGACAAGATCGACTTTTTGCTCGTGCAGTATTTTGCGCTTTGCGCTCCGCCAAAGATTTACCACAAGCAGATCGAGCTGGAGGATGCAGCGTCGGTCATGAAGGGCGTGCTCGGCGAAGTAGATACCTCGCCACTGGAATGGTGCGCGCCACTGGAAAAAATGATTGAAGCTTTGCGCGGATTCCGCAGCCTGCGCGACATCCTGAAGACGAGTTTCATTGAACAGGGC
>Ga0126376_10000325_pt1 | contig 22645 bp, 3 predicted proteins | sample PanSoiMetPlot_15_FD_92760 | JGI IMG/M metagenome (GOLD analysis project Ga0126376, IMG submission 92760) | Tropical forest soil microbial communities from Panama - MetaG Plot_15 | ecosystem: Environmental > Terrestrial > Soil > Tropical forest > Bulk soil | place: Panama | collected 2016-02-17 | reverse complement strand
TCGGCTGCTCGAATAAACTCCGCAACTGCAGCTCGATCCCAAACGCTTCCCGCACTCGCGAGATCACCTGCGTCGCCAGCAGTGAATGCCCTCCCAGCTCGAAAAAGTTGTCATCCACTCCAATCGTCTTCACCCCAAGCACTTCCGCCCAGATCCCGCTCAAGATCTCTGCCGTCGGACTCCGCTCTTCCTGTACTCGCGGCCGTTCTTTCTCCCGCACCGCCGCCACCGCCGGCAACCCCTCATAGTTGAGCTTCCCGTTGATCGTTAACGGCAGCTTCTTCAGGTGCACAAACAGATTCGGGATCGTCTCCCGTAACAGGCTCTGGCCCAACATCTCCCGCAACTCGTTCACCGCCAACTCCTGCCGCGCCACGTAATAGGCCACCAGCAATTGATTCCCGCGCCCATCCGCCCGCAGCACCACCACACTGTCGCGCACCTGCGGGTGCGCATTCAGCAAATGCCGGATCTCGCCCAACTCCACCCGATGGCCCAGAAACTTCACCTGCTCATCGACGCGCCCCAGATATTCGATATTCCCATCTGCCAAATAGCGCCCCATGTCTCCTGTCCGATACAACCGCGCCCCTGCCACCCCACTGTATTCGTCTGGGACGAACCGCTCCGCCGTCAGCTCCGCGTGCCCAAGATAGCCACGCCCCACTCCCGCGCCGCCGATGTACAACTCTCCGCGCACGCCGATTGGTACCAGTTGTTGACTGTCGTCCAGGACAAAAGTGCGAACATTATCGAGAGCCTTCCCCAAGGGCACTCGTCCCTCTGCGAGTGTGTCGTCCGCTTTCCCAAGATCGTAGGTCAGACTGCCGACAGTCGTCTCAGTTGGCCCATAGTGATTCATGATTTCGCAGTGGGCCATCTGCCGTCGCAGTTGTTTTACTAATCCCCAGTCAAGCGCCTCTCCGCCTGAGACCAGCCGCCGTCTGGCGAGTTGTACGTCCATCGCGCTGCTCGCGAGGACGGTTTGACAATGCGAAGGCACGATCTTGAGATAATCAATCTCAGCTTTATTGAGATAGCGTCCCAATGCTTCCGCATCCATCACCAGTTGCTGTGAAACGATATACAAAGTGCTGCCGCTGCAGAGTGCGGGAAAAATCATCGTGTGGCCCAAATCTGCGGCAAACGTACTGATGGTGGCAAACCTGCTCGCTTCTGCCACAGGTCCAAGCCGCGCTGTGATGGCTAACAGATAATTGCGCAGTTGCCGGTGCTCGATGGCGACGCCTTTTGGACGGCCTGTCGATCCGGATGTATAGAGCACATAAATCAGGTTCTCACCTGAAATGGCGCTCGCTGGATTTGACTGCGGCAAACTTGCAATGTCGGCCGCGTCGGTATCCAGCAATAGGATCGTATCGACCGCAAGCGGCAACTCCGTGTGATGTTGAGAATCTGTAATGACTACGGTCAGGTGGGCATCGTCGATCATGAACCGCAAACGTTCCGGCGGATAGGCCGGATCGAGCGGCAGATATGCGCCGCCAGCCTTCATCACTCCCAGGAACGCCACGATCATTTCCCACGAGCGTTCCAGATAGATACCGACCAACACTTCCGGGTCCACGCCGCGCGTCTTCAGATAATGGGCCAGTTGATTTGCGCGCTCATTCAACTCGCGGTACGAAAGCTTTTCGCCCTCATAAACCACCGCAGTAGCCTCAGGACTAGCCTCAACCTGGGCCTCAAACAATTTATGTATGCAGTCAGCCTGTGGAAATTTTCTGATGCTGCCGCTGCAATCGAACAATATGTGGTCGCGTTCGGCAGCGCTTAGGATCTCGAGCCTGGCAACCGCCGTGTCAGGATGAGCGATGATCACGCGGAGCAAGTGCAGATACTGCTGGGCGAAAAGTTCGATACTGTTTTTCTTGAATAACGCCGGATTGAATTCAATTGTTAATTGGATGGGTCCGGCTTCGGCAGAAAAGATTAAAGTGAGATCATTTTTGAGGTCGCTAAGATTCTCCTTTTTATTAATGCTATCTAATAGAACGACGGTATCGAACAATGGACATCGATTCTCGAGGCGCTCGAGATGAAGCAAGTCGACGATTCTGTCGAACGGGTATTTCTGGTGCGCGTAAGCCTCCGTAAGGGTGCGCTTGACGCTGGCCAGCAATTGTCTAACCGTTGCGTGGCCATCAACCTCATCGCGCAAGGCTAGCACTCGGTTTAGCGTGCTGATCTCACGAAACCGCTCATGTATAGCGGTCCCGACGGTCACATCAGTGGCGCCGGTAAATCTGTACAGGTAGATTTTCAACGTGGCCAACAGCAGCGTAAAGATGAGAGCCTCATTGTCACCGCATACCTCTCTTACTTTTGCGGCTAGATGTCGATCAACTTCTGTCCGGCCCGTCTCGCGTTCGCGACAGTAAACGGCTGGTCGCGGAAAATCGAGGTAAAGCCCGCCGGCATGCAGTTCGCCTGAAAGCTTTTCAAGCCAATACTGCTTTTCTCGGTCCAGCGCGTCGTCTAAGTACATGGTCTGCTAAGGTGCGATCGCAAAGAGCTTCAGCTCTTGCAGTGTAGACTTATCGAGAGGTTAGTAACTGGAGTGAAAAACGGATGGCGCGGTCTAACTAACTGGCTGCTGTACTAACAAACCCTTGCGAGCCTTTAATCAGTTTGATGGCCTTTTGAATCTGTTCTGCCTGCGTCGAATTTTTTTGCCGCTCTGGAACTGAAGCGATCTCGAGTCGCAGTAACTGATCAGCAACAGTCATGAATGCTTTGAATTGGCTCAACGACATTCCCTTGCCGAGCAGATAAGGGATGGTCCAGAAGTCAAAGGACCACTGCGGCAGCCAGAGGGAATCCTTAATCAGCAGAAACAGACGATCGATATGGTCCATTGCCGTAAGACTATCCATGGTGGAGTGATTCCATACAAAACCTTCACCCTCGATTTTATATTTCTCGCGTTGTTGCTGAATCGGCGTGCCCGGTTCGCAGTACCACATCTGCGCGCGATAGTAGTCAGGCTTGTTCTCCTCAATGAAATCGATCGTTTCCTGAACGGTGGCGTCGGTCTCGCCGGGAAAGCCAATGATAAAAGAGCCAAAAGTCATGATCTCACACTGACGCAACATTTCAATTCCCTTCACATACTTCTCGACGGTCGCTGCCTTATTCATGTTGGTCAAAATCGTGGGCGACCCTGATTCGATACCGAGAAAGACTCCCCGACATCCGCTCTCGGCCATCAGATCGATAGCCTCCTCGTCGGAATTGCTACAGCGAAAATAAGAGAACCACTTGAACGGATATTTCTTTCTGATCATCAAGCGGCAGATGTCCTTGAAGCGCGGGAAGGGAACGTTAAAGGTGTCGTCTATAAAGACAACGTTCTCAACATTGCCCAATGCCAACATCGAATCGAGCTCCTTCTCCAACGTCTCCAGACTGGCCAGCGTCAATGCGCCCGCGCGCGTCGGATAGTTGCAGAAAGAACACTTAAAAGCGCAACTGCGTGCCGTTCTGGTTTGCAGCGTATTGCCTAAATCCGTTTCGGGAAATCCGCGCCAGTCAATGTAATTTTCGTCCAGCGAATTGTTCTCAGGGATGACTTTCGTGCGTTGCAAATTGCCGCCCTGGAAATAGACGATGTTGGGCACACCGCTCAGGTCTTCGTCCGCTTTCAGTGATTCTATAATCCTCGTCAGGGTAAGCTCACCCTGACCTTCAATCACGTAAATGTCGGCGCCCATATCATCCAGTGCCGAGCGGAACCCTTCAGTATGGGAGTTTCGCGCATGATTTGAGATGAGTGGGCCACCGACTACGATTTTCGTGCTGCCATTGTGTTCCCGAATGAACTCGACCATCTCATTCACGGGCTGGTTGACTACGTAAAAGGTCGTCGTAATCGCTACGCATAGTGGTCCATGTTTCAGATAGTTGATGAGCTTCTCTTTTTCGAACTGGAAAAGGTTGATGTATTCGGCGCGGTAGCCTTTTTTTCTCAGATAATTGGTTAGATACACAGCAGCCAGGTTGGGAATGTCTCCTGATTTGAACTGCCGATCAAAAGCTGAATTCTGCTGACCCGCATAAGCGAGATCAGTCACGTAGTTCAACAGTCCCAGGTAGTCCAGTTTGCGCCCTTCAAGATCGACAAAGCTAAACTTGAGGTCACGATAGGCTTCAGAGTCCTCGCCATAGTTCCTCAGGAATGTCTCGTATCTCTGGAAAGGAATCTCGTTGTAACCAATAACAACGCAATCAAGGTCGTTCTGCATCGTGATCTCCTTTGCGTTATCAGCAGAAATGCTTTCAGTAGCGTGCGAATGTAGTCAGAAGGCGAAGCGCACTCGCACTTCCACTCGACGATTGCCGGCGGTCGTGCTGCCAAGGCCCAGACTGTAACTATAGGCACTGGCTAACGCGTTTGATTTTGCGAATAGCGGTGAGCGGATATTGCCTATCGGTGTACCTGGGTTCGTATGATTAAAGAGATTCTGCACCTGGAGCGAGAAGGTGACGTTGAAGCGGCTCTCCGATGTTGCGGCCGGCGTTCTGCCGGCGGTATTGGTTTTTTGCCCAAAATCAATCGTCTTACTCAACCGCGCGTTGACCATAACAAAAGGTGGCCCACTTCCGAAGTTACGCGGAATTAACTGCTCTTCCGGCGTTGGGTTCGGATCAAGTAGCGCGCCGGCGAAAGAAACAATCCCGGGTCGCAAACGATCGGCGGCGAATGCCGGTCGCTCAGTGAACTGCTCATCCCCATTCGAATCAATCCCAGTAGTGATGTTATAAGGAAATCCTGAATTGGCTATAATCAGTGGGCTCAGAACAATCTTCCAGGGCGCAGTGACCGAGCCGCCGATCGCCAGCCGGTGGCGCACATCGAATGCTGAACGGCCAAACTCACTGGCGAGATTGTAGGAATTGATCGGAAAGGTATCTGGACCGTCAGTATCGCTCTTCGCCTTGCTCAGTGTGTAGGTCGCATAGAAAGCGAACCGACTGTTGAATTGATTATTGATCTTCACGACCAGTTGGTTCTGTTTCAAACGGCCGCTCGATTCATACAGGAAAACTTGACCGGCAGCGAGGCCGAGCGGCTTCGCCGGGTGATCGGGAAATGTACCCGGCAGAAAAGCGTTAACGTCGCGGGAGCGCAAGAGATGAAGTGAGCGCGTGTTGATAAACGTCGCCGACAGCACCATGTGAGATGGTAATTGATGCTCGATGCCGAGCGCCGTTTGGGTCGCATAGGGAGTGCGCAAGTCAGCCGCCAGACGCTGAGTGGTTGCGAACTGAGACGCGCTGTGCGCCAGCGAATCAAGCGATGGCACCAGGGGAAAGAAATCGGGAGACAGGATATTGAAGCGCTGCTGAGTCCGGCCATCGAAGCGTCGCGCCTGCAAAGTCTGCAGCTCGCTAACGCGATCGTAAAAGAGGCCAAAGCCGCCACGAATAATTGTCTTCGGTTGCTGTGAGCCTCGCGCTCCGGGGGCCCATGCAAAAGCAAAACGCGGCGCAAAATCAGTCCAGTCATGAATATTGGTCTGGGTTTCATAACGCAGACCAAAGCTCAACCCGAGACCTGAAAGAGGTCGAATCGCATCTTGAATAAAGCCGCCAAAATCCGTTTGCCCAACCTGGGCTGTTGGGTTCCCACCGGAAAGCAGAAATTGCGCGGGCCTGGTTCCCGGCTTAGATAGCAGAACGTCTCGGTATTGTGCGAGCGAGTCAAAGACAAACGTTCCATTGAAATTGAGTTGGGTCGAATCAGTGACCTGTATACCGCGCAGCCGGATCCCCGCCTTGAGCGCATGCCTGGCCTTGAACCATGACGCGTAGTCCTGCAGCTCCCAACGATCCTGAGTGTTGGAATCTATTCCCACCCGTGATCCGCCGCCTACGAATGCCTCCCGGACGATGATGGTCGGTGCGAAACTGTTTCCGGTTTGGGTTCTCCGTTCCCGCACAAATTGAAATCGCGCTTCGTTGACCGCCGTATTAAGTACTGAGGTTAATGTCACTTGGCCGCTCTCTTGGGTAGACGTAGTGCTATAGCCCTGCGTGGCCAGTGAGAAGCCACCAACACCATCGTTCTTGAAGGTTCCACGCGCGTATGTGTAGCGTGCGATCAGCGTATTTTTCGCATTGAGCTGGTAATCGATGCGCGGGCTAAACGAACCGCGCCGCTGTGGCTCGAGAATCACTTCGTTCAATTGCGCCACGTTGAACGCCGGATCAAGAACGGAGGCATTGATGACCCCGTTGTCATCGGTCTTGCGCCAGTTGAAATCGATGAAGTAGGTCGCTTTCTTCGGAATCAGCGGCCCGCTGAGGTTGCCGTCAGAACGCAGTTCCTGAAAGGGCGCGCGTCTTGGTGCAAACGGATTGCGCGAATCCATACTCTCGTCATTGAAGTAAACCGCCCCCTGTCCGTGAAGTTTGGTTGTACCCGGCTTAGTGAATATTTCAACCCGGCCCAGACCCAAATGATCGTGTTCGGCCGAGAACGGATCCTGGTTGATACGTACTTCACGAATGGACTGCTTAGGCGGCAAACGACCACTTTGGAAACCGTCGAGATAAATCTGCGCGCCATCGGGACCAGCGGCTGGACCAGCCAGAAGTTGCAAAGTAGCCGCCAGTTCGTCCGGATCGTCAGGTAACGCGTCGAGCTGTTTGCCACTCAGCACCAGGGCATTCGCGTTGTTGGCTACGTCAACGCTAAGTTCCGACTGCAAGACTGTGACTTTAGCCTCTGGTGTACCAATCATCAGCCGGATGTCGAGTTGGGTAATGCGGCCGGCGGTAACTTCCACGTCAATATTCTCGTAAGGCGAAAATCCCGGCGCGGTGATACGCATCACGTAGCGACCAGTGCTGAGGCCTGCAATTAAAAACGCACCCTCGCCACCAGTATTTGTATTCTTGCTTATGCCCTTACCGTCAGTCACTGAGACCGAAGCACCTACGATCAAGCCACCCAACTGATCTACAACACGACCACGCACTGCCCCCGTCGATGCGGGTTGTGCTTTGATCGCGGACGAAGCCAGCAACACAACCGCTATCAAAAACAAATGCCGCCGCCGCAATTTGTCTGCGATGCGCATGCTGTTATTTCGAGGTTGGTAAAACGGCCGCAAGCGGAAGCGATTCATCCGCTGGCTTTGGCTAATGAGGCGACTAATTCATCCAGCTCGCTTTGACTAAGATCCGCGATGGGAAAGTCTGAGGACTTGTACTGCGCCTGTGGTGCGTGGGCCTCGGCGATCAACAGTTGCAAGGAAGAAATAAATCTGCTGACCAATCGTTCGATAGTTGCGCGCTCATGAATACTCTGACTGTATGCCCATACCGCCTGAAACTGTCCGTCTCTGATGTAGGCGTTAATATCCAATAGGTAAGGCCGCTCCCCTAGCGGATTCTGAGCGGGGCCGATTGCCTCATCAGCAAGCCGGAAGAAGGAGAGCTCCGATAGCTCGTGGTCCAGTTGGCCGAGATAGAGAAATCTTATTTGGGCACGGGAAGCAGAACAAAATCTTTCTCGCCATCCTTCAGTTTCATTAAGGTAACGTCCAAGGCCATAGCTCATGCCACGCCGCGGAATCTGTCGCAGCCTCTCCTTAACAGATGTCAGGACCGCCACCACGCGCCTGGTCCTGTTGAGTTCCAATCGTAGCGGGAAGATGTTCGTGAACCAGCCGACAGTGCGCGACACATCGATGTCGTCTGCAATTGGCTCTCTGCCGTGCCCCTCGATGTCGACCAGGAGCGAGCGTTCTGAGGTCCACTGCGCCAGGGCACAGGACAACGCCGCCAGGAGGAGATCGTTAATCTGCGCTTGGTAAGCCAGCGGCGTTTGCTGAATAAGCGATATCGTCTCGGCTGCCGACAAAGACGCGGATAACGAAGCTTCTGATCCCACGAGATTGGCCCCGTTCGAATAATCAACTGGTATTGCTGTTGGTCTTTGTTCCAGTTGCGCCAGCCAATATGGAGCATCGCTCTCTACCTCAGCAGTCTGGGCAAAGCTGAGCAAACGGCTGGACCATTCCTGAAAGGAAGTAGTCTTGGCTGGAAGACGGACCTCACTATGCTCGCTCAATTGCTGTGTTGCCTGCTGAAGGTCCTCGAGCAGAATGCGCCACGAAACTGCATCGACCGCCAAATGGTGGATTATCAACAACAGTCGGGCTGGATCGGGCGCACTCCGCTTAATGTAGACTGCTCGACAGAGCGGTCCGTGCTCGAGATTCAAACTCGTCTGAAACTGACTTGCGGCGACCTGCAACTGTTTGAGTTGATCGGGCGCCAGCAACGCCGACAGATCGAGTTGGTGGAACGTGGTTTGGTCTACTGGGCCAGAATTACTTTGTTCCCAGCCATGCGTTGTTTTAACAAACCGCAGCCGTAGCACGTCGTGATGATTAAGTAATTGCCTCCACGCCTCTTCGAGCAGCGACGGGTCAACGTCAGAGCGTAGCTCCAACAACACGGCCTGATTGTAATGAGCTGGTTCCGGAAAATGCTGCTCAAAGAACCAGTGCTGAACCGGAGTCAGTTCCACTTTCCCGGTTACCATTTGCTGTGTCACTGAGATGGCTTGCACCCGAGACGCTCGCGCTGCCAGTTCGCCTATGGTGCGGCATTCGAATACGTCTTTCGCCGTCAGTTGTATTCCTGTTTGACTCGCACGGCTGGCAATCCTCAGGCTGATGATCGAATCGCCTCCCAATTCAAAGAAATTGTCGTCAAGCCCGATCTGGGCCACGCCTAGTGCTTCCTGCCAGATCTGCGCGAGCGTTCGCTCAATGGCGTTTTCGGGCGCACGATACTGGCTATCGAGTTGTGGTCGTTGATGGGTGGTCTGAGCTGGCTCACGATTAACTGATTGCTTACCCTGATCGTGATCAACCGTTGGTGCCGAATCGGCGAGCAGCTGTTGCAGGTCGCGAGGACAAACAATCACCTGCGGCAGATTGGTTTGCAGGATACGCTCCAGCACCTCTGTTCCCTCATCAGGGGTTAGGCCGTCACGCAGAGACTCCACCGGATCAAGCCCCTGTCTCTTCACGGCCCTGACCGACATTCCTACCTCCTGCCAGCCGGGCCAATTGATCGTGGTCGTAAAATTTTCACCTGCCGCATTTTTGTAATGGGCGAAAGCATCAAGGAAGGAATTAGCGGCACAATACTCGGCCAGGCCCACGCCTCCCTGAATCGTTCGTAAAGAGGAACAGAGGACCAGGAAGTCTAAAGGGTTATCTTTCAATAACTCATCCAACAACAGTGTGCCCTGGACCTTTGGCGCCAGCACGGTTTCTGATTGCTCTCTGCTTTTGAATTGCATCACTCCTTCGCCGGCGATTCCCGCCGCGTGAATGACGCCATGAATCGTTCCAAAACGCGCTGTTGCTTCGGCGAGCACTGTTTCCAGCTCGGAACGCTTGGTAACATCGCCACTCAGCAGCAGGCATTCCGATCCGTTCTGTTCTATTTTTTCGAGTTTTCTTATCTTGACGCTTATTTCATCGGCAGCGTCGTGGCTTGCCAGCCACTGGTGCCAATCTTCTCGGGGCGGAAAAGTTCCGCGCTGCACCAGGATCAACCGAGCCTGTACGCGGCGGGACAGGTACGCTGCAATTTCAAGCCCCAAACCACCCAGTCCGCCGGTAATGAGATAGCTGCCACGATGACGCAAACGCCGGAAGATGTCCTCGTTACGATGCAAAGGCGCCGGCTCGAACAGGCGGACCCAGCGATATGGACCACGATACGCCACCAACGAATCTGAGCGCTGCGCCAGTACTTCACCCAGCAATTGATTAATGAGAATTTCGCGCCCGCCATCAGTTGTTGGTAAGACAATATCGACGTTGACACAACTAGTCCCGGGATATTCCAGTGGCATGACTTGGCATGGCCCGAGAATCGTCGCCCTTCCTGGCTGCAACTGTTCCGCTCCACTCACCGCATGAAGATCGTTTGTGATCACCCAGAGATTGAACCGCGAGGTTTTTTTCTCGGTACGGTTCATCATGGTTTCACCGAGTGCCTGGGCCAGGAGCAGCAATCCATTGAAACTATCGTTATCACCGTTGCAGCCCGCCTGAATTGTTAAACCTGAATCGTTCCGGGGACTAAGATGTCGCAGGTCCACAATCCCTGCGAAGACGCCTTCAAAGCTGCCAACCGCTCTGAACAGTTCCTGGTAATCTTCGGCGTGCTCAACATTGAAAGTGTAGCGGTCGGTGCCGAGCAGCTTCATTTCCTCTCCAGGTACGGCACTGATAGCTCTTTCGCCGTGTCGTCTCAGCGCAGTTACCAGTTCCTCGCCGATGCCGAATCGGTCCAGCAAAACCAGATAGCTCGGCATGACGTCTGCTTTGCGAATGGGAACTGCCCCAGCCGAAATTGACTGCTTCCACACTGGAACGTAAAACCAGTCCTCCATTTCGGCCCGCCTCGAATGCGACCGAACAACGTTTGCAGCCGCAGGGAATTGTCCGCCGCGTTCGATCCAGTAACGTTGACGCTCGAAGGGATAAGTAGGCAGTTCGACTCGGCGCGGCATACCATTGCCATGACATTGATCCCAACTTATTGCCACACCCGACGTCCAGAGTTGACCAATCGCTTTTTGCAGAGAGGCCACATCTGATTCATCCTGCCCTGGCGCGCTCAAAGTGGGGAATACTAATGGCCCTCGCTCACTGCTCTGTTGTTTGGCAAGCGTGCTCAAAACGCGACCTGGACCGACTTCCAGCAAAATCACGTCTTCCAACTTTGAGAGTTCCGCCAAACCATCACCAAAGCGAACTGTTTCGAGCAGGTGCCGCCCCCAATAATTTGGGTCAGTGGCTTCTTCTTTCTTGATCCAATGTCCCGTTACATTTGAGATAAAAGGAATTGAAGGCGCGTTGAGTTGGACTCGCCGCACTTCAGCAACGAACGCGTCCACCACGGGCCGCATCATCTCGGAATGAAAAGCATGAGACGTCTGTAGGCGCTTGCTAACAACGCCGTTGTTTCGGAGACTGCGCTCTAATGCGGTGAGCGCGTCATTAGGTCCCGAGACGACGCAACGTCCCGGGGCATTCACTGCCGCCAATCGGAGGCTGGTTCCGTTTATGCGCGATCGCGAATCTGTTTCGTCCAATTCGAGCGCGAGCATGCCGCCAACCGCGCACTGTTGCATTAACGTGCCCCTAACAGTTACCAACCGCAAACCATCTTCAAGTGAGAAAATGCCGGCGAGAGCGGCGGCGACGTACTCTCCAATGCTGTGTCCAATCGTCGCGCAGGGACGCACTCCTTTAGCCATCCACATTTGAGCTAATGCGTACTCCACGACAAATAGAGCCGGTTGAGCTACGGCGGTCTTCATTATGGATTCGTTTGCGTTGGCTCGTGCTCGCCTCTCGTGTTTTGGGTGGAGTATTTCGTGCAAGTCGAATCCCGCTGTTGACTGCAATAGCTCAGCACAACGATCTACCCACTCCTTGTAGACTGGTTCGTGCTCGTATAACTCTTCTCCCATTTGCGGATGTTGTGTGCCCTGTCCGGGAAACATGAACGCAACATCGCGTCTTTTAGCGGGCTCATTCGCAGTCAGGGCTCGCTTTGGATCGAGTAGCGCTACTACTGCGTCTGCCGAATCTCGGCAAACGAACGCTCGCCTGTAGGCGAAAGGCTTTCTTCCAAGTTGCAGGGTGTAGGCAACGTCTCCCAAATCTATGCCGGGATGCCGCAGCAGCGTCTCGCGCAGTTGCGCAGTCGCGCGTTCGAGTGCAGCGCTATTCCGGGTCGAAAGAACGAGCGTGTGCCACGGTCTCGAGGACTGCCTGCGGACGGTTTGCGCTGGTGCCGCGCCGAGAATTACGTGAGCATTGGTTCCGCCAATTCCAAAAGAACTGACGCCGGCGCATGGTGGTCCACCGTTCGTCTTCCACTCGCACAACTTCGTATTTACGTAGAAGGGGCTACGCGCAAAGTCTATTTGCGGGTTTGGTATCTCGAAATGAAGACTCGGCGGAATCATTCTGTTCTTCAGCGCAAGCACTGTCTTAATCAATCCGGCAATCCCCGCGGCCGCGTCAAGATGGCCGATGTTTGTTTTCACCGCACCGACCGCGCAAAACCCGCATTTATCCGTCGACCGCCTAAACGCTTGTGTGAGAGCTGCAACTTCCACTGGATCGCCAAGAGCTGTGCCCGTACCGTGGGCTTCTATATAAGTGAGTTGCTCTGGACTGATTCTCGCCATCGCCATAGCTTCGGCGATCACCGAAGCTTGCCCATCAATGCTTGGCGCGGTGTAGCCAATTTTGAAGGAGCCATCATTGTTGACAGCCGAGCCTTTGATCACAGCGTGTATGTTGTCGCGATCGGATAAGGCATCTTCCAGACGCTTCAACGCGACTAGCCCCATTCCGCTGCCACCAACACAACCGGCCGCTCGGGCGTCGAATGCCCGGCAATGCCCATCGGGCGAGGAAATGCCGTCCGGCTGATAGAGATAACCGCTCCGCTGCGGAATCCGTAGCGAAACACCACCGGCTAGTGCCATATCACATTGCCCGTCGAGCAAACTCTGGCAGGCAAGATGCACTGCGACTAAAGAAGTGGAGCAGGCTGTTTGGACCGTCACACAGGGACCCTTCAGATTGAGTTTGTAAGCTATGCGCGTTGTCAGAAAATCCTTATCGTTGCCAATGCCAATCTGAAAATCGTCAAGGGATTTCCGCACATCCTCATTGGAACAGAGGTTGAATAAGTAAGTATTCATGCTCTGGCCCGCATAGATTCCGATTAGGCCCCGATAACTTTCCGGGTCGTAGCCGGCGTTTTCCAGGACTTCCCAGGCACATTCCAGCAGCAACCGCTGCTGTGGATCTGTTATCTCTGCTTCTCGCGGGCTGAGGCCGAAAAAGGCAGCATCGAATAGATCGGCACTGTCCAATACAGCGTTTGCTTTGACATAATTAGGATTCTTCAGTTGGGTAGGATCAACGTAATCTGATTCGAGCTCCTCTTCGCTGAAAAAGGAGATAGATTCAACTCCGTTGCGGAGATTCTGCCAGAATTCGTCCTTATCGGCCGCCCCGGGAAAGCGGCCGGCCATGCCGATGATGGCAATCTCCTCCGAAGGATCGAAGGCTTCTGCTTCGGCTAAGGTCACGTGATCGCGACTCTCGCTTTTTTTCTGAGCTGCTGCCGCCGCTGCATGTCTGCTTTGGCGTCGCGGGCATTGCGTTGAGGCATCGCCGGAGCGTTCGCAATCGCCGGCGACGTGGACCATTGGCCCGCATGATCCTGGCTTAAACGTTCCGCCAATGACTTGATCGTGGGGTACTTAAACATTTCGACCAACGAGAGATCTGTCGGAATTATTTCGCAGAGTTTTTGGTGCGTACGCAAAATCAACAAAGAATGGCCGCCCAGGTCGAAAAAATTATCCTCAACTCCAACCTTTTCGATCTGTAGAACTTGTTCCCAGACTCCGGCAACGGTCCGCTCAATGGCCGTCCTCGGCGCAAGATAGTTTTCTTCGCTCGCCGCCCTTGGTTGATCGGCAAGGGCTAGTGCCTTCCGGTCCACCTTTCCGTTTGGAGTTAGCGGCAACTTATCGAGCAGCACGAAAGCTGATGGCACCATAAACTCGGGCAGTCGTTCTTTTGTGAAGCGCCGGAGATCCGAAACTGTTGGCTTTATCGTTGAATGAACCGCGAGATACGCAATCAGATCCTTGTCACCCGAGCTACTTTCTTTCACCAGGACAACGGCATCTTTCACCGCCGGATGCTGAGTCAATACCGACTGAATTTCTCCCGGCTCTATACGAAAGCCCCTGATCTTGACCTGATTATCTAAGCGACCGAGAAATTCGAGATCGCCGTTTGACTGATAGCGTGACAGGTCGCCCGTGCGATACAGACGCGCACCGGCTGCTCCGCTGAAGGGATCGGGAACAAACCTTTCAGCCGTTTGCTCGGGCCGTCGCAAATAACCTCGCGCCAGACCCTGGCCACCAAGGTAGAGCTCTCCGGGAACTCCCACTGGTACCGGTTGCTGATGAACGTCCAACAGATAAACCTTCGTGTTGTCGACTGGCCTGCCAATGGATGGCGCTTCGTTGCTGTCGCGCTCGAGGCGAGTATAAGTTGAATAAGTCGTGTACTCAGATGGTCCATAAAGATTGATGACTTCGCCAATCGTCGGGTGCGCGTAAAGCTCTTTCACGAGACCGGCTGACAAAGGCTCACCAGCCAGATTCACGGCGCGAGCGCCAGCCGGTAGCGCTCCCGTCTTGACCAGTTCGGCTGCCGCTGAGGGTACGGTATTGATCAACGTAACCCGACGGTCCGGATCGAGATCCGCCAGCCGGAGGGCATTCTCGACGAGCACGATTCTTCCACCCCAACTCAAGGTCGCAAACAGCTCAAAGATCGACAAGTCAAAGCAAATCGATGTTGACGCCAACACTCCGGAGAGTTCGCTTGGGCCATAGACTGACTTGGCCCAGTGCAGGAAAGCCACGGCACTGCGGTGCTCAATGGCCACACCTTTCGGCCGGCCGGTAGAACCTGAGGTATAGATTACATATGCGAGGTTCTCGGGCTGGACTGACGACACCGGGTTGTCAACGGCGCACTTCGCAATATTTGCATCACGCACGTCAACTTTGACGACAGCGGCGCCATCTGTTGGCAGTACATCCATTAACTTCTGCTCAGTAATCAGGATTCCGATTGCTGTATCCTCGAGCATAAAACGGAGACGTTCGCGAGGATAGTTGGGATCGAGTGGCACATAGGCGCCACCACTCTTCAGCACTGCTAATAGAGCGACGACCATCTCGATGGAACGTTCCATCATGATCCCGACCAATTTTTCAGGTTCGGCGCCAAGCTGCTGCAAATAGTGCGCAAGCTGGTTGGCTCTCTGGTTCAGTTCGTCGTAGCGGACCTCGGTGTCACCGAAGACGATTGCTGTCGCTTCAGGCGTTCGTTCCACCTGGGCTTCGAAAAGTTGGTGAATGCCCTGGCCGTACGGATAAGATTTGGCCGTATCATTCCAGTCAATTAGTATTTGGCGCCTCTCGATTTCCGTGAATAAGGGAACATCAGCCAACCGTTGTTCTGGCGACTGGCTCAAACTCTCGAGTATCACCCGCCAGTGTGATAGCGTTTGCTCAATTCGCGCTTGATCGATCACGTCGCTGTTGAACAAGATATCCAACCGCAGTTCAGAACCGGGTGAGGAGATCACCGTAAGCGGATAATTCGTTAACTCAAACGATTTCACATCGCTGATGGCCAGCCTTGATCGTTGCTGCAACGCGATCATGTCCAAAGGATAATTTTCGAAAACGACAATGCTGCCAAAAAGCGGCATGCCGCCCGGCACGTCACTCCAGCTTTGAATCTTCAAAAGCGGCGTGTGTTCGTATTCCCACATTTCGGCCTGCTGGGCATGAATCTTCTGCAGCCAGCTTATGAACACCTGCGCGGATTTCACCTGAATACGCATCGGCAGCGTGTTAATAAAATTGCCAACCATCGATTGCACACCAGCCAAGGCTCCCGATCTGCCGGAAACGGTCGCTCCGAAGACGATATCCTCCTCTCCGCTATACCGGTTGAGCAGCAGCGCCCAGGTTCCTTGAATGATAGTGTTCATCGTGAGCTGATGCTTGCGGGCGAGGCGTTGCAAACTCGCTGTTAAATCAGCGCTGAGAACCAAACGGCAGGAAGAAAATTCTCCCTCCTCGTGAGGATTCACGGCGCTGTGCCGAGCGCCAGGCAGCGGCGCCGGAGCAGTAAAGCCACTGAGTTTCTGGCGCCAGAACTGTTCTGCTTTCGCCATGTCCTGGCGACAGAGCCAGGAAACATATTCTTTGTACGACGCTGCAGGTTTCAGTTCAGGAACGGTACCTGAGAAGTTCGCTTCGTAAGCAGCGAAGACGTCCTCGAAAAACAGTGGCAGACTCCAGCCATCAAGCAAGAGCTGATGGTGCGTCCACATGCACCTCCACGACTGTGGACTCAGACGAACCAGTGCCAGACGCATCAACGGTGGCGCCATCAAAGCAAAACCGGCGCGACGCTCAGCCTCGCTTAATGAATCAAGCATCAACTGCTGTTGTTCAAGAGAACAGTCGCTCCAATCATGGTACGATGGCTCGATTAGGACGTTTTTGTGCACGACCTGAATAGGTGCTTCCAAATCCTGCCAACAAAACGCTGCCCGCAGACATTCATGTTTCTCGATCGCCTGTTGCCAGGCTTTCTCAAAGGCCGGTAACTCGAGCTCGCCCGCCAACGTGAATTGCAACTGCCCCACGTACACATCACGCTGCGGCGACATGAGACTGTGAAACAACATGCCTTGCTGAATCGGTGAGAGTGGGTAGAGCTCTTCGATCCCGTCACTGGTAGCAATTAGCTGATCGAGTTGCGCCGGATCGATTTGCACGAGCGGGAAATCGGAGGGTGTGCGTATCGCTCTTACGACCGTGCAGCAGGAAGCAATAAGCAAACGGAGTTCGGCAAGAAAACCGGTCGCGAAGGATTCCACTGAATCCGCGCTTGAGTGATTACAGCTATATGTAAAGGTTATCTGCAGGCGGCGATCGATGAGTGCGCCCACCACGTCGAGCAGATGAGTTCGTCTCGCCCGTTCACTGCGCAGCGCGCCACAACGCACGGAACTGACTTTCAAAAGCGTAGACTCAAACAGCGATTGATCCAGTTGACCGAGATAATTGAAGCCTATGTCTGGCTGTGGCAAGCCTCTCAACTCTTCCTCAATTTGCCGCTCACCTCTAAGGTAACGCAACATGCCGTGACCCAGGCCACGATTCGGGATCGCCCGCAGACGCTCCTTAACCGATTTCAGTGTGTCACACAGGCTGGAATTCTCTTGTTCCTCGAGCACGACCGGAAACGCGGCCGTAAACCAACCTACCGTGCGCGAAACATCGATACCTTCAAGGATTTCCTCGCGTCCATGGCCCTCTAATTCGATCGCCAAAACAGACTTTCCGCTCCAACGCGTGTGGGCTCGGAGGAGCGCAGTCAGCAAGACATCGTTAATCTCTGTGTGATACGCCTGCGGAACTTCCTGGAGCAGTGCTCGCGTCTCAGCAAAATCCAGTGACGCTTCGATCGTTCGCGCTGTGCCCTCGAGATTTGAGTCTCTCACGGCGCCGGCAGCAGTGCCGGCGGGCGTTATCTTTAGCTGCTCCGCAAGCCAGTAGCTCAACTCTGCCTCGAGCGCGCCGTCGTTCGCGCGCTCAGCCAGCGATTCAGACCATTGTTTGAACGAAGTAGTCTTGGCGGGCAAGCCGACTCGCTGCTTGCGCTGAAGCTGTCTTATGCACTGTTCGAAATCTTCCAAAAGAATCCGCCAGGAAACTGTGTCGATTAACAGGTGATGGGCAAGCAACAGTAAATGCGACGGCGATTCTTTGTGGGTTTCAAAAATTACGATCCGCGCCAATGGTCCAGCCTCCAGATCGAAAGAGCGCTGCGTCTCGGCCGCGATGCGTTCCATAGCCTGCTTGTGGAATGAATCGTCCAATTCTGAAATATCCACCGTCGTAATGACCATCGCCTCTGCTGGAGACACGAGAGTTGCAACCCGACCGGCATCACTTTTCATGAACCGTTGACGCAAAGCATCGTGATGGCTGGTGAGGTGGGCCACCGCCCTTGTCAGCAGCGGAGGTTCCAGCTTCTCGCCGCATTCGACGATCATCGCCATGTTCCAATGATGAGGATCAACGAAATCCTGATCGAAGAACCAGCGCTGGATCGGCGTCAGTGGAAATGTCCCCTGGACCAGGCCCTCCTGCTCTGCGACAACTGTCGGTGCGGCGCGGGCCACCACTGCCAGTTCCAATATCGTGGGATGTTCAAAAATCTGCTTCGCAGTAAGTTCGATACCCGCTCTTCTGGCGTGAGTCGCCACTTGCAAACTCAGAATCGAATCGCCGCCAAGTTCGAAAAAGTTGTCATTGATGCCGACCGGCTCAGTGCGCAGAAGCTTTGCCCAAATCTCTGCCAGCAATTGCTCGACCTGTGTTCGCGGAGGAAGTAACTGCCTGGATGAAGAAGGAATCGTCCCGTCAAGTTGTGGGATAGCCAACCGGTTAACCTTGCCGTTCGGCGTGCGTGGCAAACTGTCTACAAAGCAAACGACCGACGGCACCATATAGTCCGGCAGCTTCAGCTTCAGGAATTCACGCAGCTCATCTGCAGTCACGGAATGTAACCCATCGACGAGGTAAGCAATGAGCTGATTGGTTCCATGTGGTCCTTCCCGAGCAAGCACAGCGGCTTCATTAACGGCAGGATGCTGTTGCAGCACCGTTTCCACTTCTTCCAACTCAACCCGAAAGCCGCGCACTTTCACTTGGTTGTCGATACGTCCCAAAAACTCCAGGTTTCCGTCAACCAGGTAACGCGCGAGATCGCCAGTCCGATATAAACGGGCGCCCGGTTCTGTGCTGAAAGGATCGGGAAGGAAACGCTCGGCAGTTAATTCGGGCAGGCGGCAATAGCCTCTCGCCAGACCCGCACCGGCAATGTATAGCTCGCCTGCGGTTCCAACCGGCGCCGGATTCAGATAGCGATCGAGAACGTAGATTCTCTTGTTTGTGATCGGCCGCCCAATCGGTATTGCGGATCGTTCACCATCGAAGTCGCACGTCCAACAAGCCGCATCAATCGCAGCTTCTGTTGGTCCATACATATTGTGCAAGGATGCGGGAAGTGCAGCATGGAATCTTTGCTGCAGGTGAGGGGCCAGAACGCCGCCGCCGCAGAATATGTGTCGCAGTCGCTGGACCTTTGCGGAACTTGCCGCATCCAAAAACACCTGCAGCGTCGAAGGCACGAAATCGGCGATCGTGACACCGCGATTGTCGATCAAATCGACCAGGTAATCGACATTCTGATGTTTCCCGTCGGGCGCCAGCACGAGCCGGCTGCCGTTGAGTAAGGCGCCGAAGATCTGCCAAACGGAAGGATCAAATGACAAAGAGATTGTTTGCAGTATGGCATCAGACTGATTAAGTGAAAATGCCTCACGGCGCCAGTGCAAAGTATTACAAACACCGGCGTGCGACATCATGACTCCCTTGGGAGCCCCGGTCGAACCGGACGTGTAAATCATGTACGCCAGATTGTCTGGCCTCACTCCACTGGCGATATTCACTGTGCGGTTCCGACTGCTGTCATCGCCTGCACCATCCAGACAAACCGTGGCCACCGTTGAGCTAACCAAGTGAGGAGACTTAACGTGGGTCACCAACACGCGCGCTCCGGAGTCAGCAAGCAGGTATCGTAATCGCTCCGCGGGATACGACGGATCCAGGGGTACGTACGCTCCTCCGGCTTTCAGTGTAGCTATCACGGCCACTACCATCTCAACCGAACGCTCGAGAGAAATGGCGACCAGCACTTCGGGACCCACCGCCAGCTCACGCAGTTCATGGGCCAGTTGGTTGGCTCGGTCGTTTAAGACGCGATAGGTCAGCCGTTCATCACCAGCTTCGATCGCTATCGCTTCAGGCGTGCACTCGACCTGGGCTTCGAAATATTCGTGCAAGCATCTGTCATTTGCATATTCAGCGTCCGTGCCGCGCGACTGGCTCAGCAACCGAGAGAGTTCGTCCTTCTTCAATAAACATGAGGCTTCATAGCGACTGAGGGGTGTAGTGGCTATTTCCCTCAACGCCTCAAGGTAATAGTTTCCTATCCTCTGGACCTGCTCATGATGGATCTGGTTCGCGCCGTAATTCAGTTGGAGGTGTATTTGCGCAGTTGCCACGTCAAGGCTAAAAATGGCGCCGAGTGTAAAATTCGTCTGCTCAAATATGCGGCTTCCGAGCACTTCCACTCCACCTTGCACTCTAAGCTGCTCGTAGACCTTAAAGTGGTTGAAGTTAAAGCCCGTCTCCAAACGTGCGTTGCGAGGTTCGCTCTTGAGCAATTCCGCCAACGGGAATCGGCGAAACGGCAACGCTTCGCGCTCAGCAGCGAATGTTTGCTGGAGCAGCTCTTTCCAGGATCCCCCAGTTAGAGAGAGACGAAAAGGCAGAGTGTTGAGAAACAGACCGAGCGTACGTTCGCCGTCAATCTCCTCCAGTCTTCCATTAGAGACAACTCCGGTCAGAACATCTGCGTTGCCGCTGACGAGGGCCATCACTCTGAGATGAGCAGCTAACAGCGCGCTTTTAAGTGGCACGTTACAGTCGCGTGCCGTCTGCTTCACGCCATTGGAGACTTCTTCGGGGATCGGCAGGTCGAATATCTGAGATGTTGAGGTCTCGCCCGCGCTAAATGGCCGCCACTGCGGCAAAGTAGTTGGGCTTGCATCTTCGAGTACTTGCGTCCAATAACACCGCGCTTCCGTTTCGTTGACGGCGCGACGTTCGAGCGCCACAAAGTCGCGATAAATGCTCAACGGAGGTGCTTGTGTAACACTCTTACCTTCTATCTCTGTCAGATATTCTCCGAATAACTCCACTAGCAGAGAAGCAACGCTCCAGCCATCGAGGATAGCGTGATGAAAACTCAAGCTGAACTGGAGCGTGTCGGCGCTCCGTAAATGCACCTGACAGCGGAAAAGTGGTCCCCGCGCCAGATCGAAATGGCGCTGCTTCTCCCTGTCTTCCCACGCAGCAATAACGTCTTCCTGATCTCGGTCGCTAACATTGCTTACATCATCGACCTGCAACTCTACAAAATCGCTTTGATGGACCAACTGCAATGGCTCAGCATAATTAATCAAATCGAACGACGTGCGCAGAATAGGATGTCTCAGTACCAGCCTGCGAAGCGACCTTAATAACGCATCTTCATCGAACGGCACGCGCAGGTGAAAACTGAAAATGTCATGATACGAAACCGAATGCTGAGCGTACTCGCTGTGAAAGAGCATGCCTGCCTGAAGCCTGGCCAGGGGATAAGCGTCTTCTACCACTGCGGGTAATCTCAATCGGTCCTGCGCCGAAACAAGGCTGAAGCGTTCAGTATGAGGTGCGCTCTCAGAATCTACTCCCAGAGGTTGTACCGTCCGCGCCAACTCCCTGATCGTCGGGCAAAGAAACAGTTGCTGGATTGAGAAATCCAGCCCCATCTGATTCGCCTTTGCACGCGTCTGTATGCTAAGAATCGAGTTGCCGCCGAGATCGAAAAAGTTGTCATCGATCCCTACACGTTCTACACCGAGCACATCACTCAAGACGTCGGCAAGTACTGCTTCAGTATCGGTCCGGGGCGCTACAAACAATTGACCCAACCGCTCGCGCGTTTGGTCTGGCGCCGGTAACGCGTGGTAGTCGATCTTCCCGTTAGACGTCAGCGGCAACTCCGACACCTGGAGGAAGACTGAAGGGATCATGTAATCGGGAAGTTTCTGCCGCAGTTGCGCGCGCAGCCCGTCCATGCCCACGGCAGCATCGTTCTGGGCCACCACGTAGCCCACCAAACGTTGCTCCGCTTCACTTTCTTGCTGCGTCGTAAAAGTAACCACTGCCTCCTGCACACCGGCACAACTTCTTAACGCCGCTTCAATTTCTGCCAGTTCAATTCGGAAGCCACGCAGCTTCACCTGCCCATCTATCCGCCCCTGATACGCGAGACTTCCACCCGCTAGCCAGCGCGCCAGGTCACCACTCCTGTAAAGCCGTGCTCCCGCGACCCCGCTGTAGCAATCCGGGATGAAGCGCTCGGCCGTCAGGTCTGGCCGGCCCAGATACCCCCGTGCTACGCCGGCTCCTCCAACATAAGCCTCACCAATCACCCCCGGCGCTACCAACTCGAGTTGTTGATCGAGCAAGTACAGTTGCAGATCAGGCAAACTGTGGCCAATTGGGCTACTGCTACACACATTTAAATCCTGCTCAGTAATTTCGCGGTAAGTGACATGGACTGTCGTTTCCGTGATGCCATACATGTTAATCAGACGTGTAGGCTGTTCTCGATGAGGCGCAAACCACGGTCTCAACCGCTGTAGGTCCAGCGCTTCACCGCCAAAGATTATTAAGCGCAGCGCCAACTCCGCCGCCGCTCTGCCTGACTCGTGCTCCGCTTGTAGCAGTTGATTGAAGGCCGAGGGAGTCTGATTCAAAACCGTGACGTGCTCACGACAAAGCAACTCGTAAAACAATTCCGGAGCGCGCGTCACGAAGTAACTCGGTATTACCAGCCTCCCACCATGTAACAGTGCGCCCCAGATCTCCCATACTGAAAAATCAAAAGCTGCAGAGTGAAACATGGTCCAGACGTCGTGCTCGTCGAAATGAAAGTACTGCTGTGTTGCATAGAATAAACGCACCACATTGGCGTGCGTGACGCACACGCCCTTGGGTTGGCCGGTCGAGCCGGACGTGTAAATCACATAGGCCAGATTCTCCGCCCTCCCCACCGCCGCCGCTGCTGCCGTTTCTTCCGCCTCGCTGCTCGCCTCCCACCCCTCATCCATACACAACGCCACCACTCCCCATTGCTCCACACGCTCCCGCTCCGCCTCGCTCGTCAACACCACCCGCACGCCCGCATCCGCCACCATGTATCGCAAGCGCTCTTCCGGATAACTGCCATCCAGCGCCAGGTACGCGCCCCCGGCTTTCACTATC
>Ga0126376_10000324_pt1 | contig 22663 bp, 32 predicted proteins | sample PanSoiMetPlot_15_FD_92760 | JGI IMG/M metagenome (GOLD analysis project Ga0126376, IMG submission 92760) | Tropical forest soil microbial communities from Panama - MetaG Plot_15 | ecosystem: Environmental > Terrestrial > Soil > Tropical forest > Bulk soil | place: Panama | collected 2016-02-17 | reverse complement strand
GCTTCTCCCCGCTCCGCATCCTTCGCCTTCCGCGCCCGGTGCTTCGCCACCCGCTCCCGCGTCAGCCGCCGCGTCCGCTCCTGATACCCCTCTCCAGCCATGTAACGTTACCTCCACGCCCCCTATAGCCGGTAACGTTACAGCCCACAAACCCCCCATTTTCCGCCATCCGGGGCGCCCAAAGGGCGCTAGTCGTACCATTATCCCCCTCCCCACTATCGAGACTCAGAATAGCCTCTAATAGAAGAGGGGGGGGCCGATCATCGCCCCTCCCCCTCCCCCTAGCTTCCTACCCTCAGTTTTCAGTCCCCATTGTCTGGATGGATACGGGCTGGGGCAAGGGCCAGGGCCTGGGCTGATCGGTGGAGGGCCTATGCCTTATCGCCATCCCTATCCTCTGCCATAGGGCCATGCAGAATCCCTAGCATTTGCCATGGCATACGCCTTAGCAGAGGGGGGCCTGGGAGGGACAGGCTCGGAAAGCGCCCTTTCCCGCCCTGCAGAGTACAAGGCAGAAGTGCATAGCGCATCTGCCCATGCATCTGCCTTAGAGAGCCCCTGAGTTCGAGCATTCGAATCCTGAGGGTCGGAATAGGGGGGAAGGCGCTTAGAGGCGAATAATGAGCCTGGGAATAGGGTTCCGTCCATCCAGGCAGGGTGCGTGTCTGTACGGGGCTTGTAGGAGTTCTGACGGTGCTTCTGTCTCGTGTAGTGGTTGTCTCGATAGGGGTGAGGGATAGCTCTGAACGGCTAGCCCGCATACGCGGGCCTGCCTTGGGCGCTAGTGGGATGCTCGCTGGCTGAGCGACGGGGCTTTCACATACGGGCTCGGATGCGAAATCCGCAGTCCTTATCAAAAGCCCTGATTTTCAGCCTGGAAAGCCGTGACACATTGAGGTTGCTTTTCCCGTCTCAGGGAGGTAGGACACGTGTAGGACACAGGTAGTGTTCAGGAAAGGACCCCGAAATGATTGTCATTCGCACCGAGTGGGCATGGTCGACCGAGCAGATAGCGGAGAAGGCCGCACGCATATTCGGCCAGCCTGTCCTCCGAGTGTATCGCTCAAGTGGGCTCTGGGCAGACGTCACGCTGCGGGATGGCACCGTGCGGCACATCTACGACTCCCAGCGCTTTGAAACCCCGGAACCGAAGTAACCCGAGACGCAACCCCTAACCCGAGAGAGAGAGAGGAAAGCACAATGTCACATGAACTGGAGAGCATGTTTTACGCAGCCCACATGGACGGGGGGATTCCCTGGCATGGGCTTGGAACCAAGGTTGAGGGGAACCTGGCGAGCGCCGAAGCGCTGCACGCAGCCGGGCTAGCCTGGGATGTCGCGCTACAGCGAGTCTTTATCCGCGACATGCGCGCGACTGAGAGCCGCATCACAATCGAGATTCCCGACGTGCGCGCGGTCGTTCGCTCCGACACGAGCGCTCCGCTGGCGACCGTGTCGACCAAGTATCAGCCAATTCAGAACCGAGAGATGCTGGCGACCTTTGCCGATGCGGTCGGCGATGCGGCTGTCTGGCACACCGCAGGCTCGCTGCGAGGCGGCTGCGAAGTGTGGGCGTTGGCGGAGATTCCCGGAGACTGGACAGTCGCGGGCGGGAAGCACCGTCGCTTCGTGCTGGCGACTGGCGGACACGATGGCCAGCACACCGTGCGCTTTCTCCCAACAGACGTCACGGTCGTTTGCAACAACACACTGCGGGCGGCGCTGAGCGGTCGCAAGGGCGATGGCTATACCGTGAAGCACATTGGCGACACGGCACAGGCGCTCAGTGTGGTGCGCGATGCGTTCGAAGAGACGTACACGCAGTTTTCGGACTTCAAGAATCGGATGCAAGCCCTGGCAGACGTAAGCCTCTCGACGGAGCGCTGCCGCGACTTGCTAGAGGAAGTCTTGCGGGCCGGTCGGACCGATGACAATGGCAAGCCGGTCACCCTCGGACCCCGTGACCAGACGTGCCTAGAGACGATCCTGCAGCTTTCCGAGACTGGCAAGGGCGCCGATACCTGGCACGGCACGGCGTACGGCTTGCTGCAGGCTACGAGCGACTATGTCGACCACGAACGCATGCAAGACGCGACCGCGGAACGCCGCTTCCTCTATCAGACGAGCGGCGCGGGTAGCAGGCTCAAGGTGCGGATGGAAGCGACCTTGCTGCGGGAGCTAGCGGCCCCCGCTGCGGGCGGAGACGGAGCCAGCGTGCTCGATTCTATCCTGTCCAACGTGGCGTAAGCGGGCGCTGCGGGTTTCGCTCTCGTGTCGCGGCGCGAGAGCGATTCCCGGATAGCCTACCTATCCCCTGCGTGCACGTCGCACGCTGGTATCCCCGAGAGAGAGGAAGGAATGAAAGCGAAACGGCAGTTTTTCCCGCGCCCCTATGAGGGCGCCCCAGCGCTCCGTGCGAGCATCACGTGGATTCCGGGATTGCGGAGCGGCGAGTATCGCACGGCGCGGCTCACCCTCACGTTTTCCACCGTGAAGGATTGGGATGGCGACTACGGTTCGATGTCGTACAGCGACCCGCGCGACGACTTTGCCATTACCGCCTATGTCTCTGCTGACCGCGAGTGCAGCGGGTGGACGTGCGGCTACCTGGACGCGCATTACATCCAGGCAGCGGACGCGGAGCGGATGACAGGTACCTTCCGACGCATCGAGAGGGCGCTTCAGAAGAACTACGAGCGGAGCGGCCAGCGGCCGCAATCCTTCGGTGCCTATGTGCTGCAGGTCGCGCGTGCCATCGGCATTGAACGCATCGCATTCGAGAATGATGCGGAGCGCGAAGCTCGTCAGGGTTCACGCTGGAACGTGCGCGCGGTATCGGATGCGGCGTATGCGGTAGACGGATGGGCGCATGAGGTACGTGCAGCGGAGCGCAAGGCACACAGGCTCGACAAGCAGAAGGATGAATTCGCGCAAGAGCCGGCCCTGACATGCGGGGTTTGCGGAGCGGACATCGCACTAGACCCGTTCCATGCCTGTCCCTCACAGGGTTCCGCATCATGATGGCGCCCGGCATCGTGCTCACGCTGGCCTATGCCGCAGCGGGCCTGACCATTTACCTCTCGGCGCTCAGAGCTTAGCGCGTAAGCCCGCGCTGCATGCGATGCGGCGCGGGTTTCGCGGTAGCCTCTCGCTACCAGAAAGGACCGGACCATGCTCGTGCTGGTTGCGCTCGGAATCATCGTGTACGCGATGCTCGTAGGCTAGCGCCCGAATTCCCACACTCGAATCTGAAAGGACGGACCACATGCTATAGCGCTGCCACATAGACCCTGCTCAGGCATAGGCCAGAGACAATGCTAGGGATGATGCTAGGGCATCTGCTCGGGCATCTGCGTTAGCCATGTCTCAGGCCAAGGCCTGGGCCGATGCCTGAGCAGGAGCTGGGGAGCGCTCTAGCGCGCTATATAGCATTGGGTATGCCGGGACAAAGTGCCGGGTATGCCGGGACAAGTTCGAAGGGTATGCCGGGACAAAGTGACACGGCTCTTGTAGTACACCCGTCGTACAGGTATAGGACACGCACAGATGGAGACGACACACAGCCTCATCATCATCGGCACGGCGATTACCGCCGCACTCATTCTAGTTCAATCGACTGCTTTCGCCATCGCGTTTGTGAAGATGCATCGTGATCTGACGGGCGTCATGGAGCGCATGGAGACGCGCTTTCTCGAAGCCATGACGAAGATTGCGGAGTCGCTCGCGCGCATCGAAGAATCGATTGAACGCATGGAGAAGTACCGACTCGTGGAGCGCAAGTGATGGCACTCGACGCATTCGATACCATGCCGCGGCTCGCGGACGGTGGACGCCCGCTGCTCGGGCTGCGCGTCTTTCGCGTCTACCCCCAGGATGGCACCGAGAAAGCTGGCAAGGTGCATGGGCCAAAACTGATCATCATGGCCCTGCGGGACTACCACGGAGAGGGACGCCTGCCGCTGGTGGCGGCGCTCGCGGTCCTGAAGACGCTGGGCCACGGCGGGAAACCGGCCGGGACTGAGCCGATCTGGAATCTCAAGCGCGCACAGGGCTACCAGCCGAATGTCCGCAAGGTGACCGGCGCGAGCGATCCAGGGGGCGGCTACCGCGCCAAGCGCCGGGGCTCGCCCATATCGAGCATCCGATTGCCGGAAGGGATACGCGCCCGACTGCTGCTCCGGGGCGATGAAATGGGCTGGGTCATACGCCGGGACGTGGACCGGCTCTACGACCTGATCGATGACGCCAGAGCAGCCATGATCTTCCCAGCCGGGACGCTGGAAGAGCTAGCCAAGGCGTGGACCTTGGCTGCCCCTCCCCCACCCCAGAACCAGCTCCGGCCGCAGTGGTTCGTCCCGGTCCTACTCGATGCCTGCCGACGGCTGAATAACGAGAACGCGATGAAACTGGCGTCGTATGCCGAGACCTGGAATCCCATCGAAGCTTTGGCTGTCCAGGACGCTGTCGAGCGCTGGGAGCCGGAAGCCAGCCAGGCCGAAAAGCTCCGCAGCGCTGGATTGCAGGACGAGCCGCCGCCAGAAGCGACCGAATTTGAGCGCCAGACGCGTCAGGAACGCGCCGGAAGGAAAATTAAGGCATGATCCCCAGCATTGGCCATAGCACGGCTCTACGGGGCTCTGCGGCGGTTGCCTATTTGGCAGGCATGTCGCCAGGGTCGAGAATCACACAGGCGAAAGCGCTGCGGACGGTCTGCGAGACGGTCTGGGGTCCAGGCGTAGACCCTGCCAACGTCCCGTGGCACTCTGTGACGTTCGCCCACTCCCAGGCTCTACGCCAGGTCTTAGCCCAGCGCTACGCCCCAGCGACGACGAACCGACTGCTTGCAGCCTGGCGGGGCGTGCTCAAGGCCGCATGGCGGCTCGGACAGCTCGATACGGACGCCTACATGCACGCCGTGGACGTGAAGGACGTTCGACTCTCAGGAGAGCTACGCGGCCGGGCGTTACAGGGGGACGAGCGCACCCGGCTATTTGACGCGGCGATGTCGGACCCGCGTCCGCTGGGGCGCCGGGACGCTGCCATGCTGGCCCTGCTTTACGGCTGCGGGCTGCGGCGTGCGGAAGCAGCCGCGCTCGATACAGGCGACGTACGGGAGGATGGTCTGCATGTGCGCGGGAAGGGTGGCAGGGTCCGTGTGGTCCCAGTCCCGCCCGTGTATGCCCGTCTGGTGCAAAGCTATCTCGACAGTCTCGATACGCCGGGACCGCTCTTGCGTTCGGTAGACCGGGACACGGGCGCACTGCGTCCGTCCCGCCTGTCGGTAGATGGCGTGCATAAGGCGCTGGCGGCGCGGGTACGCGCGACGGGCATTGTGAGGGCGACACCGCATGACTTGCGGCGCTCATACATCACCGACCTGCTGAACCGCCAGGTGGACGTGCTGACGGTCGCCGGGCTGGCAGGCCACGCGCGCATTGATACGACGCGCAAGTATGATCGGCGCCCGCATGCGACCCGCGTCGCCGCCGTCGCGACGCTCGGAGAAGATTAAGCATGTCTGTTGTCATCGCCGTGCTGCTCTTTTTCGTGTGGTTGGACGTTGCCGACATTAGCAGGACTCTCGATCGGATAGCACCGAAGCCCGAGCCTGAGCCCAAGCCGCAACTATTACCCAGCTTGCGGTTTAGCTGGGCCGCATACTTTGCTGCGCTCTTGCTGGCACTAATCGGTATCGCCTACGTCTTCTCGCCCTATTAAGGAGGAATGATGGCTGAGCCACGGATGCCGCGCCCGAATCCGACCATCGATGATGGACACGTGCCGTGCTGGCACCTAGAGCTGCATCCCATCGCGCACAATCATGGGCAGTTTCAGCAAGGCGTGCCAGTGACCAAGTGTGAGGTCGTGCGCGTGCTCGTCTGCTGCTGGTGCGGCGCGCGGGAACTGCAGGAAGACGTGACGGTGCCGCTCACCCATGCGGGCGCGAGCGTCGATACCCAAACAACACTGGGCGAAGTGGCGCCACCGTCGCCGCCAGCTCGCTAGCAGGCGCGGGCGGTATCGGCGGCGGCACGACAAATAGCTCTGCGTCGAGCCGCCGCCGTTCGAGTCGTTTCCGACGCCCAGGGCGCCGCCGCATTGTTTCCCTTTAGCTGAGCTTCGGGTCAGATTCGCGCTCGTGGTGCATCGCCAAGTGGAGCGCGTTGGCGTCCATGCGCGTGCAGAGCCACGTCACGGCAGCGCGCAGCGCGGCGCCCGCATGGATGCACGTTTCGCTGGTCGTCCAGAAGGGCTCGTAATCTGCCTGCTCGGTAATCGTGACGCAGGCCATCGCGACAATGCGCCCATTGCGGACGTCGGTCAGCATCGATTCCAGATAGGCCACCAGTTCCGCCTGTCCGTCGTGCGCGTCGTGCTCGCTCATGGGGGAGTCGCCGCCGCGCAATCGCTCGGGAGCGTGCACGAGCCACACGCCGTTGCGTTGCGTCCGGTCGAGGTGAAGGCAAGACCATTGCACGTGCACTGCTCGCCCCGCACGCCGCAGGAGCAAATACGGCAAATCGCGGCATCGGACAGCGCGGCATTGAGACAGACCGCCTCGTCCAGCTCGCCCGCGAAAAACGCATTGGTCGTGCTGGAGAGATGAAAGGGACCAGAAGCCGGCGCACCCATCGGCTGCACTTTCTGGCCTTCGAAGACGCCGTTGAGGAACAGCGCCGACGTGGTGGCGGTCCGGCGGATGGCGACGTGCGCGAAGGCGTTAAAGGCCACCGTGAGGGTCGAGGTGTAGCTATCGGTCGCCGTGGCGGTCCGGCTGGTGATGGCAAGCGTCCGTGGCGTCGTGTTGTAGTCGAGCGCGAAGCCGTCGGTAAATCCGTTCTCCATCACGTGGACAACGCCGCCCGCGCCATCGGTGTAGCGCATCCACACGAGACACGTGAACGGGGGCGACATATTCGCGAGCGCCGCATCACTCGTGGCGAGGCACGTGTTGTTGATTTCCGCTGACGCCGTGCCTTCCATCTTTTGCGTCGTGTTGTTCGCCATCGCGCTGCATTCGGTCAGATTGCGCGTGGTCGTTCCCTGGGCGTTGACGCGCGTGCCGCTGGCTTCATCCAGCATCCACGCCGCCACGGTGGACGGCACCCAGGACGGCGATGCACCGACCAGCGGAATGGTGGTGGTCGTAACGGTACCGCCCTGAATTATCGCGGGACCGCACCCCATCTTCCCCGGCCCGCACGTAATACTCGCTGGCTGCGCGTAGGCGAGCGCAGCGAGCAAGAACGCGAATGCTAGGACGCGCATGCGTACGCGACCGCGACCGTACAGGCGGTACACACCGTCACGTTGGTCCGGTAGCGACACGTTGGTGCCAGCAGCGAGACCGCGAAGGACGGCGTCCCCGACGTGAGCGCCATGTCGGAGTTCGCCACCTTCGCCCAGCTCGTCCCGCCATTACAGGAGATTTCCAGAATGACGGTCGCGCCTGTGCCGGCAGTCATCGTACTCTGCACGGCGAGACTCGCCGCTTTCGAGACCACGAGCGCATCGGCACTCGCCCCGGTCGCGCTCTGAGTCGCGAAGCTCCCACTCGGACAGCCCTTGTTCGCTGCCCAGAGCGGACTCGCCAGGAGCAGCACCGCGAATATCCAGCGTCCCATTCTCGCCCCCCTTTTACGCCGCCGCGCGCAAATCCGCCGTCGGCAGATAGCGAATGGCAAAGCTCCGAATGCGAATCGGTTGTCCGTTCGAAACCGCAAACCGGAAGCGGTAGAATTTCCCCTTGAGCCGCAGTGGTAGCTCCGAGCGCCCGGCAGTCAGCGTGCCCACCTTGGTCCAGTTGAGGGTCTGCGCCGTGTTCTCCTGCCACGGGAGCGCCGCCCCCGCTTGTCGCCCCAAGTGATTCCGCACCGCGACCCACACGTCCAGCGCTCCCGTGGCAGTGCTTTCCCACGAGACCTTGATCCGGTCCACGTAGGAGACCATCGCGCCCACGGTGTTATTCACGGGCTGTCCGCCTGACCCGAAGGCAAAGTCCTTGCTATCTACAAAGGCGTTCAGCTCCGGGTTCGCATCGCCATACTGCCCCCAGATGGTTCCCGTGGTCAGGTCCATCACCAGGTGCATGACGCGCTCGGGGGGCGGGAGCGCCGCGGGACCGACCGGCCCACGATCTTGCGCCAGCGTTTGCATGGTGACAGTGCCATGCGCCACGCACGGGGGCGTGGACGGGGACAGGGACGAGCCGTAGAGTGGAAAGGGCAGCATCTGGCGCCAGGCCCGCTCCGTGCGGAGATTCACCGCGATGATTTCGCCCACGTTCGTCGCCGCAGAGGATGGGAACACCTTGCTGCCGTTCGTCACCACGGCGGCATCATGCACCGGATCGTTGATGACATGGGGTGCTTTGTTCCATGCCAGATAGTCTGAGACCTGGGCGCCCACGAGCTGCCCCGACGCATTACAGAGCCCGGCATGGCTCATGTAGACGACGCCCGTGGACGTGAGCGCCCCTTGCCCGATTGCCCCCCGGCTCTGCATGGCGTCGAGTGTGAAGGCGGGAATCTGCCGTGTGCTCTGACAAATCTGCAGGCCTTTTTGCGTGAGCACCACGAAGCCGCCCGAGATGGTCACGAGGCCTGTAATGCGGTCCCCGCCGTCCACCGTGAAGTAATCCGCGCTCGTATTCCCCGTCGGCGATGGCGTCCAGTTATCGATGGCTCCCGCATCGGAAATTTTGACGGTGCGGAGATTCGTCGCGTCGGTCCCGACCGTCGCCGTGATGCCGTGTCCCGCCGACGAACAGCCATGCCGGGCGCGAAGACCATTGAGGACATAGAGCTTGCCATCTGCGACGTACTTCGCGGCACCGCTCCGCGCACTATCGAAGGGAATCCCGAAGACAATGAGCTGCTGTCCCGCCACCACCGACGTCGTCATTGGCGGCGGCATGAAGGGATTTTGCCAGTCTGGCGCGAGCTGTCCCGTGCCAGCCATCGTAATGGCCCCCACGGTGGGCACGACGGACCCACTGTCCCACACGAAGAAAATCTGCGACACGTAGATATTCGACTGAGAGGGGTCCGTCGAGAAGACTAGAATGCCGGCCGGCTGGTCAATCTGTACCAGGTCAGGCACCCAGCCGATGGGAATGTGATTCGCATCGATGCCCCAGGTGCTCCCCGCGCACAGCGCCCCAAACGCGCCCGCCGTTTGCGCCTGGTCATTTTCGGGAAAGAATGCATGACACCAAGTCCACTGATCGTCCTGCAGCGCCAGCGGGTCCGCACCGAGATTGAGCCCGCCGCCGAAGGACGGCACCGGATACCACTGGAACGCCATTACGTGAGGTTCCCCACGATGACGAACGCATCGAGCAACGAGCGGCGTTCGACGCGCGCATCGGCCAGACAGCCGGGACAGGGAATCGCGAGTCCACCCTTCTCCCCCCGCCGGGAGAAACTCACGTAGCCCCCACACGCGAGACACTGCCCGGCCATCTGGACCCGGCGCCGAGAATAATGGGCACCAAGATTGTTGAGTTTCTGAATGTGCCAATTGTACCGCAGCGCCTTGTCGAGCAGATGCTGCGGCTGTTCCTTGGTCCGCTTGGAGGCATTGAGCACCGCGACGTAAAAGGCCTGGTGGACGTCGGGGTAGCGGTACGGCTGCGGGAAGGCGTCCGCCAGGTCCGCCAGCCGCGCAATGTAGCTGGTCGAACTGTGCGCCACCTTCGCCAGCTCCCGGACGCGGCTGTGGCGCGTCTCGACGTCCGCCCCATCGAGCACGGATTTGACCACGTCCGCCGCCGCCCAGTAGCCGGCGCGCTGCCCGTCGAGTGCGGACACGAACGCCTGGGCGATGCCTTCCCAGCCGTTAGAATTGCTGGGCTCGTCCATAGGCGGCAATCAGGACGGCGTCCGCCCGTCCAGTTTGACTCTTCGGACCCAGGTCAAGCGTCGGGAAGAGGGTTGACGCAACCACTCGACTCGCGCCTTTCTTCGTTCGTAGCAAACCTGCGTGCTTTTTCCACGCCACGGGGGCCACGACGCGGACGGCGAGCCCAAGCCCCGTGCAGATGCCTTCCCAGAGGCCCGACCCGCGCATGAGCGTGCCGACACTGCGCACCCCCTCTCCCGGCATCGCATGCACCAGCTCGATGACGCAGACGACGTGTGCGGCTTGTGGCGCATCGGCGCCGTTCGCCACGGTCGCTTTCGCGAGGAGTGCCACGAGCGCGCCGCGCATGTCGCCGGGCGCATACGTGGCGCGCGTGCTGGTGGCGCGCTTCACGTGGACAATCGGCGTGTCGGTGCAGGCGACGCAGTCCCCGTCGGGCGGGAGCAGTGCCAGTGCGCCCCGCAGTCCGGGGTCAATGCCGAGATACCACGTGTCGCTCATAGTGGCGGCTTGTCCTTTGCCATTTGCTCGCACCAGTCATCCCAACGGACTTTTGGTATCAACTCCACGGTGATTCCGTGGTCACGAAGTTGCTGCATGGTGAAGACCCGCTCACGCGGCAGTGTGAGCGCCGCAGCCAGCTGAGTTTCGGAGCATGCTTCGAACGTAACCGGCAAGACTAACATGCCAGCAATCGCGCCATCGTTGAGCCGGCGCGGAAGGTCGATATCGCCGGCATTGAGCGCCATAGCGAATTGATGCGGGTCCGCCGAAATCGCCGCCCAATTTTCCTCTTGGCCCGGAATGAATACCAGGATTTGCCAGAGCGTCACGCCAGTGCGACGGTCGGCATCGATCACAGAGGTAAACCGCCGAGCCTTATCGTCCGCCCAGGCGTCAATCAGCCGCCGCTTGTTTTTCGGCATGCGCCGGTCTGCCACCGGAACGAAAACGACTCAATGCCGATTCATGTCTCGTCCGACGCGAGCCGGCGCGAGACCCGTTGAACGGTTCTGGGGCGCTCCCGAAGTGATTTCCACCATGCGGCCTTGCGGAAGCATTCCCGGTACCGCAGCACGGCCTGCGTCTCTTCCCAGTGCAGCGTGCAGTGCACCCCAGGACACCCGCCGCCGAGATAGCGCTCAGGACGCTCGGTAGCGTACGCGCACTCTCCCCGTGTGCAGCAGTCCGCCCAGCGCTGCGCCCGTTTCCAATCCCGCTCCTGCCAGTCAGCGAGCTGCATTACTGCGCGTCCCAGTCGTGCAGAACCCTGGCGATCAAGCCGAGCGCCATCAGCACGCCCGCCATGAGTTCCGCCATCTGGCGCGGGCGATCGTCATGGGATTCCGCCGCGCGCTGCAAGGCTTCTGCGAGATGCGATTCCCGTCGGGCAAAGTCTGCATCGGTCATGTGGCCCTCCCTGCAAAGCGGTGTGCGTTGCGGCACCAGGAACGCCACGCGGCGTCCCAGTTCACGTACCGGCTCCCATGAGCCAGTGCGTGGTCGTGAAACTTGTTCCACTCCGTAGCCGGGTCGAGCCCGAAGGCGCGGGCGACCTCCCGGCGTTCCTCCGTGAGCTTGAAGTCATCGGGCCAGGAGCGCGCGGGGGGGGAGCGCCGCTGTGCGGCGCGTTTGGTTCCCCCGGTACCCCCTCCCACTCTCGCTAGAGGCGTTACAAACACACCCGGAAGAACATCCGGAGAAGAGAATACAGGCACTGGCACTGGCTCAGGCACAGGCACCGGATAGTCCCCCTGACGTCCGGACGCTGTCCGGACACAGTCCGGACACTGGGAAATGAACGTCAGTCCGCTACGTTGCAGCGACTTGCGCCATGCGTCATCAGCATGGTCAGCCAGGTCGTGGATGACCAGCCGATGGTCGCCGCACGTGTCGAGCCAGCCGGTCTCCACGAGCGCGGCAATGAGCACGCCGGGTGCCTGCTCCTGCCAGTGTATCCCCTGTGCAATCTGACCGTCGGAATAGCGCCCGACGTCGCCCCGCCGCGCGTATCGGGCGGTCCAGTGCCAGAGCGTTTCCAGGATACCGACCGCTGCCCACTGCTCGATGCCCAGCCGCTGCGCGAGCGCGATGGTTTTGGGATGGTCCACCGTGCCCCGCTTCATTGCCCCCCCTGAGAGCGACCGTGCAGTTGCCGGGGATGCTGTGCCGTCGCATGCTGGTGGGTCGGGGCGCGCACGGGTGCCCATCCCCGGTGTTCGAGCTGGCGGCGGATGGCGTCCGGTTCGAGGCCGAAGTTCTCGCAGATGGAGACGAACGTGAAGGCGTCCTCGGTCGAGTCCGACCGGAACCAGGCAATCAGGGCCTCGCGGTCGCGAACGGCTTTCCAGTAGCGCGAGCGGATGCTGTAGGCCGTGTACCGGAATTCCCAGGCATCGGGGGGGGCCGGGTAGCGGAGCTTGGCTTTCTTCCCCGCTGAGAGTTCCAGGTCGCGCAGCGCCATTTCCAGGACCGCCAGGAGCAACGCCCGCTCGCCCTGTGCGGGGCGGCCTCGCGGGATGGTGAACTGCGTCGGGAGGATAATATCCGGCTCGAAAATCTCCGGGATGCGCTGCCCATTCGTGCTCTTTGGTCGCACCATCCGCCCCCCTCCCACTGCTGAAAATGAGCATCTGACTGACAGCGAGCGTCGCATCTGGCGCCGCCGTAACCCCCTGATACTGACAGGGGAATTCCGTTGAGCATCTGACTGCCAATCAGATGCTCAAACGGGCGACTCGGGAAACCCGCGCCTGGCGCGGGTTTGCGGAGCGTCGCATGGATCGTCGCATCGGAACCCCCCGGAACTGCGACGAATGCCTGTGTATCAGGCGTTATCTCAGGGAATCTGCTATAGCATCCGGAGCGCAAGGCCCCGTAAGTGCTCGGATTCCCGAGTGCGCCCAGGGTGAGTCGAACACCCGACCTTCTGATTCGTAGATAGAAGGCCAGGATTCGGTAAGCGTTTGGGAACGCTAGGGATTTTGGCGGCTCACTCGGGCTTCGTCGCATGCATCGTCGCATGGACGTCCCCATGCACGAGCAGCTCCAAGCGGTCCGCCGCCGCCGGGTCGTGAATACGAATCATCTTGCTATACTGCATGGTGGTCAGAATCGAGGCGTGCCCGAGCTGCTGTTGCACCCACTGCACGATGTTGACGTCCTTGGCATTCGCCAAGTGCAAACAGGCGAAGGTGTGCCGCAGCGAATGACAGGAGAACCCCTGTCCGGCGAGCGCGGCCCGCAGCAGCACCTTCTGAAATTCGCGCTGCACGTTCCGTTGCGTGTAGGGCGTCCCCTTCCCCGTGAGAAAGAGCCACGGGGGCGCCGGGCGCCAGCCCCGCCGCAGCACGAGCGCCGGGCGTTCCTGGACGAGCTTCCCGAGCAGCGTCCGCAGCCGGTTGGAGAGCGCGACTTCCCGCCGCCGCTTCCCCTTGGTCGGTCCCACCGTCGTCCCCGTCTCCGCAAGCTGGCGCGTGACGGTTAGGATGGAATCATCGAGGAGGACATCGGGGAGCTGGAGTGCTCGCCACTCCGCGATCCGCAGCCCGGCGTCCAGGCCCGTCAGGAACTGGGCATAGAGCGGGCTCGTCTTGGCGGCAAACAGGAACTGGTTTGCCTGCTCCTGTGTGAAGGACTTGCGGACGTCCGTTTCGTCGGCGTGGAGCAGCCGCTTGATGCTCTTCGGCTTCATGCCGAGCGGGTTAAAGCTCAGGAGCTGATAGTCCACGGCGTCCGCGAGCGATGCCGAGACCGTGGCCCACATGATCCGGAGCGAATCCCCGGCATAGCCCTGCGCCTTCCACCAGCTAAGCAGCCGCGCCATGTGCGCGACGTTCACCACGGCGACCGGCAGATGGCCGATAGCGTGCGGATTTGCTGGGGATTTGACGAGGATGAACCGCTGCATGGTGTCCCGGTAGGAGCGCGCGGTTTTCGCGGCGCGCGTCACCGGGACGAATTGCGAGAGCCAATAATGCGCCCACTCGTCCAGTGTCTTCGCCGCGCTGGCGGGTACCTGTGGTTCCAGTCCCGCCTGTGCCTTCACCTGGGGCGAGTCGGCGAAGCGTTGGGCCTCTGCTTCGTCGGCAAACTTCCGTTGCTTCCGTGCTCCGTAGGGGTCGCGCCACTCAACCGTGTAGCGGACGATCCCGCCGATAGTCCGTTTCCTGACCTGTCCAAATGCCATGTGCTACTGCGCCTTTCGGGCTCGCAGCGGACGTCCGCGCGTGCGCGGGAGCGGTCCACGGCGGACCGGATGTGTCGGCGGGTCGGTGCCCGTCGCATCCGGATAGACGCTCAAACCGTTGGCATTGCGTCGCCGCTCTTTCCACGCTTCGACTTCCAAGGGTTCCCAGCGCTTCCGTTTCTGACTGGGACCGATGCTCGGGAGTCGGAGCGGGTCTCCGACGGGCCGGCGGGAAAGCGCGAGCACTTCGTCCCGCGCTAGGTGCAGGATCGTCCCGACCTCGTTCGCGTCGAGCAGACGATCCACGCGCAACAGCATCCTGGTTCTGGTTCCCCCCCCTGGACACGTCACGCGGTTGAAACGCCAGGGCCGGATTTCGCTTATGCCCCCGTCACACAGGAGACGTCAAGGGGTTTCCGCGCCGTCTGCAAGTTAGCAATTAAATTACGGGCCTGCGACGGGCAGAACTTCTACCGCGACAGTCGAAAGACGTCCGCGAGAAAATTCTTGACTCGTTTTCGGTCGGAGGGTAGCCGTCGCTATGGATGATGCCGTGTGGAACCGCCCGACGGTTCCGTGTGCCCATGAGTGGATAACGATAGACCGCCGCTGGGATGGGCTCGACCTGATTGCCTGCCGGCAGTGCGGGACACGTGAGACGCGCCCGCCAATACCGCCCCCGTGGGAAGATGATCCGCGCGCTCGCCCATTCGACTTCAGGGAATTTGATCTTTGGCGCAGTACCGAAAATTGACCGCTCAGACCCCTGCCCATCTGCGGTTTTGGGCGCGAGTGAAGAAGCACGAGAGGACATGGAAGAGCACGCCGGGGCGCTAGTACCCGTGGGCAGCGATGCCGAGCTGGTTCCCACGATGGTCTCCGACATCGCGAGCGCGAAGGCCCGGCTGCAGGAGCTGCAGGCATTCGTCCGTGAGGTCATGGTGGAAGGGGAAGATTACGGGACGATTCCCGGCACAGAGAAGCCGGCGCTCTACAAGCCCGGTGCAGAGAAGCTCTGCGAAATCTACGGGCTGGTTCAGTCCCCCACTGTGGTGACTCGCATCGAGGAGTGGGAGCGCCCATTCTTCCACTATGAGGTCCGCTGCGACCTCGTCTCCAAGCGGACCGGCCGCGTCATCGGCTCGGGGTTCGGTTCCTGCAATTCGTTCGAGTCCCGATACCGCTGGCGCATGGCGGAACGCACGTGCCCCATCTGCGGTCAGACGACCATCATCCGGGGGAAAGAGGAATACGGCGGTGGCTGGCTCTGCTTCCGGAAGAAAGGCGGCTGCGGCGCCAAGTACGCCGACCATGACGCAGAGATACTCCGCCAGACGGTTGGGCGCGTGCCGAATGAGGACGTCTGCACGCTGGTCAACACGCTGCTCAAGATGGCGAAGAAACGGGCGCTCGTGGACGCGGTCCTGTCCGTCACCCGCAGCTCGGGGCTCTTCACCCAGGACGTGGAAGATTTCGACACGGGAGGGAAGCCCGACCCGACTCCGATTACGGACCTAGTTCCGCCTGATGTCGCTACTCACATGAAGAGCAAGCAGCCGCCGAATATTGACAGTCAATACTCGCGGCCGCTGGCCCGGACCATGACCGACGCCCAGCGGACCATCCTGCTCCGGAAGGCCCAGGCAGCGGGGCTGAGCCAGCAAGCCATTGTGGACTTCATCGGGCGGTCGTTCGGCGCGGCCTCACTCGATGACCTGCCGTTCGAGCATATCAACCACGTGCTCAAGTGGATTGAAGAGTCCCGCCAGCCCGGTGCCGATGGCTAATATCGACTGTCCATGTGTCGGAGAAGCGGAGCGTATCGTCTCGCGGCTTGGTCTTGAGCGCGGCGCCGTCTCGTTTCTCGATATCCGGCATGACAACTGGTGCCCAATCGTCGGGGGCGATGGGCATGCACCATGCCGGCCCGAATACTGGTTGAACGGTCGCAATGTGACAGGCGCCGCCCACGATGATGCCTAACGCCCAGACGATCCCCTATCGTCCGAGCTTCGACGCGGAACGTCATGAGTACCACTGGGAGGGGCGACTGCTCGCGCACGTCACAGCGATATTGCTGGCTGCGAATATCCGCCGTCCGATTCCCTGCGAGCCAGCCACGCTCACATTCGCTGCGTGGCGTGGGTCACTCATCCATACGGCGACGCTGGAAGTAGACGCCGGGCATGCAGACCGGGTCAGCACGGATGAGCTGCTACGCCCGCACCTAGCCGGCTACGTCGAAGCCTACGCCGAATTCTGCAGTACGCATATCTTCGTCAGCTCGAATGAGTGGAGCGAGCAACCGTTGTGTGATCCGACGCTCGCGGTCGCCGGGACTCCAGACCGCGTCGGCTACCTGGGCGAACATCTCCACGGTGCCGTGCTCGACTTGAAAACCGGCGAGCCGGAACCGTCCATCGGTGTGCAACTCGCGGCGTACCGCTATCTGCTCCGCGTCAATGGCTTGCCCGTCGCCCATCGCTTGAGTGTCCATCTTCGGCCTAACGGCACCTTCCGCGTGCATGAGTATACCGACGTCGGGGACGAAGCCGCCTTTCTCGCAGCCGTCACCATTCACCGCTGGCAACAGCGCACAAGGATCGCCGCATGATTCCAATTCCGGAGCTAGCAACCAAAACCCAGGAGTGGCCCGAGCGCGCCAGGACACTCGTTATCGAGAGTCCGGAAGGCTACACCTACGCGGCGCAGCTCCTGACCGGCATCAAAGCGCTGCTCAAGGAGATAGAACTAAGCTGCGGTCCCGTCGTGAGAGCCGCCCTGGACGCGCACCGTGCCGCGCTCCGCCAGCGACGTCAGCTAGAGGAACCGCTCCTGCAAGCCGAAAAGACAATCAAACTCATGATGGCGGAATACTTCCGCAACCAAGCCGCGAAGCGTCGAGAGGATCACGAGAAGCGGCTGCAAGCATGGCTCGATAGAGCACGCGCCCAGCGTGCCGCCGAAGTAGCGAGCCTAGAGGCAGCAGGGGACCATGCCCTGGCAGAAGCCACGGCAGCGGCACCCTTGCCGCCCGAAGACGCGAGCGACGACAATGCATTACCGACTGGGACCGGCATCGCCGTCCGCAAGATTTACCGTGCAGAAGTGTCTGACTTCGCCATCCTGGTGCGCAGCGTCCATGAGGGTCGCTGCCCGCTCAAGTGCCTAAAGCCTGACATGGTCGTGCTGAATACCTTTGCGCGGGCGATGGGTCCGACGCTCAACTGGCCTGGGGTCCGGGTCATGGAAGATGTCAGCATTAGCGCGCGGGCGTCTGAGGATAGTTGACCTTGGCACCCAAGTAGCGGTAAATGCCGGTCTTATGGGGTGCGGCAAATAGCCGCACTCTTACGGGAGGGTTCCAGATGGCATGGTTCACTAATAGCAAATTTGCCTTCTGCCGTGGCATCGCCAACCACGCCTGGCAATTCCCGCCAAAGATGGACTGGCACGGACGCCAGCTCCTGATCACGCTCCACTGTCAGCACTGTGGAGCAAAGCGGCGGGACCACGTCTCAGCGTTCAATGGCGAAGTCACCACACGGAGCTACGACTACGCGGATGGCTACTTACTCGACCTGCAGGGGAAGAAACGCCCGCCGAAGCACAATCTCCGACGGGACGGCCTGCAGCTCCTGCTTGAAACCGTCAAGGGCTACGAGAAGCGCGAGACTGCGCCACGCAAGAGCAGCCGGCGTCGAGCAGTCGCATGAAAAAGACCGTGCTCTACTGCGACCGGCACAACGGTGAGCATCCGGCAGTTACGACGGTCTGGATTCGGACCGTCGGCATGTCCCGCATCATGCGGGTGGATGTCTGCGAGGACGCCTTCCGGGCTATCGCCGGGGGCGTGATTGCAGCGCAGAACGGACAGCCCATGCTTCCAGCGCCTGGACCGAGACCTATCCTGCAACGGGGCATTGGTCGGAGCGGACGTCCGAGAGGAATCGGAGCGATGCCTGGCAGCGACACCGCAAAGATAGTCACTGCCACCCAGGCATTCTTGAAAAGTCAGCACGAGCGCTTCACGCTCGATGAAGTCCTCCATGCGCTCAATGGCCTGAAGCTCAAAGAGGGCGCGGCGAACCTTGGGCGCGTTATGCGTGCATTCGTGGCAGACGGGCTCATAACGCGTCACGGTACCTTCGGCGTCTTCGGCCCGAAGGGAGCGCCGCCACCGCCGAAGGTCACCGGCCCTACGGAACTGGCACAGATGGTTGCCAGGTGCGTCCGCGCCAAACCGGGCGTGAGGGTCGCCTACCTGCCGGGTCTCCTCGATCTGGAACCGCCCGTCATAAAGCGAACCCTCAAAAACCTAGTAGGCATAGGTCTCTTACGGACGAAGGGAGACCGGACCGCCAGCCGCGCGTGGCCCGTGGAGAAGAAATGACGAAGAAGAACGGAAAGCGTCAGACCCCCATGGATGAGCTTATCCGCCGCAGTGTGGAGCAGGCACTTGCGACGTGGCTCGCCGGGCAGGCTGTCCGCGCCACTGAGCAGATGGCCCGTGATGAGCTATGGGGCGATGAGGAATTCCGCCGGGAGTTTCTCGACGTTGCGCGGCGGGTCGCTCGTGAGACCCTTGCGCGACTGGGCGACAAGCCATGACGGGCTATCTCGCAGGCATGGGCCTGCTCGTGGTCCTGCTCGTCATCGTCTACTCGCGCGACCGGGGCACCCATCTGTCTGCACGTGCTGCCCGGCGCGCTGCTGCGAAGCGGCGTGCTCAGGATTCTAGCGCCCGCTGAGCTGGTCTAACGCGGAGGGCTCCACGGCTGTCGTCAGTCGGGAGATGCTCCTAGGCCCGACCGCGAGGTAGTGAAGCGCAGCAGCGCGCCCGGCGGGCGTAGCGAGTCCGACGCGCCCCCGCCGGATAGCTTCTTCCGCAAGCAGAGCGCTCAGGGCTGAGAGCGCGAGCTTACCGGGGTCGCGTTCGCCCCCGGCAAATGAACCCCCGCCCCCGAGCGCAGCGGCTGTCATCGGCGTCAGTCCGCCCATGAGCGCACGGCTTGACCCCCGCTCCGCCTGAATGATGTCACGAGCCTGCCTGAGCCGCTCATTGACGCCAGGCACCCCGAGTCCCGCCCGTTCTTGCTGCGTGAATTCACCCGATGTCGCCCGTGATTCGATGGGCGCGCGGTTCCGCGCGGTCCGTCCGACCACCCGCCCGGACGGGACTATCTCCCGTCCCCAGGTCGCCAGCGAGTCGTCCCACGGTCCTGCCAGGTCCGCGTGCGGTTGAAGCAGCTCCGCTTGACTGTCCCGAATCGAGTCCGCCACCCGTGACATTTCAGTCTGCGGATACGTCGGATTCTGAGAGAGCCGCGTCCGTACATCCGTATGATAGCGGTCGAGGTCGGACATGCGGATTGTCCGGTTCGGATCGAGCAGCTCCTGCTCGATTTCATCGATACGGGCGATTTGTCCACGGGGCACATAGCGCCGGTCAATCGCGCTCGCCAAGTCTTGCCGCTGTGTCGGTGTCAGTTCCAGGCCCCGCGCATCCGCTTCCTGGATGACGTTCCGCATCTGAGCCTGGACGGTCGCTCGCGCAGCCTGGTGCTCTCCGACCGCTTCCTCTCCCAGCCTGGTGAGCTGACCGGGAACGTCCCGACCCGCATAGGCAACCCGTGCGGCTGGGGCGACGATTCCGCCGATTGTCCCAGCGGTCTGCGCGCCGCCCCGTCCGAATCCCACCTCTCGGGCGCCCGTATGCGCGAGCACAGACCCCACGATAGATTCCGGCGCCACAATGGGCGTCGTCAGCGCGCCGACGTCGCCGACTCCCCGGAGTACCTCTCTCGTCCGTCCGCCCTGCTGAATGCGGGCCTCTCGTTCCGCAAGTGCGTTCGGTCCCAGGTCTGCAATCTGGTGCTTGGTCGCTTCCCATATGGGCGAGAGCGCTTCGTCCTTGACCGCTTCCCAGGCTGAGCCCAGCCAGCCGGGTTTCCCTTCCGCCTGACCTTGGTCCGTCTCTTGCCCGGCGCTCGGGTCATAGTGGCGCAGATTGTTCTCCCGCATGACCGCGTGAATCTGCGCCTTTGGCGTCCCGGCCGGCACCTTCATGATGGACGGCGTCCCGTCTTCATCGTGAACGGGAATCTGTATATCTGGCTTCGCGGGAGGGGTCGCGGCAGCGGCCTCACCACCCGTCACAAGGTCATTGAGAGTCAGCGAGGATACAGGATCACCAAACGGCCACATTACTGTTGCCCCATTGGTTCAATGGTGAATCCCTTGGGCGCGTTCCTGAGCTGGCGCGGCTGCGCGGCCGGCGGCGGGGCCTGAGCCGGCGGCGGAGCGCCCCCGCCTGGTCCTTGCGGAATGACATCACTCAACGCTAGCTCGTGCCGCGCCTGCGCTTCCATGCGGTCCAGGGCTGCGTTGGTCTCCGTGATCTTGTCAATGGCATGCTGCGGCGTATCGGTCGCCAGCGGTATCAGCTTCTGCATGCGCTGGCGCTCCGTGTCCGCAATGCGCTTCGCGTCGCCCTTCAACGTGGCAAAGCGGGTCAGGTTCGTTTCCGCCTGGTCCAGACGTGTCGCAGCTAGGTGGAAATCTGGGTCATTCTGCATTTGCTGCATGTTGATCTGTGCGGCAAAGGGCAGGCCATGTGCGACCATCCAGTTGGGGATGAGCGTATCGACCGGCCGGATGGGCTTCCGCTTGCCATCGCTCGGGTCGGTCCACATGGCATATTGGACGTTCCCGTTTGCGTCGCGGAGTACCTGTCCCGTGCGGGGGTCTGTCTTTTCGACTGGCGCCATGAGTAGCGCGTTGTCCGCCCGCTGCAGGTTGATTCGTGCGAGCGCCGCCTGTGGGCCGGTCTCGCCACCCTTGTTCTTCAGAATCTCCAGAACTTGACGGGCTTGCTCGGGCGTCCACGGTGCGCCGTGCCGATGTCCAACGGCTGCTTCCGCTGCGTCCGCTTCCGTGAAGCCCCGCATGCCCTGACTATTCTGCGCCATCTGGTCGTAAATCTGCTGCGGGTCATCGGCATTGACCCCTGCCTCCCCCTGAGCCTGGCGTTGACGGAGCTGGTCCACTGCCATGTTACGCTGTGGTTGTTCCAGCCACTTAGCTCGCGGGTCCACGGTCTCCGTGGTCCTGCCCGTCGGAGACATGACGTCCTTGGTGACTATCATTTTGCCGGGCTGATTCGGGACAGTCTTTCCGAGCGGCTTCGTCAGGTCGGTGCGGTTATAGACGTTCCCTTGCTGGTCCGTGACGGCATCTGACGGAATCCCGATGGTCTCCGGTCCGCCGACATCCGACGCGGTCCCCGCCGAGACGTTCGCTGCGACCTGGACGGGTGCGCCCGGCGCTGCCGGTTGCTGTCTTCCTCCACCGGGCCGCCAGCCTTCCCGATGTGCCATCGCCATCTGCAGCGCATTGAATTGCTGCGGATTGAGCGACCCGATAGTCTGGCTCGGGTCCAGCCCTAGCGACTGCGCGACGTCCCCACCGTAGCCACCACCCGACCACTTCCGCAGCCCGGCATCGATAGTCAGGTTCCGATAGCCCGGACCACCCAGCAGGTTCCGCATCGCCAAATGCCCGTGCTCGGGCGTATCGAAGATGGCGAAACTCCCGCCATCCGTGGCGTTCGCGCCGGTACCCACGTACCCGACCTGACTGCGTGCGAAACCGCCATCCTTGATATTGCCGGGATTGTTCTGGCGGGTCGGGATATTCCCGGTGCCGCCCATACCGCCGCCGGGCTCGGTCGTGCCGCCTTCTGGGCCACCCGCCCCGGCGCTGCTCCCGAGCGAGAGATGCGGAATACGCGGGCGCTGCGCTTCCGGGTGGTCATTATTCCATTGGTCGATAGCCTCATTCTGCTTGTCAATCTCAGCATTCTTTTTGTCAATGTCGGCTTGCGTGGTGACATCAGTTCGGGCCTGGGTCTGCAGGCCAGTCATTTCAATCATCTGCTGCTTAATGAACTGATAGCGGCGCGGGTCATTTTGCCCGAGCCCTCGCCGGTCCGCTTCCGCGCCAGCCAGCTCAATCAGGTTCTTCGGCGCACCGGGGAACACCTCATCGTATTTGCCGAGCCGTATCTTTGCAGCTTTCTTCACATAGTCCGGGTCATCCTTGGAAATGGTGCTAATGAGGGACTCCCGCGCCGCGCCCTCTTCCAAGTCCTTGATTTCGGTGGGACCGAATCGCGGCGGCTTGACCGGCGCCCCGAGAATGGCGGACAGGGTCGCGCCCGTCTTGCCCACCCCGGACATGATCTTGCCGACAACGCCGGTCCCCCCTACGGGCTGGGGGACGTCTTCGCCCGGCATGATGGTATTCAACTGCTCTTCGGGGACACCCATCGAGCGCGCTACGGCGCGCATCTGTGCCGTGCCGACACGGTCCTGATAGGCCTGCTCGGGAAGTGACAGTAGGTTCGCCAGGATTTTCGCCCCGGCGAGCCCTTCCCCTTCGCCTCCCAGATGCGCCGGGTTGATGCCCGGCCACGCAAAATGGAGTTCGTTCGCCACTTACATCCCCAGGAATCCACCCTTGGTCTGCTGGGCCTGCTTGATGTTGCCCTGACCGGACTGCTGGGAGAAGAGCCCGAGAATGTTGGCAATCAGGTTCGCATTCGGAATG
>Ga0126376_10000323_pt1 | contig 22679 bp, 38 predicted proteins | sample PanSoiMetPlot_15_FD_92760 | JGI IMG/M metagenome (GOLD analysis project Ga0126376, IMG submission 92760) | Tropical forest soil microbial communities from Panama - MetaG Plot_15 | ecosystem: Environmental > Terrestrial > Soil > Tropical forest > Bulk soil | place: Panama | collected 2016-02-17 | reverse complement strand
GCGGCGCAGCTGCGGACCTGGCCGTCCGCCACGGCGATCATGGCCGCGATCGTCGAGCCGGCTTGCACGTTGGTCGCGACGTACCCACTGAGCAAGCCCTGGACCAGCGTGGGATCGGCCACGCCCTGAGCGTAGCAGCGTGACCGAGACGCCGACGCTCAATCCCTACCAGCCGACGCAAGCGCCACCGCTGCAGCCGATCGCCAAACCCGGCGCGCCGCCAGTCGTCCCGCCAGGCGTCACACCTCCGCCGTCACCGCCATTCGTGCCCGACGTGCCGCCGGCGTGGATCGGACCACAAGGGCCTGCGGGCCCGCAGGGACCACCGGGCGCGGACTCCACCGTACCGGGGCCTGTGGGTCCGACCGGCGCGACCGGGCCTGCAGGGCCGCAGGGTGACCAGGGCGTGCAGGGTCCGCAAGGTCTGACGGGCAACACCGGTGCGCAGGGACCGCAGGGCGACACCGGTGCCACAGGGCCGACCGGACCAGGCGTGGCGAGTGGTGGCACCGCAGGCCAGGTGCTGAGCAAGGTCGACGCCACCAACTACAACACCCAGTGGATCACGCCCAGCGTGGCCTTTCCGTTGCTCGCTCCCAACGGCTTGCTCACCGCACCCAGCTATAGCTTCTCTGGGTCGACCAATACGGGGTTGTATAGCCCGGGCAGCAATACGTTCGCGTTGGCTTCCAACGGCAAACAGGTTTTGTATGCGGGCACGGTCAACGCACAGTGGGCCGTGAACCTGATTTTCAGTCCAGACAATACGTACGACATCGGTGCCGCAGCCGCGACCCGCCCACGCAACCTGTACCTGTCGAGTTTTCTGGCGCAGGCTGAGATCGCCACGCCTACCACGCCCCTGGCAGGCAACGTCAAGATCTACCCCAAGAGCGACCACCACCTGTACGTGCTCGACTCGACGGGTCTGGAGACCGACCTGACGTTGAGTGGCATCACCCAGCCCGTTGCTGATGCGCGCTACTTGCAATTGACGGGCGGTACATTGACAGGACCACTGCTGGGTCCGGGTGCGGTGTCCGCCGGCGGTTCGGCGGGACAAGTCCTGACCAAGAACAGCGGCACCGACTACGACGCGGGCTGGATCACGCCTTCGGGCGGCGCGCTGTCCTGGCCGCTGCTCGCGCCTGACGGCGCGGTGACCGCGCCTAGCTACGCCTTTGCGGCTCACGCGAACACGGGGATCTCCGAAACCAGTGGCGGCGCGCTCATCGTCTCAATACTCGGAACGCAGCGCATGTCGCTCAACGCTGCCGCCATGACCGTGAACGCCCCCCTGACCTTCGGTCCTGACAACACCTACGACATCGGCGCATCGGGCGCGACCAGACCGCGTGACCTGTTCGTGGGGCGCAATCTGAACGTCAGCGGCACCAGCGTGCTGGCGGGTGCAGTGACGGCACAGAGCTTCGTGCAGATTCCGGAGCTCAGCACACCAGCGACTCCTCCTTCGGGCAGCGTGCGTCTGTACGCGAAGGCCGATCACGGCCTGTACATTCTCGATTCGACCGGTGTGGAGCGGCGGTTGGATGTGGTCACCCTGGAGGGCACGGTGTCGTATGCCTGAACCTGCGATGTATTCAGTGAACGACCTGTTGCTGTTACTTGGGCAATGCACGGTGGAGCTCGCCTGGCTGCGGAAGCGTGTTGCAGAACTGGAGGCGCAGGTGACCGTGCCCGCGCCAAACGGTCACGTTGTCGAGGTCGCAGAGCATGCCTAGCCTGGCCGCCTACCGCTCTACGTTCAGCGTCGAGGCAGGTCCTTATATCGGCCCAGAGAGTTACGACGTGCGCGCCACAAGCGGGCCCGGTGGCGGCCTGACGAGCGACCTGACGCACCTGTACTGCGAGGCGTACCCCATCCAGTCCGGCATCCCGCAGCAGGACCAGCTGATCGACCGTCCGCTGTATCGCCCCCAGGCCGTGCAGCAGACCGACCGTCACCGCTACGTGCAGGCCTACGACCCGTCGGCGGGTCTGATCACGCCGGATCTGGCGTGGGCGCTGCCGCCACTGGCCGACCCCGGCACGGGCACGCTGTACCAGAATCTCGAGGCCTTCACCTACGCCGAACTGGAGACCCAGACCTACACCGATTTGGAGAACACCGGGCTGGCCGGCTTCGGTGAGCGCTTCGAGGTCCTCGGGCCTTTCGACGCGCCGACCACCCATCGGCTGATCAACGACGGGCTCAAGCAATGCTGGCTGGTGGTCGAGGTGGCGTGCATCCCGACACCCCTGAAGTCGCGCCACAACCTGTCGGTGGTGTGTCCCTGGCTCCAGGATCCGAGCGACGTGCTGCAGGTGGGGGTCATCAAGGACTACCAGGACCGTGACCTCGTCGACCCCTTCGAGAGCGTGGTGCGCGGCATGGTCGAACGCGACGGCGGCGATTTTTTCCTGAACACTGGCACGACCACGTTCGTCGACAGCGATGTCCTGTGGCTGCGCGTGCTGAAGCGCGCCTATGACCACTGCCGCGCGAGCGGTGGCGTCTTCGGGTCACAGAGCGGCCTGTACCTGGAGACGGACGAGGCGCCGTGCGAGCGCGACTGGGTCGCGTCCTCGGCGCTGGTCATCGCCTGGCGGCGTTTTGCACACCTGCTCGAGCCGCAGGCCAACCAGCGACTGATCCGCGACCAGGCGGCGGCCGCGGCCTGGTTCACCGATCGCTGCCGCGAGCACTTCACCGCACCCCTGCCGGGCCGTACGCTGCGCCGACGTCGCTACTTCGGGCCGCCGCGCCAGCTCGCGGGCCAGTACTGGGGGTAGCTCATTGACCATGCAAGCCGAGGACGAACGTCTGGGCGAGATCGCCTATACCGCGTACTGCACCAATACCGGCGGCCGCTCGCTGGCTACCGGTGCCGACCTGCCGCCCTGGTCGGAGTTGGGCGATGAGTACCGCACGGCCTGGATCGCCGCAGCGCGCGAGGTGGTCGCCAACCAACGATGAGCCTGTACGCCAAGCGCGAGCCTAGCGACTCCGTAGGAAGCGTTGGTAGCACGCGCCGCACATGCCACGACTGCGGTGTGGGCGTTCGGTTGTCCCACATTCAACGCAGGCAGTGTGCAGGTACGACCACTCGTCAGGATGGTCCGCCTCGCGTGCACGACGGCGTTTCGCGTGGGTTGCGTCGTAATGCGCGCGGCAGTGACAAACCTTGCAGAGACCGCGTGCCTGATGCGGGCTGTCGACTGTTCCGCACTGAACACATCTCGGGTACGCGAGTGACCACCGTTGTCCGAGAATCTTGTCGGTGTTGTGGATGACTTGATGATGGCGGTTCGTCACCAACACCAGGTTTTCGATTCGATTGTCGGTTTTGACTCCGTTCAAGTGGTGGACGTGCATCCCCGGTGGGATCTCGCCGTATCTTGCTCGCCACACGACTCGATGTTCCCAGTCTCGCTTGTTCGGCTCAACCCACACGCGCACGTACCCGTTGGCCTGAATGCTCCGTTCGCCCCCACGCCAGTGCCAGTGAGCGCTCCCCCGCTGCTTCACCGAGACATTATGCGATACGGAGTACCGTAAGCGTGTCCTTATACGCAAAAAGAGAGCCGTGGCCGTTCCACATCAAAATCAACGGCACCGGCCACATCATTGGCTCGCCCGGTCCGGGCCAGCCGGCGCTGATCTCCAGCAAGGCTGAGGACATCTCCAACGTCGACCCGCCCGACTTCTCGTACGCCAACCTGTCGCCACTCGCCGACCGCGAAGAGCCGTACGAATCTCTGACGATGGGTCTGGGCATGCGCACCCAGCACAAGTGGGAGGACTATCGCTACGCCGAGGCGATGGGCGTCGACCTCAGCGTGCATCCGTGGTGCAAGGGTCCCGAGATCCTGGACTCCACCGGCGCCGGTACGGGGGAGGTCGTCGATTTTTTCGAGCTCGGCGGCACGCTGTTCATGGCCTCCGGCACCCAGATCCTGAGCTACACGCCGGGCACCAACACCTGGGCGGTGACGCACACGTTTGCGAATCCGATCGTCGCCGCGGTCGTCTTCGCCTCCAACTTCGACGGTATTCCCAAAGTGTGGGTCGGCTTTGGCGACGGCATCCTGGCGCAGTACTCGAGCAACGGCACGGCGTTTACGGCCATGGCCAGCTTCGGCGCGCTGGCGTTCATCAGGATCGGCCGCGAGTGGTGGTGGGCCGACGGCACCAACCTACTGAGAAAATGCGACACGAACGCGGACCCCACCAGTGAAGCGAACTACACCGCGCTGATCTTCCGCATCGGCGACCGCTCGAGTCCCATCACGGCGCTGATGGCGACCGCCGGCGGGGTGCTCGTCATCGCCAAGACCGATGGGCTGTACACCCTGGACGCCGCTGGCGACGACCACCCGTTGTTTCCGTTCCTGCAATACGCGCCCAACGCGCGTAATGGAAAATGCCGCGGCCAGTTTCTAAACGACCTGTACTTTGGCTACGGCACCAACCTGTCGCGCGTGGCCGCCGACCTGAGCATGGAGCAAATCGGCCCCGAGCGCTTGCCGGACTACGACGGCCCGGTGCGCGGCCAGGTGACCAGTTTCGTCGGCGTTGGCTCGCTCTTTGGCTACGCCGGCATCTGGAATCCCGACACCTCGACGAGCTACCTGGCGAAGTTCGGCGCGTTCATCATCCAGGGCACGTTCTCGACGTACCAGACGCTGGCCAACGTGCTGGCCAACCCGGAGCGCATCGACGCCTGGAACGGCGCGCTGAATCGGGGCTGGTCAGGCAAGTATCCGTCGCGCATGTTCACCACGGCCATCGGCGCACCCGCCGGCCACACGTTCACCATGATTGGCTTCTCGGACGGCACGTGCGCGCGACTGGTCAATCCGTGCGTCTTCAATCCGCTAGCCTGCTCGCAGTACCGCTTCGTGGTCGGCGATGACTGGGTGCGACTGCCGCTGTGGCACGGCACCTATCAGGCCTCGCGCAAAACACTCAGGTCCTGGTCGGTGGTCGGGCCGCATATCAACAGCACCAACTATTTGACGCTCGAGTACAAGACCAGTCCGTCGCAGAGCTCGTGGACGGACTTTGGCTACAACTTCCAGTTCGGAACCTTTGACCGCCAGGCATTTCCGGTGGGCACGGTGGCCATCCTGGCCGAGTTCAAGGTCCACCTGCACAATACGGTCAATACCGACTCGCCCGCGGTGGCGTCGGTGGCAATTGGGCACGCGCTGCGGCCGACGCGCATGATGACCTTCGAGGGCGACATCCTGTGCGCCGATGGGCTGGTGCGGCGCGACGGGGTGATGATGCGCAAAGGCAGACTGCAGATCCGCCAGGAGGTGGAGGCCGCGGTCGACAATCCCGGCGCGGTCGCGGTGGTGCTGCCGGACGAGACGAACACGTACCTGAGTTTCGTCGACTACCGCGTCGGCCAGGCGTTCGACGAGGTGGGCCGTCAGTGGCGCGGCAGCCTGCACATCAAGGCCGTGTCGTGGACGGCGGTCGAGCCACCACCCAGTTAGGAGGGCACCTTGGCACGCACCAACTCAGTCAACTTCACCGGCGCCAACCAGTTTCCGATTGCCAGCGCCGGCACGGACATCTTCAAGAAGGAAGACGTCCAGGTCGCGACCAAGTCGCTGGACCTGCACAACCACTCAGCAGGACTGGGTCTCCCCGTGGATGTCACTGCGTTGGCCGCCGGCGCGATCGACGGCAGCAAGCTCACTGACGGCACAGTCACCTCGGCGAAGATCCAGGACGGCACGATCGCCACCGCGGACCTGGCCAACCAGTCGGTCACCAACGCCAAGCTCGGCACCGACACGGCGCGACTGAACCTGCTGACCAACGGCGGCTTCGAGATCTGGCAGCGCGGCAATGGACCGTTCACGGCGAACAATGCATGGGCAACAGATTGCTGGTCTATCCAACTGGGCGGCACATCGACCGTATCGCTGAGTCGGATCACGTCTACCGCTGGAAGCAGCGGCTTCTCAGCAGGCGTTACCTACACGCACGCGGCGGGCGGCTCCTTCATCCTGCGTTCTCAGAAGTTTGACAGTCCGGCTCAGTTGGCTGGGCGCGTCATTTCGGCGTCGCTGATGGTCAAGTCTAATGCTGCCGGGACGGTCAAACTACGCATCACGGACGGTGTTGGCAATTCGGACGGTGCTTACAACATCGGCACTACTGTTGAGAAGCTCACCGTGACCAGGACGGTTGACGCCAATCCGACGAGTATCCAGGTTTTCGTGATCTGCGATGTTGGCTCCTGCATCATCGAGATGAACGACGCCATGCTGGTGGTGGGCAGCGTGCCGGCCGACTACGCGCCGCTGCACCCGGCCGACGACCTGGCGCGCTGCTTGAGGTACTACGAGACGATGGGCGGCACCAATAACGAGTACGTGTTGACGGGGCAGGCGTGGAGCACCACGGGCACCTTTTATCCATTGCGCTTTACGGTGCGGAAAGCGATCACCCCGACGGTGACCTTCACCCCATCATTCGGAACCACTGCCGCCGCTGGGGCCAACACATCGCTGACTAACCTGACGAGTGCGGTCATCACCCCGGCTGGCTCGCAGATTGGGGGTACGGTTGCCAGCGGCATGGTTGCTGGCAGCGCAACGGTGCTCTATAGCAGCGGTGGCTCAATCGTAGTGGAGGCGAACCCATGAGTGTGTATGTCAGTGACTTCACTTCAGCCACCGAGTGGCAGGTCCTCCACGATGAGCTTGGGCACGGCGGCACCATCGACCCGGCCACCGTCACGTACGTGACTGGCGTTGACGGGCAGCACGATCACAACTTCGCCTCCGTCACCTGCCCGGTGTGCGGCGCCCAGAGCACCCACCCGGTGGGCGGCGGCGCGCAGCCCGAGTCAGTGCAGCAGATGTTCGTCAACAAGTGCCAGGCCGAAGGTTGTCCGTGCGGCCAGATCGAGGCGGCCGACCCGAATGGGCTGGGCGAGTCGCACGTCAGGCTCCAGGTCAACCGTATGGATGGCGCAGGAAGGTGGGCGCTCGGATGAGCGAAGAACCGTTCCAGTTCAAGGTGGTGTACGTCGATCCCGGCGACGGGCTGATCGTCGGCATGGACCCCTCCGGTGGCGCCGTCGGCACTGCCCACAAGGTGGCCGTGCTGTTCGATCCGGCGGAGTACGACAAGCTCCTGGCCACCGATCCGGGTTACCTCAGCTCGGACAAGAATCACATCCTGGCGGCACCGGACCATTCATGAACGAGGAAGAGATCCAGGCCGCCATTCAGCAACTCCAGCAACAGCAGTCGCTGCAGTCCGCGGCGCTCAAGGCCGCGCTCGAGGCCAGATGGACAGGCGAAGACAGCGTCGACGCCTACGTCCAGGCACTGACACCAGGCATTCAGACGCAGCCCGAGACACCGCTGTATGCCGACGGCTGACGGGGCCACGCTCGAGCAACAACTGAATCAGCTGAGCGAGCAGCAGGCGGCGATCTCGGCCGGCATCAACGCCATGAACGAGGGCCGCTGGCTGGCCGCGGACTTCGGCGCCAACTCGCTCGAGGCAATTCTGTACGGGCTCAATCCTGGCTGGACCGGCCAGATCTCGGCGCGCGAGCCGCTATACGTGCTGCCGCCCGAGCCGCCGCAACTCGACCTCGTGTGGATCGGATCACCCAACCACTACGTTGGCCGTGCGGGCTGGCCGGTGGTGGCGATCGTGCTGCACACCATGGCCGGCACGCTGAGCTCGTGCGACTCGTGGTTCGCCAATCCCGCGAGTCAGGTCAGCTCGCATTTCGGCATCGGGCTCAAAGGCGAGCAGCACCAGTACGTGAAGCTGGCCGACGGCTCCTGGGCCAACGGCATCCTCGAGCCTGGCTCGCAGTGGCCGAGCATCGTCGGCAACTCGGCCAACCCGAACTACCAGACGGTGTCGATCGAAACAGAGGACAACGGCTCCGGCGCCACGCCGGTGACTGAGGAGCAGTATCAGAGCACGCTCGCGGTGTCGCGGCTCGCGCTGCAGACGTACCCGAGCATTCGCTATCTGATGGGCCACAACGTGATCAGCCCACAGTCGCGCTCGCAGTGCTGCGGCGATCGCTGGTGGTCGAGCGGCCGCTTCGCGCAGCTCGCCGCGGATCTGGGCCTGGAGCCCTACGACTGACAACCGTGTGGACGAGCACCGCCTCGCCCTGGTCAAGACGCTGGCCACCGTGCTGGTCGCGATCGTGCTCATTGTGGCCATGACGTGGATCGTGATCAGCCCGACGACCGATGAGTCAGCCAGTAAGGCGGCGCTGCTGGTGGTCGGCAGCGCGGTGGGCTTCATGTTCGGAAGGGAGACAGCCTGATGGTCATTAGTGGAGCGCCGCCCTGGCTGACCGTGGGAGCGATCATCGCGTTACTGGTCCTGATCCTGGCGATTCTGGGCCTGGTCGGCGTGCTGCCGATGTCGACGACGGTGGTCTTCGGGCTCATCGCGGGTTTGGCGATCGCGCGATTGATCTAGTGTGTGAGCCAGCCGCCCGATCCGCTCGAGGTCTCGCTCAGGCACGTTGCGGAGACGGACGCGTCGGGTGACCGCGAGAGCGGCCTGACCATCTCATTTTCGGTGGGGGTGGGCTACCGGCGCCGTCGGCCCGATACCCGCGGTGATCGGTGGGAGGCGCGCGTCGACAGTATCGGCTTGCTCATCGTCTCATCGATCATCGTGGCCCTGATCGTGGTCATCGCCCTGCCGCGCATCCTCCACTGGCTGGGCGCGCTGTAGCTAGCTCGGGCTCTTATCGATTCGGTGGGTTGGCCGTCATCATCCTCTGGGTCCTCGCGCCGCGCATCCTGGCGCTGGTGCCCTGACCCTTACCCAGAAGTATCTGGATAAAAAGCTCAGTTTCACCGGCGGGCTAACTTGCTGCGTGAAGGGCGTGCTAACTACCTACTTCTTCGGGCGACCCGCGCCGTTGTTCGTCGGATCGACGACCTGGTAGGTCTGGCCAGGTTTCGCAGTGGGTGGCAAGGGTTTCTCGCGCACGACCGTGTGCTCTGCACCCGTGTGTCCACCGCGCGGCCTGTGAGCGATCAGCAGTCTGGAGCTGGCCCAGACCGTTTGCCACCGTCGTCTAACTAGTGACTCAGCGCGGGTTCGGCGTTTGTGACGAGCATCGAAGCGACTGGTGGTGGCTCGATGAACGAGGTGTTGGTACGGACCTCGGTGAAGGTCCGCGACTCCGGGCCAGTACCGTTTGCCGGACGCGTCGGCGCGCGAAGGTCATACACCTTGAACCACTGCAATTCAGTCGGGCTTTCGCCCGAGTCAGGAGTTGCGATACGGGTCAGTCGGTCGGCGACTTCCTGCGAGAAGGTTGTTTCGCCGCACATGTCACACCGTGAGGCAAGCACGCCGCGCGTGAGCACCCAGCGACTGTCCTGCTGGATCCACTTCTCGATGAGTTGCTCGCGAAACGTCCCCTGATTGCATACACGGCAGCGTTCCATGGGTGCTTTAGTCTCCTGGTGTCTCGCGTCGCTGCCGGAAGTCCGGCTCCCAACGATTCTGTGGGTCGGCGCTTGGGTCCCAAACTGTGATAACCCAGATTGGTTCTTGCAGACCTAAGAGTACATGCAAAGGACGTCGTTCGTCCCACCAGCAAAGCACGAGCGCACACGGACCATAGTGGTGAGTCGGATGCGTTTCAATAATCTCGGCATCATCAGCAAGGATGCCTTCGAGCACGTGCGCGGCGAGAATGCCTCGTCTTGCCATCTGCTCGATGGCGTGCTCCCGGTACCGAGCCCGGTGAATCCGTGCCCGAATGTCTTCCAACGCAAGCTACCACTCGTCTTCGCTGAGATTTAGCTGGCCTAGGATCGCCCGCGGCACTCGAATCGGATCGCCGAGCGTCTCGAGCTCGTATTGCTTCAGGTTCTTGCGAAGCACCATTGCCATGACCTTCATGTGTTCGAGGCTCATCCGCACGATCGCCTGGGGATCACTCGCACCGGGCTGCATCAGATTCGGGCTGCTGGGAGTCCGTGAGAACGTGAGTGCAATGCCATAGGCGGACATCGCCATCGAGAACTGATCACAGTAGATGTCGGGCACCTCATTGGGCTCCGGTAGAGTGTGCATGCGGGGCCATCCTTCGAATTGAGTGGTCTTGTCAGCCCGCACGGCTCGGGACCTTGCGGGAATGAGCCCCGCCGGAAGTCCTCCGCGGGGCTTGTTCATGCCCTGGCTCACCCCGTAGGGTTAGGTCAGATCAGGGTTTCCCGAAGCCCCGCTTTGGCTTCCGAGGGAACTGTTTGAGCGGCCCGCTCTCGTAAAGCGGGCCGCTCCGTTTTACCACAGCGGGTAGTGGTTTCCGGAGCCCCCCGCGCTAGATGTTGTGGGTGGTCCCCGTTGTCTTCAGTTGAGCCCCAGCCGGTGCGCGATGGGCCAGACCGGGGTCGCCTGGATCGCCTCAATCGCAGGCCACAAGGTCAGCCGCAGCCCGAGCTGCTCCTCCCAGTCGTCGTACTCCCAATCCAGGACGCACGACGGCACGTTGCGCTCGACCTCGCGCGGCTCGACGCGCATGATGTGCTTGCCCCGCTGGCTTCGGGCGTCGAGCCCGCACTGGCGGCAGCGCAGCGAGCCTTTCCGCCCGGCGAACGACCAGCGCTCGCACCCACGACACTGGATCAGCAGCGCATCTGAGCGACGCGGGCCCAGGAAGGGCGTGCCCTGGTACTCGGTGAAAGTGCAGCCCTGCGAGGCGATGACCAGGAAATCCATCGCCTGCCCGGGCAGCAGTGGGCGCTGGCCGTAGGGTCGGGTGCGGCCCAGGCGGTCGATGTCGCCGAGCCCGATCTTCTGCTGAAAGAGCTTGATGTCGTGGGTACGCGCGGGATCACCCCGCACCTCGATCAGCAGGCCCGCCAACGGCAACCAGAAGTCGGGCCAGTAGCTCGACTCGTCACTCAGGCGGTAGGTGACCGGCTCGTAGCTCCACTCGGCTTCCATGACGTCACACAGGCGGGCGACGTTCTCCTCAAACTGGGACTTGAGTTGGATGCCGCCGTAGTGGGCCGGCCGCGGACGAAGCGGGAACTGGCCGCCAGCGGGGATGGACGGATGCACGGCGCCTAGTCCAACGCTACCGGTGTTGGGCTGGTGATACGGTCTTGGTGCATCGAGGGGCGTACCTCCTTCGGTGTCGAGCCGCCGACTGTTCATGCAGTGCGGCGGCTTTTTGATTCCGAACAGTTATTCTACGCCGCCGGCTATCGCTCGACCCACTCGAGCCACCGGTCTGCCAATACCAGGACGTGCTCGCTCTTGACGTCCTCCCGCATCTGAGCGTAGCGGCCCACGAACTCCGCGGCGGCCTTGAGCACGGCGAGCCGCGTGATCCGCTCGTCCTTGCCACTCAGAACCGCGGGAGTTGATGCTGCTGGAGACAGATTCTCGAGCGACACGATGTACCCCTTCGAGTCAACCTTGAGTCGCACGTGCGCGCCAGTCTCGGGCAGCTCGACCGGTCGGAATTGTGAGACGTTGACCCAGGCCCCACCGATCTTGAGCCCCTTGGCGTTGGTGGCCTCGACGACGCCCTCGACGTCTTCGGTCGGCGTGCGTCCATTCTGCATGGCCATGGCTAAAACGCGACCTCGGCATCGTCGTCCCAGACCGGGGCTGGGCGTCGATCGGTGCGCCTGAGCACGTCTTCGACGCGGCCGTCCTCGAGCAGGCACAGCAGCTCGCGCAGCACGGGCACCAGGTCGACCAGGCGGGCGCTGTCCTGCAGGGCCGCGCGGCCACCGGCGCGCCAGGCGGCACCCCACACGCTGGCGGGGTCCTCGGACTCGTGGGGGTGGTGATGTTTCCAGGCGAAGAACTGACCGGCGGCGCTCGTGAGTTGGAGCGGGGCTGGCACGGCTCAGTCCTCCCGCTCGGTCTGCAGCACGAAGACATGGGCGCCGGTGTGGGAGGCCGGCGCGGCACACACCCGATCGCGTGAGGCGGTAGCGCCGCAGAGAGGGCCACACAGGGCGAGGTTGGAACATTCCTGAGACCAGTGGCCCTCGCCGGTGCAGTAGATGCACGCGGGCATCGTCTCGTCGTTCACGCCGCACGCTCCGCCAGCAGCTGGCAGTGGAGCTCCACCGCGAGCACGTGCTTGCAGTCTCGGCCGCGGCCGAACTCAAAGTCAGGGCAATCGCACGAGCGGCGGGTGGTCAGGTAGTAGCGGCCAGGCTTGCTCGCGGGCACGCCGTAGGCTTTGCGACCGTCGCGCGTGCGGCATCTGAGCCACTGGCCAGCGTCGGCGGCGAGCGCGACGGCCTTGGGGCCGCGCGGGTCGAGTTCAGAAACGAGTACGGTGGTCATGTCGGATGCCCTCTCAAGCAGGGTGTTTGACACGAGCAGGTCGGCGTCGTAACCGCTGGCCTGCTCTCTTTGCGTCACGTCCTAATCATACTGGATGATGTGCATAAATTCAACATATACTGAGCACATGTTGAACACTGCGGAAGCTCAGTTCGCCCAGGCGCTCGCTCAGCGCGTACGCGCCCTTCGTCTCGAACACGCGCTCAGTCAGCAAGAGTTGGCCGACAAGTCCCACCTGAGTCGCAACGTCATCATCGACCTGGAGCGTGGCATCCGCCTCGCCCGCCCAAGTACCGTTCGCAAGATCGCACACGCGTTCGGCGTGCCGCTGTCTCAGATCACGGCCGCAGCGTAAAAAGAGTGCCCCGCACTGCCAGGACGCAGTCGGGGCGATGGCAGATCTGCACGTTGGAAAGGACTGACCTGCAATGAACACCGTAACACGCGCCAAGGCGCGCACTCGTCGGGCGACTAGTCGCGAGATTGCCGCGCTGAGCATGTTGACGCGGGTGGCGTTTTACGTTCGCGTCTCGAGCGAGGAGCAAGCTGAACGCGCGACCGCGAAGAACCAGATCGACTTCCTGCACAAGAAGTATCAGGCCAACTTCGAGCCCGACTCACTCGAGCCGATGCAATTTGTTGGGCAGTTCGTTGACGATGGCTGGAGTGGGGCCCTACCGGTTGAGGACCGCCCCGAAGGCAAGCGACTGCTTGACCTGGTGCAGGCACGCGGCGTCGATGTCGTCATCTCCTATCGCCTCGATCGTCTTGGCCGTCGGCTGGGCGTTCTGTTGGACGTTCACGAAGAGTTCGAGCGGTTCAATGTCGCCATTCTCAGCGCCACTGAGCCCTTCGATACCCGTACACCCATCGGCCAGTTTGTCTTTCAGTTGCTCGGTTCGATCGCTGAGCTCGAGCGCTCGACGATCGTCGAGCGCTTCACGCTCGGGCGCGACCGGAGCGCGCGCGATGGCAAGTTCATCAATGGTCCCGTCCCCATTGGCTACGACATCGAGAACGAGCGTCTCGTGCCATCCCTGCGTTGTGTAGAGCAGCTGGCATGCACTGAAGCTGACATGGTGCGGCAGATCTTCGAGCGCGCCGCTGCCGGAGAGAGCGCCGCGGCGTTGACCGTCTGGTTGCGCGCTCATGGCGTGGCATCGACAAAGCGCTTCATCCGTCGCGACGGCAGCGAGAGCGAAACCGTCAAACCGACGTGGAACGCAGGGCGCATGCAGGACGTGATTCACTCTCCGACGTATTACGGCGATCGACAACTCAACTATTCGGGCGCTGTCCTGCATCAGGACGTCCCGCCACTCGTGAGCCGAGACGTTTGGGATCAGGCCAACGCGTACGTCTCGGGGCGGATCAGTAAGTTCAATGCAGGCCAAAACGAGGGGTACGTGTATCTGTTGTCGGGCAAGCTGTTCTGCACGAGCTGCGGCTGGCGCATGGTCGGTAATTACCGCCCGCCACACCCGCGCTGGGACAAGAAAGCGCGACTGTACTACAAGTGCTCGTCTGCCAAGGCCAGCCAGGCGCGTCGCACGTCGAATCGCTGCACGGCGCGACGCAACCACGATGGCTGGGCACTCGAGAGCTTCGTGCTTGAGGCGATCGACGAGTACGTCGCCAATCCTGAGGCAGCGCTGAAGATCCTGCGCGAGCAGGCCCGCGAGCGCCGCGGGACGAGCGCTGACCAACAGGAACGTGTCAAAGCGTTGCGTGTGCGGTTGGCCGACTATGAGCGCGGTAAGACGGGGTTGCTTGCACTCGTCAGACGCGGCCAGATCAGCCAGGAGGAGTATCTGCGCGAAACCGCGTCGGCCGCGGAGGAGGCTGGCGCCGTCCGGCATGAGCTCGAATTGCTGGAGGCGGATGATGCGCTGAGCTCAGTGATCGAGACTCGATTGCTCGAATCTGTGCGCGTCCTGCATGAACTGCATGACGAGTGGTCTCGCGCTCGCGCAGCTGATGATCGCGTCGCGCTGCGCGGCATGGTGCAGACTGCGCTCCAGGAGATGTATCTGTCGCCAGATGGTCAGGTGCGCATGGCCTTCGTCTTCAGTGCGCCTTCGGCGCGTGAAACCAGTCAATCCCACTACAAGCGTCTTTGGCGCGACGACTCAGGCGGCGCTGCCGGGGTTGTCAGGCTGGATCTCTACCGCTCGCTCACGGGTGCGACCAAGCCGGCGTAGGCGCAAGAACTCTTGAATCGCGCGCGCCCCCAGCGTGTCGTCGCCCTGGTAGGTGATGCTCTCGATGCGTAGCTGGTAGCCGTCATTGGGCTTTCGGCGGCGCTGAGGCTCGGGGCGATCGGGCACGCCCACCAGTCTGCGACGCGGACCGCCCCCGCGGGGGGCCAAGTCTGGCCAAGTGGCCGGCGAGTTTTCCTCTAGTCGGGCGGGGTGCGTTGCAGCTCGTGCGGCTTGATCTTGAGGGCCTTGGAGATGGACGTCAGCGTGGAGGGCAAAACCTCCTTCTGCGCCTCGGCATTGACGATGGTTGAGCGCGAGACGCCGGCGGCCTCAGCCAGATCTTCCTGCGACAGCCCAGCGCGCAGTCGCCAGTCCCGCAGATGCGGTAAGCGCAAGTACGACACGGGCACGACCATGGATAGTCAATTATGCGTCACACGCTGAACAGAGAGGTTGTGTCTAAGTTGTGAGTGTTTTGCGTGTAAGGTGTGAGCAAAGGGGCGAATAGACCAATCAACCACAGGCTCGCACCAAGTAGAACGCACGTTCTATAGTTCTTGTCCCACGAGCAGGGGAGGGATGGGTATGCAGAACGCCGGCATGGAGACACGCAGAGGACATGTCACTACTTGTCCTGCTGGAGGGCTCGCCAGTGGATGATGCCGGCGAGGGGGCCTACCTACAGCGCATCGCGGAGGCGCTCGCCGAGACGACGCGCATGCAGCAGGAGATTGCGCGGCTCGTCCAGCAACAGTTCGAGTTTGTGCGAGGCGTGCCCCAGCGTCCGTCCGAGCACACAGCGCGGCAGCCAGCGTCGCATCGTGGCCCGACGAACCCACTGCATCAGACGTGGCGTGGCTTCGTCGAGGACATGCAGCGACTCGAGGCCTACGCGCGGCGTGAAGGTCTGAAGTTGACCAAGGCCAACGTGTGTCGCTTTGGCGTCGACACGGTAAAGACGATCACGCGCACGATGGAGTGGTACGGCCTCGATGATCATGACTGGCCGCCCTCGACCTGGGACCCCACTGAGGTGCGCGAAGGCGGCAAAAACTCGTGAGTCACTTGGCCCCACTTGTCTCCCCGGAGCCATATTCGCGCATCCATCCTTCACGGCATGGTGCTGCGCATGCAGGTCGAGATTCGAGACGAAGACGTTGAGCCGCTGCGCACGCTGGCGTGGAAAGACCACCGCTCCGTACGCGAGCAAGGTGGCTTCCTGCTGCACCTGAAGATCCAAGAGGAGCTCGCCAAACTCCCGCCCGAGGCTGAGGAGGCTGAGGTCGCGTGACGACGGACGACGACGTGGCGATCGACTGGCTGGACGGCAACGGCTGGCGTGAGCTCACCGATCGCGAGCAGGCGCTGCTGGCCAAGGTGCGCGACGCGGCCTACGCCCAGGGCTACCGCGACGGCCAGCGCTTCGGCGCCGAGGAGGCCCTGCGCGCCTCGACGACGCTGACGACGGCGCTCGAAAGTCGGCCGACCCAGCGCGCGGTCAAGGTCCTCGAGCGCTTGCTGGGGTTGGATGCCGCCGAACACGAACGGCCCAGCGTGTACTGGTCCGACGAGGTGCCCGCGCCGTGATGTTCGAGTTGGTGCCCGGCTGGTTCTGGGTCGCGATGCTCGGCTGGGTGCTCGCCAGCGTGTGCTTCGGCGCGGCTTGCGCGCGGTGGTTCAGGTGGGCGCGATGACCAATCCGTTCAAGGGACAGTCGCAGGACTACACCTCGAACCCGCCACCGCCCAACGATGTGCCGCCGGGTGCGCGGTACCGGCGCTACCGACGCACTCAGCAGGCGTGGTTGGCCGAATGGACGCCGGACGTGGATATGTCGCGTATCTCGATCAGCGCAGAAGACCGCGCCGCCGGCTCACCGAGAGATGGCGACATGATCGCTTGCAACCCAGCCAACCACGCTGACCAATGGCTCGTGTCGGCAGCGTACTTCGCGGGTAACTTCGAGGAGCTGCCATGAGCGCGTTGGCGCTGCGGCGCGGGCTGGCGTATCCGCTCACACGCGGCCAGGCGCGGCGCTTTCTGCCGGTCGAGCCCGAGTCGAGCTTTCTCCAGCGCGTGGTCGAGTACGCGCGCCTGCAGCGGTTTCAGCTGATCTATCACACCCACAACAGCCAGCACTCGGCCGCGGGCTTTCCCGACCTGGTGCTGGTGCGACCCGAGGATGGCCGCGTGGTGTTCATCGAGTGCAAGGCCGACGACGCGCCGAAGCGCCTGCCGCTGGCGCAGGAGGCCTGGAAGGACGGCCTCGAGCGCTGCCCCGGGGTGGACTACTTCTGCTGGCGCGCCCGCGATTGGCCCGAGGTGCAGCGCGTGCTGCGGTGGAGGACGAAGTGAGCAGTGGGCTAATCCTGCCGCCTGGCGTCAAAGGCGCTCGCGGCCGTGATCTATGGCCGACACCCGACGTTTTGAAGCTCAAGGGCGGCGCGCTGCTCAAGCACCACGGCGAGTGGATGCCGCTCGGCGCCGGCTTCAACGCCAAGGTCTATCGCGGGCCGCGTGACCTGACGGTACTTGTCTCACTCGACGATCGCGGAGATCACCTCGGCGAACTGCTGCACATGAGCATGAGCCTGCCGCGCGGGTATCCCGATTGGGACCTGATCTACGCCGTGACGCGCGCTGTGTTCGGCGAGCACGTCGACGCGATGATGCCCATACCGCGCGAGGAGGCGTTCATTCACGGCGTCGTCCGCGGCCAACGTGAGGTCTTTCACGTGGTGGAAATGCCGCAGGCCTGGCCAACGGAAGGGCCGCTGTGAGCGACGAGCACTTCCACGTGCTGCTGGTCTTCGGCGCGCTGGTGGCGCTCGTGCTGGTCATCGTCATCCGGAGTCTCGACTGATGGCGCGCCCGGTCATGGTCATGGCGATGAGTCCGGACGGCCAGACGGTCGACATCCTGGACGCTCCGGCGGAGATCCTGGTCGCGGACCGCTTCCTTGTCGAGCACGTCGATGGGCGCTACGCCAGCTTTGGCGACGGCATTTTGACCATCCACGCCGAAAGCGGCGACGTGAGCTACGGACTGCACCACTACGACCCGTATCTCCGACAGTGGCGCGGGACGAGGGCGGGCTAGATGGCGCGTCTGATGCTGGTTCTCGGCTTCGTCGCCGGGATCATTCTGACGACGATCGCCGGCGCCGCGCTCCAGCTGCACGCCGAGGACCCGAAGACGGACGTGGAGACCGCGGCGCGCGCGGCCGGCGTCAATCCGGTCGACCTCGCCGGCGCCGCCAATACGGTAGGCGTGGATCCGTGGGTGTACGCGCGCGCGGAGGGCCTGCTCGAGCGAAGCGTTCCGCCGCCACCACCTATCAGGACAACCCCGCTCGACGCGCGCGTGCAGTGCATTGAGGCTAAAGAATCTGGGGGCCGCAATGTGCCCAACGCGCGCGGGAGCGGGGCCGTAGGTGTCCTCCAGTTCATGCCCAGCACGTTCGCCGCGCATGCCGCGGAGATGGGTCACCACGACTGGAGCCCATGGGTACCGGACCAGGCCCGGGCGGTCGCCTCGCACGATTTAGCACTCGGCCGCAGAAGTCAATGGGTAGTGTCCGGATGCCCCTGACGCAGACTGGGCGAAATCGTGAACCGAAGTGTCGGATGACTGAGGAATAGGTGATGGGTAAATCGACAGACATTTCGTGGTGTGACCACACGTTCAATCCCTGGTGGGGGTGCCAGCGTGTCAGTCCAGGCTGTGAACACTGTTATGCCGAGAGCAAAGCGGCGTGGCTTGCACCGGGGATCTGGGGGCCGCAGAAGACCAGCACGCGACGTACTTTCAGTGATCGCCACTGGCGCGAGCCTCTCATCTGGAACGTTGAAGCGTTGCGGAGCGGTCAGCGACGGCGAGTCTTCTGTGCGAGCATGGCTGACGTCTTCGAGGACAACCCGCTGGTCGAATCATCGCGGGCTCGTTTGTGGGACGTGATTCGTGCGACGCCAGCCCTTGACTGGCTGCTGCTCACCAAACGACCAGAGAACGTGTGGACGATGTTGCCGTCAGGCACCTGGCCAACTATCTGGCTCGGCACTTCGGCTGAGACGCAGCAGTACGCCGATCTGCGCCTGCCGCTCCTGGCACGGCTACGCGATCGCGTGCCGGTGCTGTTCGTGTCAGTGGAGCCGCAGCTCGAACGTCTGTCACTGGAGTCTTGGCTTGCTGGTGGCTTCGTGGACTGGGTGATCGTCGGGGGCGAGTCGGGCCCACGGCATCGTTCCTTCGACGTGGATTGGGCGCGCCAGCTGCGCGACGAATGCGAGCGGACCGGTGTCGCCTTTCACTACAAGCAGTTCGGTGGTCGCACTCACGCAGAGGGTGGCTGTCTCCTTGATGGGCGTGAGCACAAGGACTTCCCTAGGGCGGCATGACTGCGAGTCTTGGATGCTGAGGGTGGTGTTCGTGCCGGTACGGCGGTGTGCCGAATGTCGCGAACACGTTCTGCGTGATCACCCCGAGCGCCCGGGTGAGCGGGCGTTTTGTTCACCCCGTTGCAAGTGGCGGTTCCACTCTCGATTGTGGCGTGCACGTGCGTCTCTTTCACGCGCAAAACAAGGGTGAACAATGACCTCGACCAACGATCTACGCACAGCACTGGCGGAAGATGATGGATCACTCCCGGAGCGTTGGAATCCGGACGACGTCGCGGGCACCACGCTAGTCGGCACACTGCTCCGCTTCGAGATCATCGTGACCAAGCTCGGCGAGGCGACGATCGCTGTGATCGAGGACGCCGACGACGGCACCGTGTGGGGCGTGATGCTGGGCCGTACGGTGTTGAAGAAGCGCTTCGAGCAACTGGAGCCGCACCCGGGCGATACGGTGGGCATCAAATACGTCGGCTGGGTTGAGCCCCGCAACAAGAACGACAACGGCTATCACAACTACGTGCTGCGAGTAATTCGCGGCGCTGCACCGCCGGTGGCGGAAACAGCGGCGGACGTGAAGACAGACCAGGGTGGAGATGATGACCTTCCCTTCTGAGGGAGGCTTGCAGGGCATTCGGGTCCAATGTCGCATCCGCGTGTCGCACGCGGCGGAAGCGCGTTTCGACGCGAACGGCGCCGACGTCCTCCAGATTCGCGGGGTGGTGGTCGACGAAGGACGGAAACATCCTCAGGTGGTGGTCCGCTTCGGGGGTCTGCGACGGGCAGAGCTCACCCGCTGGGCGGCTGTCGGCAAACATCTGTCAGTCGAGGGCAAGCTGGAAATCAAGACCTGGCGCACCAATGACGGGCTGGGCCACGTGGCGCTCCTGGTTGAAGCTCAGAATCTTTTCCCGCTGCACGAGCCCGGCGCTGAAGTTGACGAGGACTTGAGCCGGATCGGGGTGTATGCCACACCGGGTCAGACAACGGTGCGCAGACCGCGCGGTCGGCAAAGTAAGGAGCAACGCGCGGACGAATTGCGCCGCGCACTCGTTGACGCGTGACCACCGTCGCGGACGAGGCCCCCGCGGCGGCCAGCACCTACGTGTATGTCGATTGTGCGTTCGGCTCCGTCGCGCGGCGCAACCACGTGCGACGGATCGCCGACATCCGTTACGACACCGGTCCCGAACGGTATATCAGTCATCGACGAGCGACAGAGTCGTTGCTGACGTGGGTACGCACACACACCAACGCGGCCGGCAATCCGACCGTGGAGGGTTTCGACGGACCCGTGTGGGACTCGAGCCTGCCATTCGATTTTGACGACAAGCATGATCCTGCACACGCGCTGGTGTGGGTTCGAGAATTTCTACACCGGCAAGAGCAGTACGACGTTCCACTCGATGCCCTGAGGATTTACTTCTCAGGCGCCAAGGGGTTTCACGTGGAGATGCCGCACACCTTGTTCGGGGGCTTCCTGCCCAGCTCGGAGCTTCACATGTGGGAGAAGGCGGCGGCGCTCGAGTTGATGGGCGGCATTCCGTTCGACACCGCGGTGTACGACAAGCTGCGACTGTGGCGGCTGACGAACACGCTGAACGCCAAGGGGCAGCGCTACAAGGTACGGCTCAGCCTTGACGAGGTGCTGCACCTCAGTATGCGCGAGATCGACGCGCTGGCGGTCAATCCGCGCGACAGACTCCCTGTTGCACCTGACGAGGACTGGAACACCAACGACTACCTGTTCGACGTGTGGCAGCGGGCGCAGCTGCCAGTGGTGCGCGAGGCACCGAGCCAGGACTGGTCGACGCAACGCCACAGCCGCCTGCTCCTGGCGACGGTGGCCACCGCGATCGGCGAGCTGTGGCCGGCCTCCGAGCCAGGCATCAGCCGCCACACCGACTACCTGCTGCCCCTGTCGGGCTTTCTGTGCCGTCAGATGGAGCAGGACGTGGCCGCCGAGGTGCTCAAAGAAGCCGTTCGACACTCCGGCGACCGCAACTTTCTCGACGATCGCACGCGTCACTGGGAAGACGAGATCGAGCGGCTGACCGAAGGCTCAGCGCGCAAGATCGCCGCGGGTGAGCCAGTCGAGGGGCTGCCTACGGTAGCCAAACACTGGCCCGAGCTCGCCGAGTTTTTGAGCACCGCGTTCGTCGTCGTGCAATCGAGCCCAAAATCGTCAAAAACCGCCCACAAAGAACAGGCTCTGGTCCTGACCGCGATGCTGGATCTGCTTGGCGAGCCGCCTGAGATCGTGGCGTACATCGTCGACGGACTGCTGCCGAGCGGGGGAGTGTCGCTGTGGGGCGCCAAGCCCAAGGCCGGCAAGAGCGTGGCGGTGCGCAACCTGGCGATGTCGGTGGCGACCGGCGAGGACTTCTTGGACCGTCACGTGAACCAGGGCACTGTGCTGGTGCTGGCGCTCGAAGAGAAGCGGGCCGAGGTCGCCAACCACTTCCGGAGCATGGGCGCCAGCGATGAGCATATTCATGTGCATGTAGGCGCGGCGCCCAACAGCAGCAGGGAGGGGCTGGCGGCGCTGCAAGCGGCCATCGTGCTATATCAGCCGACGCTGGTGATTGTTGATCCCGTGCTGAAACTGGTTCGGGTGCGGGACTCGTCGGACTACGCGGAACTGACCCGCGAGCTCGAGCCAGTCATCGAATTGGCTCGCAACCATAACTGCCATATTGCGGTGACGCACCACCTCGGCAAAATGCTGCGCGAAGGTGGGGATGACGTGCTCGGCTCAACGGCGATCTTCGGCGCGGTCGACACGCTGGTTCTGATTCGGCGACGGAAGGACAATCAGCGTGTGGTGCAGACCATCCAGCGCTATGGCAAGGACCTGGACGAGACGATGCTGCCGTTGGATGAGATCACGGGTCGCGTCACGCTGGGTGTAGGGGTGTCCGAGGCTCGCCTGGAAGATGCCAAGCGCGCCGTGCTCGAGTTGCTGGACGGTCTGAAAGAGGACGAGAGTCTGGAACGCAAAGAGGTTCGCGAGCAGTCCGGCGTGGACTCTGCATTGGCCTATAAGGCGCTCCAGGCGCTGGTTGAAGGGGGTCAGGTTGAGCGCCTCGGAGCCGGCAAACGCGGCGACCCACACCGATTTCGCAAGGCGAATCCCATTCACCTTGTTGCATCTCAAAACGATTCTGAACTTTCTAGTTTTGTTGTTTTCCATACTAGTAGAGAAAAACAAGAAACCAACAAAAGTAGAAACCTCGAAAAAGGGGTCTGTGAGGCCTGCGGCGAGCCCCTGGAAAGTCCCGAGGAGGTCGAGGTCGGGCTGCACTGGAAATGCGCCGGCGAGGTGCAGCCGGCGTGACCACCCCGGAGCAGCTCCAAACCGAAATCGATCAGCTCGCGCATGACATGGTGCGGCTTGAGCAGTGGGCCCATGAGGCCTGGCTGCGAGGAAACTACACTCGGGTGGGTGAGTTGTACACGCAACGCGAAGATGTCCAGGCTGAGCGCTCAGCGTTGATCCGGGGCTTGTGGCATTTGAGGACAAACCAGCGTGCAGCTCGAGCAGAACTCATATGACCGCGCAGGAGCACCGCGAGCGGCAGCACGTGGCGCAGGTGCTGGACGTGCTGCTGGCGCTCGTGGCCTGGTACCAGCGGCCGCGCTGGGACGAGCTGCTCGAGAAGGTGCGACGTCCGTGAGTCAGGGGCGTGACTCCGTGAATGTGTGCAGTGCGGTTAGCACGCCCGGCACACTGCTGTGCGG
>Ga0126376_10000321_pt1 | contig 22694 bp, 15 predicted proteins | sample PanSoiMetPlot_15_FD_92760 | JGI IMG/M metagenome (GOLD analysis project Ga0126376, IMG submission 92760) | Tropical forest soil microbial communities from Panama - MetaG Plot_15 | ecosystem: Environmental > Terrestrial > Soil > Tropical forest > Bulk soil | place: Panama | collected 2016-02-17 | reverse complement strand
GTTATTCCAATCTGGAATTCGACCTGGGTACAGGCGAACGTGGACGCCGGGACACGCATGTGCAACGGCTGCTCGATCGCCTGCTTACCGAGCACCGTCATGCGGACTCGCAAACGGAGGATGCCACTCCGGCGGCAGTTGTAGTCAACAACTGCGCTGCCGCGGTGCTGCTGGCGCTCAACACTCTGGCCGAAGGCGGAGACGTAATCGTCTCGCGCGGCGAGCTGGTCGAAATCGGCGGCTCGTTTCGCGTACCCGATGTGATGGCAAAATCGGGCGCGCGCCTTCGTGAAGTCGGAACGACAAACCGCACCCGCCTCTCGGACTACCAGAAGGCCATCACCGAGAACACACGACTGCTGCTTCGCGTTCATCGCTCGAACTTCGCGATGATCGGCTTTACCGAGCAGCCCGCATCCCATGAGCTGGTAGCGCTCGGACACAGTCGCGGAATTCCCGTTATGGAAGATCTCGGCAACGGCCTTCTTGTGAACCTCGCGAGTGCTGGGATTCAGGGTGAGTACGGGTTGCACGAGAGCCTCGTGGCGGGAGTGGACGTCGTCTGTGTGAGTGGAGACAAGCTGCTGGGCGGTCCACAAGCAGGAATCATTGCCGGTCGAAGAGAACTCATCAAACGCATACGCTCGAATCCTCTGTTTCGCGCGTTGCGTGTGGACAAGCTCACGTATGGAGCCCTCGAAGCAACGCTGCTCGCCTACGTGAAGCAGGATTATGCGGGGATTCCGACACTCCGAATGATCTATACGACTCCGGCGGAGATTCGCGGCCGGGCTGATTCCTTGCTTAAGCGTCTCGAATCGATCCGCGGAGCACGTGCTGAAGTCATCGAGGGCGCGTCGGTGATTGGTGGAGGGACCGCACCGACAAAGACGCTGTCCACCTTCCTGGTTGCTATCACTTCTGAACTGCACAGCCCGGAAGAGTTATTGCGACGTCTGCGCTCGCAGTCACCGCCTGTGATTGCGCGAATCGAAGATGACCGTATCGTGCTCGATTTGCGGACCGTTTTCCATGAGGATGAGGGCGCACTAGTAACCGCGCTTCGATCCGCACTTGGCACACCGCAATCTAGCCCCACGGTGTAGCAGCCGTGGCTACGATCCACACCATTGGGCACTCGACTCGCGAACTGAGCGAATTGATCTCGGTACTTCAGGCTCACGGAATCAAGACTCTGGTCGACATTCGCGCGTTTCCGATGTCGCGGCGGATGCCGCACTTCAATCGTGAAAGTCTCGAGCAAGCGCTTCCAAAATCGGGAATAAATTACGTCTGGCTGCGAGAACTTGGCGGACGTCGGAAACGCATCACGGAAAACTCTCCTAACATTGCTCTGCGCAACGATTCCTTTCGCAACTACGCCGATTACATGCTGACTCCAGAATTTGCGGCGGGTATCGACAAGTTGCTGCAAATCTCCCACAAAGGACCTGCTGCGATCATGTGCGCCGAACGAGTCTACTTCCAGTGTCATCGCATGCTGGTTTCCGATTACCTGACGGCGCACGGACACACTGTATTGCACATTGATCACGAGAGTCCGGCGAAACCACACAAGCTGATGGCCGAAGCCCGATTGGTCGACGGGCGATTGCTGTACATTGGAGACCGGCTCTTCGCATGATTATCGGCACGGGTGTGGACATCTGTGAGGTGTCACGCATGGGAGAATCGATCGCCCGATTCGGCGACCGCTTCCTGCAACGAGTCTTTACTGAGGGTGAAATCCGCTATTGCAAGAGTAAGAGAAACTCAGTGGAACGTTTTGCCGCGCGTTTCGCGGCTAAAGAAGCTGCGATGAAAGCGCTGGGCACCGGAGTTTCGCGAGGAGTTACATGGACGAGCATCGAAGTGGCACACGCGCCCGGCGGCCGCCCTGTGTTGCGACTCACAGGAAAGACTTCCGAGATCGCGGACAGACTCGGCGTAAGGCGAATCTCGCTCTCGGTAACTCACACTGAGAGTACAGCGATGGCGATTGTGATCTTCGAGGACGGGAAGTAAAGACTAAGTTTAAGAAATGAATCTCAAACTACCAGATAATGCGCGCGGACGAGAATTCATGGTTTGGGAATACCGGGTATCGCACCGGCAATTGTTACTTCGTTGTCCGAAGTCTACGAACTCGTCAAAAAACTTAGACGTCATGTTTTACAACGTTCGATATATGAGCCTCCCTACAACCTTGCCTCACCTAGAGATTTGGGAACCAGATCAGAAGGATATTGCATTCGCAGAAAATCGCATCGGCACTAAAGTCAGCAGTGAAGACATTTATATCCTTGGGAGCGGGAATCAACGACGTCTCATAGTAGCTGGCAATGCGGTTTTCGCGGAAAGCACAATAGGATTGTTTGAGAGTCCCTTCACGCTGCCTGCGAGCCAGTTATAGCTTAGTGAGTGGATTCGACTGTTGCAGTGGTCTTACCCTGAGACTTGCGGCGCTCCGGAAACGCTCGGGTGGACGATCCGCGCGAAGCTCTCCGGCGCTCCTTGCCCGTTCCATCTAAAGCGAAATCCATGCTCCCGACAACATGCAGGCGCAGGAAGTTTGTCGAGCCGCTCGATGTGCGAGTGCCGGCCACGATACCGATCACGTCACCGTTGTGTACCACGCCGCGCTGCCACAGTAAGCGCTCGGCGCCGCGCACCATATCGTCCGTAACCGGCGTGTGGTCGCAGATCATCGGGGTGACACCCCACAGAAGATTCACGCGGTTGCAAACTGCTGGAAGATATGAGAAGGCGTAGATGTCGGTTTTCGGTCGGTACTTAGAGATGAGGCGCGCGGTAGTTCCCGTTTCGGTATAAACCGAGATCGCGCGCATATCGAGTTCCTGAGCAGCGTGCGCCACAGACTCGCAGATTGTTTCAGAGATCGAGAGCTTACCGTTGCTGCGGCGTCGATGCGCCGGCTCCATTGCCATTTGGGCTTCGGTTTCGCCGATGATCTTGGCCATCATGCGAACTGCCTCGCGCGGATATTTTCCGCTCGCGGTTTCCGCCGATAGCATGACGGCGTCTGTGCCATCAAAGATGGCGTTAGCCACGTCGCTGGCTTCAGCACGCGTGGGTCGCGGATTCTCGACCATCGACTCCAGCATCTGCGTAGCGGTGATCACCGGTTTACGCCAAGCCGCTGCCCTACGTATAACGTGCTTCTGGATAATGGGAACCTTCTCCGGCGGCATCTCAACGCCAAGATCGCCGCGGGCCACCATCACGCCGTCGGAAATTTCCAGTATCTCTTCCAGGTGCTCGATGGCTTGGGGTTTTTCCAGTTTCGCGATCACCCATACGTCGCCTCGGAATTCTTTGATCTTCTCCCGAACCGCCTGAACGTCAGCTGCAGTGCGAATAAACGAAACGGCGATCATGTCCACGCCGTGAGCGAGTCCGAACTCGAGATCCTTCTCGTCTTTTTCCGTTAATGACGGGACGCTGACGATCGTTCCAGGAAGATTGATGCCCTTGTGCTCGCCTAGCAGACCGCCGTTGACGACCTCGCACTCCACGTCCTCGCCCTGGATAGAACGGACACGAAGTTCTATGAGTCCATCCGAGAGGAGAATGCGTGCTCCCGGTATAACTTCGCGCGCCAACGTTTTGAAGGTCGTGGAGATTACAGAATTCGTACCTGCAACATCCTTGGGAGTAATCGTCACCTTCGAGCCGGCCTTGAGTGCAACCGGAGTGCGGTACTTGAGCCTGCCAGTTCGGATTTTTGGGCCCTGTAGATCCTGAAGGATGCAGACAGCTTTGCATTCGGAGGTGGCTACCTCACGTATGGTGGCGATCAGCCTGGCCTTCTCTTCATGCGTGCCGTGAGAGAAATTGAGGCGGGCGACATCCATGCCGCTGCGAATCAGATCGCGAACCACGGAGGCAGAGCTGCTCGCCGGACCAAGCGTGCAAACGATCTTGGCCTTGCGTCGTATCTGGGGGGACTCGGGAACCACTTCAGATGCGCTCATTCTCTGTTGATTGCTACTATGCTAAATCATTTTGCGATCTCGGGCGCTAAGGCGTTTTGTGGCAGAAGTGTGACTAAATCGTTTCAACTGCACGGAGGGAACACCCGTTCGGCTGTGCTCAGGGCAGGCTACAGTCACAAAGGTGCAACAAAAGTTCATGGGGATTTCTTCGTGACCTCCTCTCTTTCCTTCGCGCCCTCCGTGCTGGCTCCGTCGGCGGTTACTGCCTCGCATTTCGGAAAAACCAAGGCATTAAATTCCGCTCCGATGAGTACCACGATCGAGACAATGTAGAGCCAAACCAGCAGCGCGATCACTGCGGCCAGCGATCCATAAATCACCGCGTAGTTGGCATAATTCGTGACATACCATCCGAAGCAGATCGTCGCGGCAAACCACATCGCCGTTGCCAGAACTGCTCCGGGGAGGACTCGTCTCCAGGACTGCGTTCGTGGGATCGCGAGGTGATAGATGACGGCGATCACAGCAATGCTGGTCAGCGCGCCGATCGACCAGCGCCCCCAAACCCAGAGCAACAGAACAGCGCCTCGCAGTTCGTAGATCGTGTGTGCCGCCATCCAGTTTTGTAGCTGATAGCCGAAGCCGACGAGCACCGTGGCGAAGGCCAGCGGCACCATCGAGAGTGGAACCAGGAGTAACGCCATGGCTCGTTCCCTCCAAAAGCCCCAAGGGTTTACCTGGATCCCATAAGCACGACGGAAGGCCGTCATCCAGGACACGATTACGCCGCTCGCTGCGGTCAGCATCACTAATGAAGCCGAAAAGATCACTCTCATCGGCCGAATGTCGCTGCTGCTGAAGTAGGCCAGAGCCAGTGCGTTCGTGCCAGCGGGCAACACCTTTCCGATCGCGTAGGCAATCTCTCTCGTAAGCCTGTTGGTCTGATGTGAAGCCGCGACAATGGAGGCAAGAACCAGAAACCCGGGAAAGACAGTGAGGATCGAGGAGTACGCGGCGGCTTTCGCAGCAGCGAATGCATCATGCTGAAACGCCCTCCACACCGCCCGCCGGAAGTGGCTCACCAGATGGAGCATTCATGAAGAGGGTATACGAACGATGGAATCACTGCATGTAGCGAACTTGTCTCGAAACCAACCCAAAAAAGACGTCGTTCATCCCTCATTTTTTTACAATGTTTTTACACCTTTTGTTCGCTATTTTTTCGCTATCAGTGTTAGACTCTTCTGCACCATGAAAGTGAACGAGTTGTTGTTGCCACACTATGACCAGGAAGTGGAAAACACACGACGCATTCTGGAGGTCGTCCCAGACGACAGATTCTCCTGGAAGCCGCACGAGAAATCGATGAGCTTGGGACGCCTCGCCTCCCATGTCGCCGATCTTCCGAATTTTCTGACCACCATTATTCAGACTGAAGGGATGGAGCTGACGACCTCGAATATGAAGCCCTTCTCCCCCGCGAACCGAGCGGAAATGCTTGCTGGTTTTGAGGAGCGCGCAAACGAGGCTCGCAAGGCGATCGCAAATTCATCCGACGAGCACTTGGCTACGTCATGGAAGCTGACCTGGAAGGGACAGGAGGTCTTCGGAGGAGTTCGCAGTTTGCTTCTACAGACGACCATCTGTCATCAAGTGCATCATCGAGCGCAGCTCACCGTGTACTTACGGCAGAACAATGTTGTGTTTCCGGGCGTTTATGGGCCATCAGCGGACGAAATGGCAGCGTTCAAGTAACTAAACGTTCATGATTGTCTGCCACTCGTCCCCGACAAAGAAAGATTTGAATAGATCTGGAACTCTCTGATCCTGTGAGCTTTGCGGGTCGTAATGAATCTTTCATGGCGTCCTGTGCGTAACAAAAGTGAACGAGATACGTCTAAAAAGCGTACCTAGGAAAGAAAGAGGTTGACGTGCTAAGGAAAGCGACCAAGCTGAATCTGACCATCCAAGTCCTGGGTGATGTGGCAGTCTTACGCTGCAGCGGACGCATCACCGCGGAGGACACCGAGGAACTGCGAGAGGCGGTTCTGGCCCCTTCCGGAATCCGCACCGTAGTGCTCGATCTTGCCGAAGTGAGATCGGTAGACGCTGCCGGATTGGGAACGCTGGTTGTCCTGAGAAACTGGGCAACTACGACCGGAACTCAATTCAAGCTGATGAACTTGGCGCCGCTTGTCGAGCAGGTGCTGGAGATCACGAACCTGAAACAACAGTTCGAGATCTGCTCGCTCTCCGAAATGCTCGACTTACTTTGTCGTGCCATTCACCAACCGCGAATGGCAGCACCAGCCAAGTTGTCTGAGGTAGGGCTCGCTCAAGAAGCGTACTGCGCTTAAGCGATCCGCATTGCAGTCCGTAATAAATGTAGAGACGCAGCATGCTGCGTCTCTTTATGTTTAGGGCATCGAACTCACCGCAATTCCTGACTGTTCCGGAATAGGAAGCTCGAGCAGGCGCGCCGCATTTTCAAAGCAAATATTCCGGATCATCGTTCCCACCAGTTCGTCATCGTCCGGCAACTCTCCGGCTTCTACTTCGTTGCCAATCAGGTTGCAGAGTACGCGGCGGAAGTACTCGTGACGCGGATGCGACATGAATGAACGCGAATCCGTCACCATCCCGATGAAGCGCGAGAGTAGTCCGCAATTGGAGAGCGCGTTCATCTGCCACTCCATGCCTTCCTTCTGATCGAGGAACCACCACCCACTGCCAAACTGCACTTTTCCCGGAATAGAACCGTCCTGGAAGCTGCCGGCGACTGTGGCAAAGACGTAGTTGTCCGTTGGATTCACGTTATAGAGAACGATCTTTGGCAAGCGATTGTCCTGATCGAGGCGATCAAGGTAGCGCGCAAGAGCGGCAGCTTGAGGCCAATCGCCGATCGCATCGAAGCCTGTATCGCGCCCCAGCGTCTTCAACGCTCGCGTGTTGCCATTGCGGTATGCCCCGAGGTGCAGTTGTTTCGTCCATCCCTTCTCCGCATCAAGGTGACCGAAGAGCAGCATCAGGAAGCTTCCGAACTTCGCAACTTCCTCGGGGTGCGGATGGTGACCGGCGCGCACCTTATCGAAGATCGCTGATGCCTCCGCTTCTGAGCATGGCTCTGCGTAACATTGCTGCAGCCCATGATCTGAGAGGCGGCAACCATGATCGTGAAAATCCTGATGACGCTTTCGCAATGCGTCAAGAAAATCGGCAAAGCTCGCGATGTTCGTGTTCGCCGCAGCCGAGAGCTGATTTGCCCAGTCGTTGAACAATGCTGGGTTTTCGATGTGAAGCGCCCGATCAGGACGGAATGTCGGAAATACTGCGGTCGAGATCCCTGCGTCCTTGATGCGTTCGTGATGCTTGAGCGTGTGAACCGGATCGTCAGTAGTACAGACGGCGACAACACGGAACTTCTCCAGGATTCCCTGCACGCTCAGATCTTCCTGCGCGAGCTGTTCGTTCGCGCGATTCCAGATCTCTTCCGCGGTGTTCTCGTCGAGCAGCTTGTCAATGCCGAAGTAACGCTTCAGCTCCAGGTGCGTCCAGTGATACAGCGGATTACGAAGTGTGTTAGGGACGGTCCGTGCCCACGCCAGGAATTTTTCGTATGGGTTCGCACTTCCGGTGCAGTACCGTTCCGGGACACCGTTGGCGCGCATTGCGCGCCACTTATAGTGATCACCTTCAAGCCATATTTCAGTGAGATCGCGGAAGCGATGATTGTCGGCAATCTCCTTCGCCGAAAGATGGCAGTGATAATCAAGGATGGGCTGATCCGCTGCGTATTCGCGAAAAAGGTGGCGGGCGGTTTTTGTTCTGAGAAGAAAATTTTCCGTGATGAATCCCATAATTTTTGACCCTTACAAAACCTCCAAGCCTTCAGAGCTGGAGATCAGCTTACAACTTCTTGTTATCGACGTTATCCAAATGCGTATCAGACACAGTATTACATTGACCCACTTTGAAATCTTCGACTGCTTTCAGCGAGAACGTCGCAACATTGGGAACCTTAGGAGTTTTGATGCGAAAGAAATCAGCTCCCCGCACATCCTCGAGCACGAAGGCCGGACGCGCGTCATCATGCTGCGTCAGAATCTTCACATCACTCATTTCGATTCCTTTTACGTGGCGAATATAAAAGCCGTGTGAAGGCATGTCGCCGAAGCGCCGCGGCTCCGGATATCGGTCCCTCTCCTCCTCGGGCGGTTGAAGCGCCGCCTGCGCTGGAGTACCACCGCCACGGTGCTCGATGAGGATATTGCTCAGCTTCACGTCCTCAATTGGATGTCCTGCGAGTCCGGTGAAGAGACAGGAAATGTTGGAGGCGGCATTGGAACAGACGATGTTGCTGATTATCACTCGGCGCAAAGCTCCGACCGGAACACCCTCAGGGCCGCGCATGCGGTCGCCGAGACGGATGAAGATCGGCCCATCGATGACATCGCGCATGCTGATGTTCGTAACCGTAACATCTTCGAGGAGAGCACCGTCGACTGCCTCCAATGCGAGGCCTCTGCAGCCATCGAAGACGCAGTTTGTGACGGTAATTCGCTTGAATCCGCCATTCGATTCCGTCCCGAACTTAATGCGGCCATTGCGTGGGATGTTGGCGTTGGGGGGAAATGGCTTGCAGGTGCCATCGAGCAGCGTTCCCTCTTCGAAACTGCCGGTCAGCAGGCAGTCGCTGATGGTGACCATCTCAGTCGCCCGCGCGTAGCCAAGTCCAAAAGAACTTTTGAGGCAAATGCCATCGTCCCACGGCGAGTTCACGCTGCAGTTAATCACGCGCACATTGCGGCAGCAATCGATGTCGATGCCATCGCGGTTGGTGTCGATCATCAAATTGTCGATGGTGAAGTTGTCGACTCCGGTAGCAAGAATTCCAAAATGGCCGCCATGCAGGATGGAGAAATCGCGAAGTATGACGTTGTGACAATTCTTTAATGAGATCGCCTTGTTTCCCACTCCGGGATCTTCTGCGCGCGGTCCTTGACGTGTACCGCGACTGAGTCCTTTGCCCCAGATCAGGCCGGGACCAATGATGGAAAAATCGTGGATGTCCTCCCCCCAAATGAGACTGTTACGCCAATGACTGTGGCCGTAGTCCTGGTAGTGGTCCCATTGGTTTGGCTCAGCGGCATCGTATTGACCACCAGGTCCGGTCTCGGCAGCAAGAATCGTTGTACCTTGATCGAGATAAAGAACCACTTTGCTCTTGAGACGAATGGTATAGCAAAGATAGGTAGCAGCAGGAAAGTGCAGTGTTCCGCCGCCAGCTGCGGCAACGGCTTCGATGGCCTTATTAATGGCTGGAGTGTCTACAGTTGTGCCGTCCCCTTTCGCTCCGAATGCGCGAACGTCGAAGATGGCCTGGCTCCCTGTCCCAGCAGGAGTGGATGCCGCTCTAGACGCCTCCTGCGCCGACAATGTTGTAGCTGCTCCTGCCGCCGCAGCAGCAATGCCGGCAGCCGTAAGATGCAAAAACTTCCTGCGTGTACTCTCCCTGTTTGAACTCAACGGTTCTCCTGTGCAGATGGTTCTTGCGCCTAAACGATTGTTCCCGTTATACAACTCGTCCCAACATATAAAAACACAGGTGCAGAGTCTGGCGAGCAGGCCAGATTTCGCAGGCAGTTTTCAGGAAACTTCAGATCAGAAAAGCAACTTCAATCCAAGCTGTCCAATACGAGGATCAGCCGCAATCCGTAGCGTCCCAAAGGTGCTCCCAGCTGTCAACTTTAGGAAATTATTGTTGCAAGAAGCGCCAGTGAGAGCCGACGTACCTCCGGTGATAGCACACTCATCGAAGTTCACGCGATTAAACACGTTGAAAAACTCAGCGCGGAACTGCATGCCAACGCGTTCGGTAAACTTGAAGCTCTTTCCGAGTCCCATGTCCCAGTTGTAGAACCCCGGGAACCGCAAGCTGCCCTTCTGCACATTTCCGAATGTTCCTAGCAGAGCCGGGTTTTTGATAGTCGTGGCTGGATTTGCCGGATTGGGAATCAGCGGCGCTGCGAACGACGCTGAATTAAACCACGGCCGACAGGCGGTAGTGCTGTTCGACGGGCAAGATCCACCATACGCATTGCTACCGGCAACGAGCGTCGCGTGATCCTGGCCCAAAGCGGTGTTTGACAGATCGGAACCAGCGAGCAATGTCACTGGCCGCCCAGTCTGAGCAGACACCAATCCACTGAATTGCCAACCACCGAGCGTGTTGCGAACGAAGCCGTTGGCGCCCGCGAGCATTGGGAGTTGGTCGACAAATGACGATACGAAACGATGCTGATGGTCGAACTCAGAGGGACCGTAGTCGAATGTGTGGCGAAGTGGGTCATCCCACGGACGTGCTGAATAGGTGCCATCAAATCCGGTGATTCCCTGACCCGGCGGCAGGTCATCGAGGCTCTTCGACCAGGTATAGCTACCGGTAATCGTCAAGGTCTTTCCGCGCCGCTCGGTCGCCAACTGCAGCGAATGGTAATTCGCGTTCACGTCAAACGGATTGACTTGAAGATCGCCAAACGCCACATCGGTCTTCGAGGGGTTGAGAATATTCAACCTTCTCCGGGCCGAGGTGCAGCCACTGCTGGAGGGAGCGCAGGGATCCATATTAGTAGTCTCGCCGATATGGCTGCTATGAGAACCGACATATCCGGCGCGAGCTAAGAAACCAGCCGGCAGCTGGTGCTCAAGAACCAGAGTCCAGTTGTAAATCGTGGGTACCTGCCATTTGTGATCCGGGTCCCAACTTAAATACAGATCGTTCGGCCGAAACGGCGCATTTTTTGGCGGAGGTAGAGCCGCAGGAAACGGATAGATTCCGCTCTGATTCGTGCAGTTCTGGAGGGTCTGTGTTGCGGCTTTGGTGCAGAGTGGGTCACTAAACGTGCCCGGACTTGCAACGCTTCCTGTCTGTAGAATGAGCTGCGGACTGAAAGGTGTCGAGTCGACAAAACGATTATTGATGATCCCGTTGATCCGGGTATCGTAGAAGATACCTGTTCCGCCACGAAGGCTGGTCTTGCTGTCTCCGAAGACGTCCCAGGCAAAGCCGATGCGCGGAGCAAAATTGTTCAAGCTGCTACGCAACCCATTCTCCGGGAAACCGTTGTCGCCTGGAAAAAATAGCCCGCCCGGTGCATTCGTGAATACTGCAGAATGGACTCCGGCGAGCATGTCAGCCAGGCGGAATTGCGTCCAGCGATCCTTGAGCTCGCGCCAGGGGAGTCCTGGCTCCCAACGCAATCCTGCATTCACAGTAAGGCGCCGGCTTAACTTGATATTGTCCTGGATGTAAAGCCCCGCGAAGATGTCGCGATTATTCTTGAACTCCCCGGCGCCCTGCCGGAAAGCAAAATTGCCACTGTAGTCCGTGAGCTTGCCCTGCATCAAATTCGTGAAGCCGTCGAAACTGAACTCTGCCGGTTGGAAGAACTTGTTATCCAGGTCCACACGGCTACGTTCGAGCGTGCCGCCAAAATGCAAATCGTGTTTGCCAATGACCCAACTTACGTTATCGCCCCAGGAGAAATTGTTGCGGACAAACGAAGCGAGCGGGTTATCTCCAAAACTGAATCCACCATTGACTCTAATTTGCTGGATCGCTTTGACAGGCTGGAACGGCAAACTCACACCGAGATCCGCCACACTAATCGCATTTGAGGCAGGACCACGGCTGGCCTTTTCGCGCGAATAGCTAAAGCGCGCATCATTTAGTAGTCGAGGATTAAATACATGGCTCTCGCGCAGCAATATGTTTTGCGCCGTGATCGTGGACCCGTCGGTATAAGTCAGGAAGTTGTTCGGATCGAAAATTGGCAATTTGCTGAAGCGATCATAGACATAGCGAACGGAGAAGCGGTCACTTGCCGTGATTGCGTGGTCCACCTTGCCAAGAACATCGTGGAAGTCCTGATGATCTGGTTTCGCGAACGTCACCTTGTTGTTGGCATCTCCAATCGGGATGCCTTTGAGCAAATTGATCACCGCCGGATCGGTCGCCGTTGCCCGCTGGGCCGCAGTGGGCACAGTCGTCTGACTTACCGAGCCCAGATTGCGAAGCCGCGTCCCTTGATAAGAGCCGAAGAAGAAAGTCTTGTCCTTGATAATGGGACCGCCAATCGTACCGCCAAACTGGTTGCGCTTGAGTTGGTCCCTTCCCTTGTCTTTTGTCGGCTGGCCTGCCGCGGTCAAAGGGGCGCCCCAGTTCCTTGCATTGAATACTGCATTTCGCACAAATTCGAACGCATCGCCATGCAGCGTGTTCGTTCCCGACTTGGTAACAACGTTCACGACTGCTCCTGCATTCTGTCCGTATTCAGCACTGTAGTTGCTGGTCTGGACGCTGAATTCCTGAAGCGCGTCCGGATTCGGGAATGGCTGATTGACATTGGTGTACTCATCGACATAATTGCCGCCGTCCAGTTGATAGCTCACCCAGTTCTGTCGGGCACCATTGACCGCGTAAGTGACGGCGCCTGGAAAGGTCTTAGTCGTGCCTTGGTCTGCTCCGCCGTTTGGTGAAAGAACCGCACCGGTGGTCGTCAGAGTTAACGTGGCGGCGTTACGGCCGTTCAGAGGCAATTCCGTCAGACGTGCCTGTTCGACAACGTGCCTCAGCGTTGACGTGGTGGTGTCGACTTGGAGTTCGGTGCCGGTCACCTCAACAACTTCAGTCGGCGTTCCCAGCTGAAGGCGCCCGTTGACAGTTAAAGCTTGATCAGCAAGTAAGGTTACCTCCTGTTTTGAACTGCGAAAGCCTGAAGACTCAATTGTCACCGTATATTGCGCAGGCTTCAACGAGCTGATTACGTAATATCCCTGCGAGTCGGCGGTCGTCATTCTAATTAGGCCTGTGCCGATCTCGGTCGCGGTAATTTTCGCGCCAGCTAAAACCGCGCCTGATGGATCGGTTACGGTTCCGACGATGCTGCCCATTCCCTGGGCCAATGAAACTGCGCTGAACGACAGGAGGAAGAACAGGAGCAACCACGCTTGTTTCTTCATAACCGCACTCTCCTGACCGCGGCTGCCAGTCAGCTATCTCGAGATGCTGGCCGCTCGTGTCATTTTTTTATCTGAGTTTTCTCGAACCTTTGCGGCCCGGTCCCGAGCACACGCGCAGACACTAGCTCGCACGACTTCTTCCTCTGCAAACGGAGCTGTGGGCGAGCGCATCATGTGAGTGGTCGCAACACACTGTCAAGCTCAAAGTAATAAAACGTTCACTTAAGAAAAACTTAATAAGCGCGATTGCTCCGGCGAATGCGCATCACAAGGACGAGCCTTTTTAAGGATTGAAATTTACTGCAGCGATCTGCGAATAAAATCTGCGATCGTGAGCGTCAGCGCGCGGGGATATGCGGCATTGACCATGGCCAAAGCCTGGTTGCGCATGAGCTTGTGTCCGGCGATCCGCATGGTGTGAAAGAAACGCGATTGTCCCTTCAACGAAAAGGCGGGCAGGATTGAGTATCCAAAGCCAGACTCCACAAGTCTCTTGATCGCTTCTGTATCGGCTGCTTCCATTGCGACGTTCGGCTCGATGCCTACGTGTGCGAAAAATGCGTCGATAATCGTCCGCATATTGCTTTGTTTGGGATAGAGCAACCACGGAACGCGCGCCAGATCTGAAACGCGAATCGAGCCCATCTGGCCTCCGCGCACCTTGGTCTGCGAGGGTCTAACGACGAGCAGATCTTCGTCGAATAAAGGAATAGTTGTGATGCTGGGCTCTGAAACAGGAAGAGATATTAAGCCGAGATCGAATCGACGATCGAGCAGACCGGCGACGATCTCCTCCGTGTTCGCAACAGTTACATGAAGTTCCGTCCGCGGGTACTGCTTGCGGAGCATGCGCAAGGGACGTCCCAGTCTATACACGAGCGTGGTAACGCCGGTGGCGAAGTGAAACGGGCGAGTGTCCTCTTGCGCAGCGCCCTGGAAGTCAGACTCAATGCGGCGTATCTGATCGATCACGGTCCGCGCGTGCTCTGCCAGGCGGTAAGCCATCGAGGTAGGCGCAAGCTTGCGCCCGGAGCGCACAAAGAGTTCTGTCTGCAGGTGCTCCGCTAAGCCCTGAAGCTGAAGACTTACAGCAGCCGGAGAAAGATGCACGCGCTCTGCGCCTCTGGTTACGCTTCCGGTATCCAGGACCGACAGAAACACTTCGAGCTGGTGAACATCCATCCAAGACTCCCGGCTACACTGAATTAAAGGCCGCAATACTTTAGTTCGGCTAAAGATTCTTTTCAAGAATACCTGTTTGACATAAGGGCCGCCCTATCCCAAGATGTGTGCACGCACGCAGGTTAGCTGCTGGTCCGGGAACTGGACATAGACCGGACTCAGCAGCTTTTTTGTTGGAGTTTCACGGGATGCAAGCAGTAGTACAATTCGCCGCCGATGAAGACTGCGACGAATGATTTCTCCACCCGCTCACGACGCGAGTTCCTGCGCGACCTCGCCTGGGCCACCGCCGCGTTGACCACAACCGGACTGCAGGCACAGACTAAACCGCCAGAACGCAAACTCGGCGTGGGCCTGCTTGGACTTGGACGGTACTCATTGAACCAGCTCGGTCCAGCCCTGCGCGAGACAAAGAATTGTTACTTAGCCGGTGTCGTGACTGGACATCCCGAAAAGGGAGAGAAGTGGGCCGCCGACTACGGGCTGAGTAAGAAGAACATCTACAGCTACGAAAACTTCGACCACATCGCCGACAATCCAGATATCGACATCGTCTACGTGGTCACGCCTCCCGCGCTTCATCCGGAATTCACGATCCGCGCGGCCAAAGCCGGCAAGCACGTAATCTCTGAGAAGCCGATGGCAACCTCCGTTGCAGACTGCACTCGCATGATCGCCGCGTGCAAGCAGGCGAAGGTGAAGCTCGCGATCGGATATCGCCTGCACTACGACCTCTATCACCGTGAGCTAATGCGCCTCGCCCGTGAGCAGGAATTCGGCCCCTTCATGAAGATGACCGGCGACCGCGGCTTCTTGTTCGGCGAGCGCGCCTGGCGCATCGACAAGAAGCTGGCCGGCGGCGGGCCCATGATGGACCTCGGCATTTACATCGTGCATGGGGCTTGCATGGCAGCAAACGGCGTAGCGCCAGTTGCGGTCACCGCGTACGAGGATCCCAAGACGAAACCGGAACTCTTTAATGAAGTAGAAGAGACGCTTCACTGGACCATGGAATGGTCCAACGGCGCCAAGTGCGAGGCTGTCACCAGCTTCAACCACAGCTCCGACACGTTTCGAGCTGAAGGCTCAAAAGGGTGGATCGACTTCAAGCAACACGCCTTCACCTATCGCGGCATCGTCTGCGAGACTAGCCGCGGTCCGCTAACTTACCAGGCAATCAATCAACAAGCCGCCCACATGGACGACTTCGCAGACTGCGTCCGCGGCGGCCGCGACACACCAGTCCCCGGCGAACTCGGCCGCCGCGACATGCAGATCATCAGCGCGATCTACGAGGCCTCTCGCACCGGCAAGCGTGTACAGGTCAAGAGTAGCTCAACAAGCGAGCCTGGGTACTCAACTGCAATCGCTCGCTTCTCCGTCCCATTTCAGCCGCCTCCTGCCCCAGCGTTTGAGTAACGGAGGAAGGCGACTCCAGCCTGCAATTCTTGACATCTGGCGTAAGTCGTTTGACGTTATCGATTCTATTTGTATAAATTCGTAGAGCTCCGCAAGCAACAATGCGCTTGAACGAATCGGCGTTCCACTGGAGTTTCCCGTATGAATCGCAGGCAGATCGTCCGCGCCTTGCTCTTCATTTCCGTCGTGTCGGCCGCCGCTCTTGGTCAAGTCCGCGGTGTTGTGCAAGGGCGAGTATTGGATCCCTCGGGCTCTTCCATTCCGAATGCTCGCATTGAACTTACGGAAGCCGCAACCAACATTCAACGGCAAACTACGTCCTCTGCCTCGGGCGACTACTCCTTCAGTGACCTGAATCCGGGTGAATATCGCATTGATGTGACTGCGGCCAATTTCGCAAAGCTTGCGCGCACCAGAGTGATCGTTTCTGTAGGCCAGACAACGGGCTTGGACCTTACGCTCAAAGTGGGAGCCGAGCAGGAGGCGATTACAGTGAGCGCGGCCCCGCCGCTGTTGCAATCTCAGACCAGCAACATACAGACGAGCATACCGGGAACCACTGTCGTTGCAATGCCGCTCAATTCCCGCAACTTCGTCCAACTTGCGACCCTTGCCCCGGGAGTCGAACTTCCTCCGGGGACGCTGTTGCCGCGAATCAACGGTGGACGTCCCAGGACGAACGAATACTTGTATGACGGGATCTCTTCATTACAGCCCGAGCCCGGCCAGGTGGCGTTCTTTCCTGTCATTGATGACATTCAGGAGTTCACGGTTGAGTCGAACAATGTGCCGGCGGAGTTTGGACGCTTCAACGGAGGCGTCGTCAATGTTGCGACACGATCTGGATCGAATGACCTACATGGCAGCATCTACGAGTTCTTTCGCGATGAAGTGCTGAATGCCCGGAATTACTTTTCAACAACGGGTAGAAAGCCGGAGTACCGGCGCAATCTTTATGGCGCAACGCTTGGAGCTCCGATTGTCAACAACCGCCTCTTCTTCTTTGCCGACTATCAGGGAGTTAAGCAACTGATCGGAGTTACGCGGATATCGACAGTCCCCACTTTGGCGGAGCGGCAGGGCATCTTCACTGGCGTGGCGCACATATTCAATCCAGCAACGACGACGGTCAGCGGAGGGAAGTTCGTCCGGCAAGAGTTTCCAACTGACGTGATCAACGTCCCGCTCGATCCCGCAGCAGTGGCGTTGTTGTCGCGGTATCCGACACCCACGAATCTGACCGCCACCGCTAACAATTACAGCCGTACTGCGAATGACGCAGACCATCAAAACCAGTTCGACGTACGCGTAGATGGCGCTCTCACCGACAGAGATCATACGTTCGCCCGATATTCGTATTTCCACGAGGTCGAGCAGCCAGTTACGCCCTTTCCAGACGGAAGCGGCGCGATCACCGGCTCCGTAATTGGGACCGGCGGAGTTCTAGGACTCTCCAACGTCCTCGGACAGCAAGCTGTCATCAGCGAGACGCACACGGTTTCGGATCATCTGCTCAATGACGTACGTCTCGGGTACACACGCCGAGGCAACTCCATCGCCGGTCCCACTCTGGGCGACACTGCATCCTTAGCCTTGAAAATACCGGGCATACCGACGAACGCAGCGTTCAACAATGCTCTGCCATTGTTTACTCTGACAGGCTTTCAGCAGTTCGGACCATCGGCCAGTACTTTTTCCCAATTCCAAACTGCTGTCTGGGAGCTCGTTGAGAACGTGCAACATACGCGGGGGCGGCATTCCATCAAAGCAGGAGCTGACCTGCGCTGGTATCAGCTAAATACGGTAGCTCCCCCGAATCCAACCGGATCATTTGCCTTTACCACAACGGGAACGAATCAACAGGGCGTGGCCAACACAGGCAATGCGCTCGCCAGCTTTCTGCTCGGACAGGTGGATACATTCCAGATTGATCTTCAGCAAAGCAAGCTTCGGCCGCGCGATCACATCTTTGAGTTCTTTGGGCAGGATGACTGGCGCCTCACAAATCGCCTGACGCTTAATCTCGGAGCACGCTGGACTCTCCACTTCCCTTCGACTGAGAAAAACAACCAGGGAGCGGTATTCAACCTGCAGACGCAGCAACTCGACTACCTCGGCCAGAACGGATTCCCTGAGAGCGCACGTGACTTGCATTATTCAAACGTCGCCCCGCGTGTTGGCCTGGCGTATGCGCTCACTCCAAAGACTGTAGCTCGGTCAGGCTATGGAATCGTCTTCATCGACCAATCGGGCATTACCACGCCGTTCACCACGCCGCAGTTTCCGTTCATCCAGAATGTGCAGCAGAAAACGCTCGATAACGTGAACGCATCCTTCACGCTGTCGAATGGTCCAAGCGTAGCGCCAATTCCGGTTACTCCCGACGCTGGTCTCGGTCAGAGCGTGTACACCGCGAACCGCTCCTCTGGGTCGGGATACGCGCAGCAGTGGAATCTCGCCATACAACGGGAGTTGGCCCAAAACTTCTCTGTGGAAGTCGCATACGTCGGCTCGCACATCGTCCACGTCGGGATTCCTGATTCGAACCTCAATCAACTCACAGCCGCTCAGCTCGCTATGGGTCCTTCCCTGCTGACGCAGGTCCCGAATCCATACTTCGGACTGCTTCCGGCATCGAGTTCCATCGGCGGCAAGACCATCAGCCAGGCGCAATTGCTTCAGCCGTATCCGCGCTTTCTGAATGTTGCCACCTACCGAAACAACACAGGAAGCACGACCTACAACGCCATTCAAGCGAAAGTCGAGAAACGATTCAGTCAGGGAGTTTATCTACTGTTCGGCTACACCCACTCGAAACTCATCGATTCAGCCTCTTCCGTCTTCTCGACGACCGTGCTGTCGTCTCCCAATTCGAGCAGCCTTGTCGCCGCAGATACTTTTCGTCCGGCCCTCGAACGCGATTCATCAAACGGAGATCTGCCGAACGTAACCTCAATCAGCGGCATCTACGATTTGCCCGCGGGGCGAGGACATCGGTTCGCCTCGATCGGCATTGCGAACGTGGTGCTTGGTGGCTGGTCGCTCAACGTAATCGCGCTCCTCCAATCAGGGATGCCCGTCACCGTGACCCAGGCCACTAACAACAATGCATTCGCGGGGTTCGCTCTGCAACGGCCCACGATCGTCGGCGATCCCTCCCTCGATCCCGGACAGCGCACTGCCGCGAAGTTCTTCAACACCATCGCCTTCGCAACAACCCCGCAGTTCGCAATCGGGAATGCGTCCCGCAATCCTGTACGTGGACCCGCATATCGCAACCTGGATCTCGCTTTAGTGAAACACTGCAGGCTTACGGAGAGAACCGATCTGGAATTTCGTGCCGAAATGTTCAACTTTACGAACACTCCGGCATTCGGACAGCCGAACGGCAGCTTTGGCACTCCAGCTTTCGGCAGCATCAACAACACGATTACCGATCCGAGAGTTGTACAGTTCGCGCTGCGCCTCAGCAGATAACGCCAAACCCACCGTTACTCGATCGCAGCAACTGCAACAGCGGCACTCGCGGCGGACCCGGCTACAGGCGATTCCGGATAGTGCAGGCTTTCATCCGCCTCGCTGGTCTCGATAAACAGCGGCACTCGCACACGCGGGCTATCGAAGATCACTACTCCCTGGTCGTCTGCCAGGGTGCGGAATGTCGGAGAAATTTCGTACAGTTGTTCGAAGGAGCTGCCGATGGCTTCGAGTTGGGATTCCCCGGGCGCTATTCGTTCGGAGCCACGCAACACAAAGAATTTGCTGCAGAGTCTGCGCACCGTGGACAGACGATGGGTGATGATCAGCGCACCCATTGTGGCACCGAGGACTTCTTCCAGCCCCTTCTGCACAGCCTTCTCCGTGGTGGCGTCCAGCGATGCAGTCGCTTCGTCGACTACCATGAAGATCGGTTTGCGCATGGCAGCTGCGCCGATCATGAGGCGTTGCTGCTCGCCACCAGAGAGTTCGATCCCGTGGCGTCCGACACGCGTGCCGAGGCCTGCAGTGAGACGGTCGCCGAAGTCGATCTTCAGCTTGCGCATCATCGCCCAGAGTTCTTCGTCAGGCACGTTGATTGGCTCATCGGTGAACCGGTAGAGTAAGTTGTCGCGTATTGTGCCGTCGAACACTTGTGCCTGCTGCGGCACGTAGGCGATCAGGTTTAGCCAGGAAGAGAGACGCACGTCGCGCAGATCGTGTCCGTCGATGAGGATCGTACCGGAGGTGGGATCCATGTAGCGCATGAGCAGACGCATGATCGTGGTCTTGCCTGCGCCGGATGGGCCGATGAGTGCGGCTTTCTCGCCGGGTTCGATGGTGAAGCTGACGTTGCGGAGCACTGGCAACGAGGGACCGCGCGATCCATTCGACTCCGGTTCAAAGTGCTCGTTCACCGATAGGGTGGGTAGGTCCTGCTTCTCAATCGCGTACGAGTACGAGACGTTGCGCACCTCTACACGCACGCCGTTCTTGCGGCGCAGTTCGATCGGGTTGAGCTTGTCAGTGGCCTCTGGCGGAACTTTCAGCGTAAGCATGGCCGTACGAATTGCCGGCATGTTCCAGTTGATCTGGTGCTCGATATGTCCGATGGTCCAGATGCTCTCGCTGACCTTGGTGGCATACATCAGCAGCGGAATGAAGATGCCATTGGACCAATCTCCCTGCCAGATTCGCCATGCTCCGTAGGCCAGCGTGCCGAGGAGGACGAAGCGATTAGAGTATCCCCGCCACGTGACTTTGCCGATGAACCAGAGCCAGAACTGACGTTCCTCGGCAAGAACTTTCCGAAATGCGCGATTCTGGTAGGCGATCTCCGCGGACTCTTTCGCGCAAGTCTTTACCCTTTCGATCTTCTCCCAGCGCTCATGCTCCCAGCGATTGAGACGCCGGAATTCCTTGTCGAATGAAAGGCATTTCTCCGCGATATTGCGGTTGAGATAGACGAGCCACACGAGATAACTCAATAGCAACAGCGACATGAAGAATGCTGCCGACGGTACGCGGAGCCACAAGAGCGTAAGCGCCACGATAAGAGAGATCATCGATGATGATCCCTCGAAGGCGAGCATGTTCTCCAGTTGCTCGATTCGTCCCTTGCCGCGTTCAATATTCGCGGTATTCAGGTATGAGCTTTCCTGTAAGTGCTGTCCCATGCTCTTCTCGAAGAAAAGCTCGTTCATGCGTCGCTTAAGTTGCGTTAGGTTTGCCCCCTGCGCGTACTCTCGGGCAACCATCTGCAGGCGATCGAAATAGCCATAAATAAGGACGCAGACACCCATTCCTAGGAAGCTCATGCGGACAACATGTGCGTCATGGCGAATGAGACCGTCAACTAAGTATTTCGCAAGCCACGCAATTCCGTTCAGCGCGGTGATGGAAATGGCGAGAGCGATGAGCATGCGGCGAGTCCAGCGGCGGCTTTCGGGCGTAATGAACTCCTGATACACCCACTTAGCCACGCCCCAGCTCTGGTTCATTTCATGCAGGTATTCCCCCCATGATCGAGAGATCTTTCGCGTATCTTGCGGATCGATAATCACAAATGTCCCCTGAGGTGCGGTGTCGTTATTATGGTCAAGAAGAGGCGGTGGTGGTCCAGGATGCGGTTCAAGACACGAGCGTAATGTTGATGAATTGGTGACACTCGCGGGTGCGGTGAAATTCTCCGCGTGGCCGTGGATATGTCCCAAGCGAATCAGCGAGCAACGACTGCTTGTGCTGCGGGCTGCCGTGCTGCCTGAGCCGCCATCGTCATACGCACTATTTTCTCGAGTTGTGCTGAGGGCTTCGATGGCTCCGGTGGACGAACCATACCAAACACGTTGCGTCCGATCTGGATCGGCGTCAGTAGCAGTCCCCAAGGGAATCCCCACCATCCGAGTACGAGACTGAAAAGCGCTCCGCCGACTTGGCTCTTTACTCCGCAGCTGCGGCACGAAGTTTGCGGCATGCTGCTCCACTGCGTAAGCGCGATGGCGGACCACACTTTGTGGCTCACATGAACATCCACTGGTCCGGAACCATTGCATTTCGGACATGGTCCCTGATGGAATTTCCAAACCTGTTCCTGCACAGCCGTTTCGGGAATCTGTCGTGAGATTGCCAGCAGGGTTCCGCGCGCTTGGCACTTTTGATTGCAGAATCTGCCGTTGGCGTCGCGCTTGCCGCCAAAAATGATCGTCGAGCCACAATAATCGCACTTTGCCATCGAATTCTCCTTCGGTTTCGCGCAGTTTATGTCAGCTTTAGCGAGCGCAAAAGTATCGAAAGGGAACGACCGTTAAGAAGTGTGAGTCTGTTGGTGTGACAAATCGGGCCTGTTTTGGAATTGAAACAAAGGCACGTCATCCTCGATTTTCTGCGAGTTTGGGATGACTAACGCAGCAATGAACGGCGAACTTCTCAACCTCTGGTCTTGGCGATCTCAGGTGTTTCGCCTTGCTCCTTCGCGTCGTCTTTCTCAGGTTCAGGCGCGGGCAGGTGTTGGGGTTGCAGGTGATACTTTGTCAGGCCGTCCTTCAGTAGCTCGAAGCCTTCTTCGGGCGTGTCCACGAACGAGAAGAGTTCCTTGTCTTCTGGAGAAATGGTTCCGGTATCGACTAGTGCGTCAAGATTCAGAACTCGACTCCAATAATCCTTGCCGTAGATCAGCACGATGATCTTCTTGGCAAGCTTTTCCGTCTGAGCCAGAGTCAGGATCTCGAAGAGTTCGTCGAGCGTTCCGAAACCCCCAGGAAATATCACCAGCGCTTTGGCGAGATACGCAAACCAGTATTTGCGCATGAAGAAGTAGTGGAACTCGAAGTTGAGTTCTGGCGTGATGTACCGGTTTGGGAACTGCTCGAAGGGGAGACGGATATTCAATCCAATGGTCTTTCCACCGGCTTCAGCCGCTCCCAGGTTGGCGGCCTCCATGATTCCCGGACCGCCACCAGAGGTCACCACAAACCGATGCCGCTTCGAATGAAGCTTCATCGACCACTTTGTGAGCAGAAATGCGAGTCGTCGAGCTTCCTCGTAGTAACGAGCCATCTCCACCGCTGCTTGGGCCCGCTTCAGCTTGAGGGAGTTCTCGCGGCCACGAAGTGCGCCCTCAAGGGTTGCCGGCTGCTCTCG
>Ga0126376_10000320_pt1 | contig 22709 bp, 21 predicted proteins | sample PanSoiMetPlot_15_FD_92760 | JGI IMG/M metagenome (GOLD analysis project Ga0126376, IMG submission 92760) | Tropical forest soil microbial communities from Panama - MetaG Plot_15 | ecosystem: Environmental > Terrestrial > Soil > Tropical forest > Bulk soil | place: Panama | collected 2016-02-17 | reverse complement strand
GCTCACGAGTTTGTCCGAATCGGAGATGCGGAGCATCCGTGGACGCGACATCGGATTGATCTTGCAAAGCCCGATGTCATCACTGAATCCAGCACTCAAAATAGGAACGCAGATGTATGAGACTTGGCGCGCCCACAAGCCGGGCACACGCGCAGAGTGCACTCCGCGATTCCTGGAAATCCTGCACAGCCTGAATCTCGATGTCGACGAGAAATTCCTGAATCGCAGGCCGGCTCAACTCAGTGTCGGGCAAGCCCAGCGCGTGCTCATCGCTATGGCCGTACTGCACCGTCCGTCGCTTCTGCTCGCCGACGAATGCACGAGTTCGCTCGATCTGATCACGCAGAAAGAAGTTCTCAGCATCTTCCGCCAGCTCAGTCGCGACATGGGAACCGGTATCCTCTTTATCTCCCACGATCTGCTGGCAGTCTCATCTCTCTGTCACCGCATCGCCATCCTTTGGAACGGAGAACTAGTCGAGGTTGGACTCACGAGCGAAATACTCAAGCATCCGTCCCACCCGTACACGCAGCAGTTGGTAAATGCGCTGCCTGTACCGGGAAGTCTCGACAAGGAAAGCTGGTAACTGCTTCGGAAAATCGAACAACTAAGGTCCGCATTGGCGGTACCGTCTGGGACCCGAGTCTAAGGCCGAATCTGGCGTATTTTGACGCGGCGCCAGGACAACCTGCTCTCTTCCTCACCTTCTAAGTAACCGTATCCAAATCGCTCAATCCAGGAGGACCTATATATGCGGCAACTGTTAACCTTGATGGTGCTGCTGCTTGGAGCAGCCTGGGCTGCGGCACAGAGTTATCCAGGTCAGACAAGTCCGAGCAGCAGCTCAAATTCAAGCGCGAGTTCAAATTCGGGCACAACTTCAAGCCAAACGAGCAGTGGTACTCAGTCAACCTCCGGAGACACCTCCAATCAAGAGACGGTTGTAGGTTGTCTCGACAGCACGAATGGGAATTACACACTGACTTCAAGCGATGGAAAGACGTATCAACTCACGGGCGACACTGCAGAATTAAAGGATCATGTCGGCCACAAAGTGCAGATCAAAGGCAACGTGATGTCGGCATCCTCTTCCTCGTCGGGAAGCAGTGGTGCGAGCCCTGGCTCATCTGGAACGACCAGTTCCAATCAAGCGATGTTGAGCGTCTCGTCGATGAAGCACATATCAAAGACCTGTAACAGCAAACAACCCTCCTCTTCCAACTAGCCTCAAGCTGTCTCCTCTTATGCCCAGCACCGCTGGGCATTTTTTTATGCGCGACATCGTTTTGAGAAAGCCGACGAGGCTCTCACGATATATTGTCCCGATATGCCCGTAATGATCTCCATGCTTCGCGGCATCAATGTCGGAGGACATAACATCATCAAAATGGATGCCCTCCGAGCGCTCTATGAATCTCTGGGCATGCAAAGCGCGCAAACCTACGTACAGAGCGGCAACGTGGTCTTCCGAACCAGCGAGAGCGATGCCGTTCGCCTGGCAAAGAAGATTCAAGGTGGAATTGAGAAAAGCTTCACCTGCAAACCGGAGATCATTCTTCGATCAGCAGCCGAACTGGCAGACACGATTGCCCGAAATCCGTTCGCGAAGCGGCGGGACATTGAGCCAGCCAAGCTTCTAATCCTTTTTCTTGCCAGCGAGCCGAACTCCGAAGCCCGAAAGAGAGTCCTAGCCATTAAAGCCGAACCGGAAGAATTGCACATAAGCGGACGGGAGGTCTATATCTACTTTCCTAACGGCATGGGAAAGACAAAACTCCCCTGGACGACCATTGAAAAGCTGCTGGGGACTCCGGGAACCGGCAGGAACTGGAACAGCGTGACCAAACTGCTGGAGATGGCAATAAAGTTGAGGCTTCCAAGTAATCGGCCGGCTAGAACACAACATAGACAGAAAAAAATCCCACCTCTCCGAGGGGGAGGTGGGAAGAACACTTCTTGACACGAGTCTTTCTCCTATTCTTTCTTCTTATGTTTTTTGGACGATGAGTGCGAGAACTGCCCTGCGGGGGAAAGCGGATGCTAGCAGGTCGGCCAGTTACACAAGTTGCTTTCGTCTACATGGTAAAGCGGAAAGTAACAAAAAGAGACGACACCTTGCGGAAACAATGCTGGGTGATTCGGGCGACAAACTTGGCGATGACCTTCTCGAGTGGTGATCAGGGTTTTTGGGTCCTGCTCACCGGCAGGGACTTGAGGCACACCGGCGAATCTACGTGGAGAACCTGACCAGTGGACGTGAGCTTGCCTGTCGCCTGGTCAATCTCAAAGATCACGATGTTGCCGCTCTCCTGATTCGCTACGAAGAGGTGCGAGCCGCTCGGATCGATCTCGAAATTGCGCGGATTTTTGCCCTGGGTGGAAAAGTGTCCGACAGGGCTCAGCGTTCCTTTCTTCTGGTCGATAGAAAACACGGCGACGCTGTCGTGACCGCGATTCGATACGAAAAGAAACTTACCGTTCGGATGGACCCTAATCTCTGCTGGATAGTTCGTCCCGGAAAACTCCTTCGGAACTGTTGCAATCCTCTGCAGCGGCTGCAGCGCACCTCGTTGCGCATCGTATGAAAACACATTGATTTTGGACTGCAACTCGCTAAGTACATAGACGAACCCGCCATTTGGATGAAAGTCTAGGTGGCGCGGCCCTGAGCCCGGCTCCAGTTTTACGAATGCGGGGTCATTCGCCGAGAGGCTGCCGTTCTTGTCATTCAAGCGGTAGACCACTACTTCATCGATCCCAAGATCCGCTCCCATTGCAAATTGGTTGTCCGGCGTAACGCCAATCCAGTGCGCGTGTGGACCTTGCTGTCTCTCCCGATCCGGTCCAGAGCCTGAATGCTGGACGAAGCTGGCGGCTTCGCCCAGGCTGCCGTCTTTCAACAGAGGAAATACCGCGACGCTCCCGCTCCCGTAGTTTGCAACCAGCACGTATCTCCCTGATTGATCTAATGACACGTAGCAGGGATCGGTGCCTCGCGATGAGATTTGGTTCAGCAACGACAGCTGGCCGCTGTTCTTATCAATTGCGAATGCGCTCACCGAGCCGCTGGCCTCTCTTTTGTATTTCTCTAATTCGTTGACTGCGTAGAGGAACCGGCCAGTCGGATCGATAGCCAGAAACGAGGGGTTGGGAGTTTCTGCAACGAGGCCGAGAGGTGTTAGCTTCTTCGAGGCTGCTGAGAAACGGTACCCGTAAATTCCCTTGCTGTCTTTTGCAGTGTACGTGCCGACGAACAGCAGGTAATCGCCCTTCTGGGTGTCTATCGCGCTCATAGCCAATATGGGAAACGCCAGGACAAGCAATCCTACTATTGTGGTCATTCAATTTATTAGCTTCACCCCTCCTTTACTGTCATCCCTCGCGCCGCAGCGAGTCCGCATGCGCTGCCAAGAATTGGACTGCGGAGCGGGGGATCTGCTGTTCCTTCCTACGTGTGGGTAAGAACAACAGCAGATCCCCCGCGCCGAAAAGCTATGCTTCGACTGCCACGGATTCCTCGCTGCGGCGCGAGGGATGACAGTCTCATAAAGGCAGGCTCCTCCGATGAACAGGTAGTTTTCAAAAGAACGTCTGCACAACATCAATCACTCGATATCCCGAATCCAACACCGGCAAATACCGCCACTTATCGAATGTCGTGCAGGGATGAGAGATGTCGAAAGCAATCATGTCGCCGAGGCGAACGTCATCTCCGGCGGCGAAGTGCAGGAAGGAATGCTGATCCATGATGCGAGTCAGCTTCCAGCTTTCGGGAGTGGCGACTGGCTGGGCCCCACCTGGACGGCAGTGTAGGACTGGAACCGGCAGACCGGCATCAAAGGCGACATCGCGTCGCCCGAAATTGATGATCGCTTTTTCCGCTTCCGGAACTGATTGCACGTAGCCCCATATCTGCAGCGCCGGTTGCAGATTAGATCCCATGTTTCGAGCTACGGTACTGCTCTTTAGAATCCGCTGTTGAGCCACTCGATAAGCGCCGATGTCGTGTGTCAAGTAACATCCTGGTCGCAGGATGAGTTCCTTATCCTGTCCAATGTTTGCCTTGCCAAATGTCTCGGCGACCACGTCGTACCACGCTGAACCTGCGCCGGTAAGGATCACGGGACGGCGATCGAAGCGATTCTCGCTTGAAAGCTGACGGGCAATCTCGACTGTTTTTTCCAGCAATCGCCGGATCGCTACCTCGTCGCTCAAAACGCCTTCATATACCTCCACGCCGCATAGCCGAAACTGGCTCTTCCATCTGGCGAGAGCAGCAGTCGTTTCCTGAACCTGTTCCTGATCGCGAACTCCTGTTCGTCCATCTTCTGCGCCTACTTCGAGCAGAACATTCAATCTGTGGCCGCGCGGTTTGAAGAAATTTCCCAGCATTTCAACTTGCGCCGCGGAATCGACGAGACAGAAGTATTCGAACTCGTCGTCTTCCAGCAGGCGACTAACGATCTCGAGGTTCTGTCTGCCGACAAGCTCGTTGGCCATGAGCACGCGACGCACACCGTGCGAGTAAGCTACGAGTGTCTGATGAGCAGTGGCCAACGTGATGCCCCAGGCCCCAGCCTGTATCTGCCGCGCAAACAACTTCGGAGCCATGGTCGTCTTCCCGTGCGGCGCCAGCTTCGCGCAGTAAGCACTCGCCACCGACTGCATCCAGCGCAAGTTATGCTGCAGCTTGTCTTCGTACAGCACTGCCGTTGGCAGGCTCAGGTCTTCGCGCAGCAAGTCCCATCCAAGTTTGGGAATGTCAGTCGAGGACAACGGCCCGCTAATCGCACTGAGGCCTTTATTCAATGGATGAATCAGGTTCAACTCATCCCCTACGGATGGATATTGCAGGCGATCCTTTGTACGATTCATTGGCTTTCACTCCTACTATTTCGCAGACTGAGCATCTGCGCACGCTTCATCACGCCGACTGATGGTAAATAATTCAACCACTTTCGTCTTCTGGAGATGACTTGCCTACCTGCGACTCGGTGATCCGCAATGTACAAGTTCTCGACGGGAGCGGCAATGAGCCGCAAGCCGGTGCCGTCGCGATTGCGGAGGGTCGTATACGGGCTATCGGCGATGTGAGCGGTTATTCGGCCGCAGAAACGCTGAAGGGCAACGGCCACATCCTCGCGCCGGGATTTATCGATGTCCACACCCACGACGATCTCTATCTGATTCGCGCGCCCGAGATGCTTCCCAAGCTCTCGCAGGGTGTCACTACCGTGATCGTTGGGAATTGCGGTATCAGCGCTGCGCCTGTGCAATTGTCTCGCGGATTCCCGGATCCGATGAATTTGCTTGGGGAGAAAGACGCGTTTCGCTATCCCACCTTTGTTGAATATGTATCGGCTGTTGCCGCCGCCAAACCAACTGTGAATGTCGCGGCGCTCGTGGGCCACACGGCGCTTCGGAACAACCACATGGACCGGTTGGATCGGGCAGCAACGACGAGCGAAGTTGCTGCCATGCAGGAGCAACTGCGCGAGGCTCTCGATCACGGAGCAATTGGTTTGAGCACAGGCTTGGCTTACCTGTCAGCAAACTCTGCTTCTCTTGAGGAAGTGGAGTGCCTGGCAGAAGTCCTTTCCGGTACTGGCGCGGTTTATACAACCCACCTACGCAGCGAAACTGATCGGGTGCTTCCGGCGATGGACGAGGCGTTTCATATCGGGCGCAAGGCCAATGTTCCGGTGATCGTCTCGCACTTGAAATGCGCCGGCATTGACAACTGGGGACGCAGTAGCGAAGTCTTGCAGTCATTCAAATTGGCAAGGGAGCACCAGGCAGTCGGCTGCGATTGCTATCCGTATGCCGCCGGTTCGAGCACGCTCGATCTCAGACAAGTCGACGAGCGCGTGACCATCACAGTTACGTGGTCTAAACCGCACCCTGAGCTTGCCGGAAAGAATCTCGCTGAAATTGCTGCGGCGTGGGGATTGGCACAACTTGAAGCGGCATGCAAGCTGCAACCAGCAGGTGCGATCTACCACTCCATCTCCGAAGACGACATGCGCGCAACTCTGCGGCATCCCGCCACGATGATCGGCTGAGACGGGTTGCCGAATGATCCCCTGCCCCACCCACGTCTCTGGGGAACGTTCCCCAGAGTGCTAGGTCGATATGGTCGCGAGCTGCAATTGCTTTCTTTAACGGACGCCGTCCGGAAGATGACGGGCCTTCCCGCTGAAACTTTCCGCCTGCGAGATCGAGGTTCGATCCGTGAGGGCTATTGGGCCGATTTGGTACTCTTCAACCCTAATACAATTCGCGATACCGCTAACTTCGCCCAGCCTATGAGTCAATCGGTTGGAATTGAAGCTGTGTGGGTAAATGGTGTTCTGTCATATCGAAACGGATCATCCACAGGTGACCGAGGCGGACAATTTCTGTCGCGAACGGGCAGGTCGTAACGGTCTTACGCATGGTATAGACGCAGCATGCCGCGGCTATACTTTGCTGCCGGAGCATTCGCGAGATCGCGGTCGGCTACAAGCGAGGAGAATCAATGACCATCAAGCGCTATGGCACTGAAGGTGGCAAAGGCCCTGGTGGCCAACATCTGCCGTTTGCGCGCGCAGTGGAAGCTGACGGTTGGCTCTATGTTTCCGGGCAGGTGCCAATACTGAATGGCCAGCTCGTCGAAGGAAACATCGTCACTCAAGCTCATCAGGCGATTCGGAATCTTCTCGCCGTTCTCAAAGAAGCAGGATATGGTCCTGAACACCTGGTGCGCTGCGGAGTCTGGCTCGACGATCCGCGCGATTTCCATGCATTCAACGACGTCTTTCGTGAATACTTCGGCGCCAACCCTCCAGCTCGGGCTACCGTCGTTTCCAGCATGGTAGTGGATTGCAAGATTGAGATCGAGGGCGTCGCTTACAAGAAGCCGCAATGACCGACCATCACGGCACCTTCCTGCTCCTTCTTGCGTTGGGAGCGATTGTCGGACTCATCCTCCTGATCGCGCGATTCAAGCTGAATCCGTTCATCGCGCTGATGACGATCTCGCTGGCGTTGGCTGCAACGAGCGGCATGCCACTTTCGACGATCGTCAAATCGTTCGAGACGGGCGTGGGTGGCACGCTTGGCCATATCGCAATCGTAGTTGCACTCGGAACCATGTTGGGGAAGATGATGGCTGAGTCCGGCGGAGCCGAGCGCATTGCGCTGACGCTCATCAACATCGCGGGCGAGAGGAATATTCACTGGGCGATGATGGTCGTTGGGCTTCTGGTCGGCCTGCCAGTGTTCTTCGAAGTAGGATTTGTGCTGCTCATCCCGATTGCCTTCAACGTCGCCCGGCGAACGGGCACGTCAATGGTTTTGGTGGGACTGCCAATGGTCGCCGGACTCTCAGTCGTCCACGGGCTGGTTCCACCCCATCCGGCCACGCTGCTGGCAGTTGCTGCATACAACGCCGATATCGGGCGAACCGTCTTTTACGCGTTGCTGGTTGGAATTCCGACAGCGATCGTCGCCGGACCGTTGTACGCGAAGCTTGTGGCGCCACGCATTCGTATCGAAGGCGAGAATCCCATCGCCGCGCAATTTCTGGAAACTGCTGCGCGCACGGATCTACCGAGCTTCGGTCTGACACTGGGTACGATCCTGTTGCCGATCTTCCTCATGCTCATCGGCAGCTGGGCAGACCGGCTCGCTACGCCACACACGCGGCTCAACGACAGTCTGCGGCTGCTTGGGAATGCTGACATCGCACTGCTCATAGCCGCGATGGTGAGCTTCGTCACCCTCGGCAAGATGCGTGGCTTCACGCGCGAGGCGATTCTGAAATTCACCGATGAGTGTCTCGCCCCAACCGCCACTATCACGCTGTTGGTCGGCGCAGGCGGCGGCCTCGGACGTGTCTTGCAGGACAGCGGAACATCGCAAGCGATTGTCGATCTCGCCCTCCGTGCTCACATATCAATTCTGTTTTCTGCCTGGCTGGTTGCTGCTCTTGTACGGCTGGCGACTGGATCGGCGACCGTGGCAATGGCAATGGCTTCCAGCATCATCGCGCCGATCGCTCTTAACACAAATGTCAGACCGGAACTACTGACCATCGCCACAGGCGCAGGCTCACTCGTTTTTTCACATGTGAATGACGGAGGCTTCTGGCTGGTGAAGGAGTACTTCAACATGAGCGTGGCCGACACGATGAAAAGTTGGTCGATCTGCGAGACGATCATCTCGGTCGTAGCTCTGCTTTTGACAATGGGCTTGGCGGTCTTCGTATAAAAGGTGTTCAAGTGGAGAGACTATCTTAGAGACTGTCATCCCTCGGGCCGCCGCATTGCAATCGATGTGACCTAGAAGATAGTGCGGCCCGGGGGATCTGCTGTTTTTGGAACAAGCAAAAGCAGATCCCCCGCGCCGCAAAATCAATTCGTCAAACGTTGGAACAGTTTCGCTGCGGCGCGAGGGATGACAGTTCTCAAAATGGGATTGGAGGATTGGAAAATGTTTAAGAATGGTTCCTCTTTGGAATAATCTGATCTCTGCGATTTCTTTGGAATCACCTAAGACCGCTTTCCCGTCGACAACCGAGCTTCGCTCAAATCCAATTCGTGCTCAAGCTGACGCAGTACTTCATCGCTAATGCGCCGTTGATTGCGCAGATGGACTGCCGTTCTACGTTCCACGCGAAGGAGATCGCGTGAGACATCAATCGAGCGTGCATAGTGGATTGAGGCAGAGTCGTTCTCGAGTTGTCCTTCGCTCACTGTGGCTAGGCGATGGCGATAGTGGTGAGCCAAGTCGTTGTAGATTTCGGCAAATTCCGATCCGTCCTGCACTCTGGCTTTTTCCAGGTGGGTGAGTGCAGCCTCGAGAATTAATCGACGCGCTTCTTTCTCTTCGGACTCCGTACCTGAATCGCCAGCAAGTCCGAGCGCTCGAATCAGCGGCGGCAGCGTCAGTCCCTGCAACACGAGGGTCACTAAGATGACGCAAAATGCCAGAAAGACAATCAAGTTCCGCTGCGCAAATGGCCGGTTCTCGCCCAACATCTGTGGAAGCGCGATCGCGGCAGCAAGAGAGATGACGCCACGCATGCCTGTCCAGCCCACAATGAGGAATTGGGGGAACCTGGGCATTTGCACGTTCTGATGAAGGATATGTTTGCGTATTTGAATTGACAGCGTGCCGCCGGGGAAGACCCAGACGAGGCGCAGTAAGATCAGCAACGCCGTGAAGAGAGCTCCGTAAAGGAGCATTTCGCGATGAGTGTGGTCTTTGATGGCGTCGAGCACATAGGGAAGCTGCAGTCCCACCAGGACAAAGACAAATCCGTTCAGGATGAAGGTCAGCGAATCCCACACGGCCCAGGCCTGCAGTCGCACATTCGGGGAGAAGAAGTGCGAGCTCATGCGGCTGAGATACAGGCCGCATGCCACCACCGCGAGCACGCCTGAAGCCTTAACCGAATCGGCGCTCAAATAGGCCACATATGGCGTAAGAATGCTGAGGGCAATCTCGATAGGAGCATCCTCAACGTGATGCTCGATCCAATCCACAATCACGCCGATCACTAGCCCGATGGCGATACCAGCAACTGTCAAATAAGTCAGGCGAAGGAACCCAGAGGTCACAGTTGACGTTCGGTTCCCTATGAGCAACCCGAGGCCAAACTCGAGCGCGAGCAGCGCAGTCGCGTCGTTGACCAGGCTCTCGCCTTCGAGAATGTCGACAATTCGTTTCGGCAGTCCAATGCGCTTGGCGATCGCAGCGGCAGCGATCGCATCCGTCGGAGCCACCACAGCTCCAAGCACCAGACCCATCCGCCAGTCGAATCCGGGAAGGAACCAAGGCGCAGCGTGGGCCACTCCGAGCACCGTGAATCCGACCAGTCCAAAAGCGAGAAAGAAGATGCTCACAAAATTGAACGAGAACTCCCGCCACGAGGTAACCCAAGCGGCGGAAAAGAGCAGCGGCGGCAAGACCACGAGAAAGATGACATCTGGATTGAGCGTTATTCGCGGAATTCCAGGAATAAAGCTCACCAGCAGCCCTCCGACGACGAGCACAATGGGATACGGAGTCTTCAGTCGTCGCGCGAGTTCGCCGAAAGCTACGACAAAGAGGAGCAGTAGCAGCAATACGATCTCCATCGCATGAATGTTGCCGCCCTGCATATAGGTGTCCGTCTCTTAAAAATAGCGCAATTGCAACTGGCCTGGTGAAGTTCCCTAGAGCGCCTGATTCGGCAACCCGCCGGACCTGCAGGTCCGGCTCTTTTTGTTGCAGTTGAATCCTGGCTCCGAATGCTCATGGCTCGAAGCAGCAAGTTCATTGATTTGTAAGCGTCGGAAACGAAGTTCTTACAAGCCGTTGACAAAATCCTGACATTTCGACGCACTCAGATTGCTACCCTTGCGGCCCTCAATTGAGGAGCCATCCGGCAAGTCCTCAACTTCAACCGGGCAGGTCGAGAGGAGTGTCGATGAAATTAAGAGTTTTCGCAGTTGTGGTCGCAGGGATGCTGCTAGTAGCCGCATCTCAGGCGCAAACCTTTACGGGAAAACTAATGGGATTTCAAGAAAGCCCAGCTGTGGTCAGCGCTGGCACGGGAACTGTGCGGATCACAATCGACGGCGACAGAATCAATTACGAATTGACCTTCAGCGGGCTGGAAGGTGGAGCCGTGGGCGCTGCCCACATTCACGTAGGACAACGGAATGTGTCGGGAGGAGTTTCTGTGTTCTTCTGCAACACTCCCCCAGCAGTCAACCCCCCACCGCAGCCGACGCACAATGGAGGTGCGGAACCTGTCCCACACTGCGATGCCGCACAACCGTTCACAGGATTCTGGACGGCAGCGGATGTAGTCGGACCCAAGGCCCAGGGCGTCGACCCAGCCGATCCCAATCGTCTCGCCAGGCTGATCCAGGCAATCAAAGCCGGACGCAGCTACGCGAACGTGCACACCGTACGCAGTCCAACCGGTGAGATTCGAGGACAGCTCGTTCGTCTGCGCGACGATGATGACGATAGTAACTGATTTTGACCCTCCGGAACCTGAGCGGGCATCCTGCCGTGGGTGCCCGCATTTTTCCCTAAGGGTTTGGTCCTCCCAATACGGGACGGACTCATGAGCTGTTTTTTTGATATCGCTTACTTTGAGCGATTCGCTCTATCTGTCGAGAAGGCCATGCCAAGGTTGTGGAATGCGGTTCTGATCCTCTTCGCGATCCTTGGAATTCCGGCCTCGATCTTCCCGGCGACTTCCGATGAGCCGGGCAAGCCAGAGGCCATCCAGATCGAACACGCCACGGCGACTTTCCAAGTTGGGACGAATATGCCGGGCTTGCTCGTCAAAGGCAAGTCCGAGGCGGTGCAAGCGCGCGTGCAGATACGCCGCAGTGCGGATGGACTAACTCTCGATCACGTCTCCGCCCAGGTTCCCGTAAAAACATTGGCCACGGGAATCGCGTTGCGCGACCAGCACATGCGCGAACGCATCTTCACTACCTCCGACGGCCAGATTCCCGATGTGACATTCGATGCCGAAGGCGTTTCCTGTCCCAGGGTTGTCGCCGGCCGCGAGGCGAACTGCAAGGTTTCGGGAACATTGAGCATTCGCGGTGTGCCACGAAACTTCTCTGTATCTCTAAAGATCCGTGAGGCCGGCGGTTCCACTCCCGCTTTCCGCGCCGCAGGCGAGGGAACTGTGAAACTGAGCGAGTACGGAATCGAGCAGCCTACGCAATTCGGTGTGAAGACCGAAAACGAGATTCAGCTTCACTTCGACTTTCCCGAGACTCCCGCCACAGCTCTCGATACCCGGGCTGGACGACAATAATGAAGCGTCATCTCGCGTGGGCTCTGCTGCCGGGAGTCTGGGTGCTTTGGGTCTTCAATCGTCCGGCGAAGGCACTTCCCACCATGGTCCATCTGGGCTACAGCAATTGCGCTGTCTGCCATATCTCGCCTCAAGGTGGCGGACTTTTGAATGCATATGGCCGGAGCATCGATTTGGCACAGAGTCTGAAAGGAGGCGACTATCAGCCCTCAACGAATGGCTTTGTGAAATGGCTGAGCTGGGACAATCGCATAACCCAGGATGTCCGCAATGTCACTCAGGGCCAAGTAAGTACAGCCACAGACGAGCCCGTGATCGGCACTGTTCGCGCCAGATTCATGTACAGGAATGCAACCGAATTGGGAAAGGGATGGAGGCTATCCGCCGTCGTGAACGGCGAAAATCGGGACGTCAAGCGTCCGAACGTGAGCTATGAGCCTGCGATTCAGCCTGAAGAGGTGTATCTGACGAGTGCGCTCGTATCCTACCGTCCAAAAAGCACACTCGAATTCTCCGCCGGCCGCGACCCGCTGCCGAACGGAGTCAACAATCCCGATTTGACCACGTACATTCGCGCGCGCAACAAGTACGGATACTACGACGCTCCGCTGCAGGTGAAGATGTTCTGGTGGGGCAAGCACTACATGATCAGCCCATACGGCTTTGGACCAAGCGGAACCGAACCAAGCGGAGCAAGCGAATCAGGCGGAGGCTCACTCGCCGAATTCTACCTGCTCGGCAAGCACACCACGACTGTGCTGGGAGTGAATACATTGCGTGGCTCGACGAGCACCACGGATCGCACGCTTGTCGGACCATATTTGCGGCTGGGCATTGGAAGCTGGGGTATCCTGGCTGAGCATGACTTTACCAATCGCAGCCTCAACGCCTCGTCGACCAGCTTCCTGCAGCACGCCAGCTACGCCCAGCTCTTCTGGTATCCGCGCGAGTGGCTGCTCATCTCCGCCATCGGCGAGCAGATGCAGATACAAAGACCATTTCAGGAACGCCTATTAGCTGGCCGCTTCGAAGTGACCTCCAGGTTTTCAAACCACATCACGCTAGCCCTGACCTCGCGCTTCCAGGAAAACATGATCACGGGACAATTCGCACCGTCAGTAGCACTCCAGCTTGCGCTTAAAACAGTGGAATAATTCCAAAAAATGAACGCCGCTAACCGAACGGTTAATGGAAATTAACCGTTCGGTTCAGAACACCTAAAAATTTCATAGACCTCCCATAATGGAACTCAACAGCCTGCATGTCGTCCCAGGCTAACGGAATCATAGCTTTGCCCGAATATTCCACAAATGGTCCTTTCCGTCCCTTAGACTCTGGCCTCCAACTTGCAACGCACACGTGCAAGAAGTGAGTAGCAGAGGAGTTGGAGCCCGATTTCTCCCGAAAAGGGATGCGTTGAAATGCGTAAATCGGGCTCCTATTTTTCTTTTCTCCACCTCTTCCGCGGCCTCCTCAGACCTTTCTCTACACGATCCGATACCATAGCTCGGGAGGCCTCCCTTGAGCCGAGGCTCCAGAATCATCCTCGCGCTACTGATAACCCTGATTGCTCTACTTGTGATGGCAAAACTGCGCTATTCAGGAACAGCGCCGGTCAAGCTGCAAGCTGACAAATGTGATCCAGGCTTGTGGAACCACGTGTACGAGAAGGACAGACTGAAGATTATTGAGCCGTGTACGGCTGTGGAAGGTCGTGTGGTCTCAATACATCGCAATGCCGATGGGGATTTGCACATCTCACTCGATCCCGAGAACAAGGCAGTTTTGAACCTCGTGAATGTAACCCACGGTCACCGGGAACTGGTGGTAGAACTCATCTGCGATCATCCTGCTGCCGAGCCCAACGCGCAAGATGCCTGCCACGACTTTCATCCGCAGATCACAGTTCCCAAGGTTGGCGATCGAGTCCGAGTCACCGGAGCTTACGTCATCGACCGCGATAATGGCTGGAACGAGCTGCATCCCGTGACGAGCGTGGAGATCCTCCCCTAGAGTTGGGGGCCTATGCTGCGCATCTCAATGTTCAACGATGCCGTCCGGACCAGAGGCAGCGCTTCAGTTCCTCGTGTTTCTTGAATTACGGATCGGAGCGAGGGATAGCGCTTGCTAAGGCCGTGACGGAGCGCTCGATTCATGGGCTCTGAGTAATAGCGCGCAACCAACTCTCCCATCGCAGCGCCAGCCAGAAGCACAGCGAGAAAGAAAATTGGGACACCGGCCATACGCTTGCCTGCGCGCAGGAACAGATCGAGCGAAATAAACACCACGAACATATGAGTGAGATAGATCTCACAGCTGCGTCGCCCGAGGTTCAGAATCGGGTTAAGAACCCGCGGGGCGTTCCATCGCGTCTGTTCAGCCGCAACGATGACGAAAGAAGTTCCGATCGCGAGGACCGACATATCGAAACCGGCTCTCTCGAGTAAGCGGTTGAATGAAGTGAAAGAGAATCCCAAAGAAAGAATCAATAACGCGCTGCCAACGCTTGCAACCATCTGAATTGTCCGGCGCGATAGTCTTCGTCGTGAGACTAAGATCGCCGTCAAACATCCAAGCGCAATGGCATCCATACTTCCAAGATATGAGTACTCGCGCCAAATCTCGTTTCCGTGCGCCCACACCGTTCGGCCAAATGGTCCAAGCACAGCAAAGGCCAATAAGAGAACTACGAATGCCTTAGTACTGCGCAGCAGATAGCAGACGATTGGGAAGAACAGGTAGAACATCTCCTCGACCGAAAGCGACCAGAGGATGTCCCAGCTTCCCGGCAGATATCCACGCCGAGCCTCAAGCACATTCACGTGAAAGGTAAGCGCCGCAAGAATCGCCCGCCTAAGACCGCCAGTCTTCTCTGTCACGACGTAGTGATTGACGTGACCAAGATGCAAAGCGATCAGCACAGCGAGTATCAAGAGCAGCAGCGGAGCGATTCGGGCGAAGCGCAATATATAGAAGTCACGAATATTTACGCCGGAGATCGAATTCCATCGCCGCAATGCCGTTGCTGTGATCAGGAAGCCCGATACCGCAAAGAGTGGAAACGAGATGAGAGATGGACGCTGCCACCCTGTACCCAGGCTATCGTTAAACAACACGAGCGCGACGTCGCTCTACGATTTCCTTTTGTATCACTTGCTCGACGATCCGTTCCGCTTGAGGCATGAATGGCTCAGGGTTGAGAAGCGCAACTTTGCCTCCGCTATGTCCCAACTGCAAGGCTACTTCGTTCCAGCGTAAGAGCGGAGAGGTAATCGGTATGTGAACCGACTCGCGTGAGGGCTCTGGCTTCAGGAGATATCCGACCCAGATCAGAAGCGCAGTCGAGTGCGCCATTGGCAGCAATTGTGACCAGAACGGAACCTTGCTGACGTGTGACTTCATTAACACGCTGTAAAGGACGAGTCCGCAGAATGCATCAAACCCGAATCCGAGCGCGAACCCAAACACTCGGTTCCTCAAGGAAAGACCCAGGTGCTGCGATCCTATGAACAAGAAAATCAGCAGAGTGCACTCCATCACGCCGACAATTCGCTCGAAGTCATAAACGCTTGTCGCCAACCAATGGTGGGGAGCTCCGGCTGGCGATGCGGGATTGCTCATGAAGACAACGACGCCAGTGAACACAATAGAGCCTGCAGCCCACTTGAAGACGATTTTCGCCAAATCCTGCAGACCAGCAAACGGTCTGAAGGCGGCGCAGAAAATCTCATAAAGAACCGCAATCGCAGCTAAGTTTGCCAGCGCGGTACCGACCCAGTACACCGAATAGTAGGTCCAGGAGGACAATCCAAATTCGCGATAACACACGTAGCGAATGGCGTTCAGCAGCGTCAGGAACAACAGGTAGGAAATAAAGAAAGCAAACTGCTTCAGCAGCTTACGCCGATACAACAAGTAGACACAAAACAGCTGGAGTAGGGGGCCGGAGATCCACGTTAACGTGGCTTGAAGTGTCAGGCCAGGCATAGTCCAGTGTGAAGTGAGGATAGACGCTTGCCCGGCCCGCCTTCAAGGAGAAAGTACAGGCCAAGGATGCTCAGATGTCATGTTGCTATTGGTAGTAGCACCCGTCCGGTGGACAGATCGGAACCGGGTCTGAGCCGGCCGCGACTGGTTGGTTATGGGCGACGCTGGCAGCAACAAGAACCGCCGAGAGGGCGATACTTCCGACTAGCAAACGAAGTTTTTTCATGGTTTTCCTCAAGCAACGAGCAGGCAAACTGCACCAATCTCGGTGTAATTACCTAGTTGTGACATTAACAATAACAAATAAACTTCCAAACACATTTCTCTGGAAAGAGTCCTTGCGGAAAGTCAGAGGATCATGGCCTCTTGAGAGCTCATCGCGCGCAATTTTGGTTGACAATTCTACTGGGAAATGGAGTAAATGAGGGTTTGAACATTTCAATGGCAGTAACTAAATCAAGGCATTTAAAATCAATATTTTAGACTAATTACTAAGAGGCTTGAGGAAAGATCGGGACTTGCTTTCAGGAAGTCTTGTGAGCTTGCGAAACGTTAGGCGTAGAATTCGACTCGCTTGGATGCGAAAAGCGAATTGCCCGGTGCCAGCTGCTCTTATCTAAATAGTAATCTTCGGTTCGATTCTCCGATCAGCTGCCAGGTTTGTATTCGCGCTCAGTGTGTCCCGTCAATTGGGAACGATAAAAGTAGACTTCGCGCAGGTTTCCCGTACTGTAACGCGCAGCCTCATCGTTGAAATGGGGAGAGGTTGGATGGCCACTCTCACCCCCGGCAGTGACTGCCTTGGCTCGGACGCGGTCTCCAAACTCCACAACAGCGACGAAGCTGTTCCCGCTGGTGCCGTACCACTTCCTCGTTCCGGTATATGGGCGGGCTCCAAAAGATGCTAGGGAGCCCCAGCGCGAAGAGGTGAAGCCCACGGAAATACTCGGTTGCGAATCGTCGAAGGGCTGAACGATGTCTCCGTTCAGGCGCTGGTATCGGTTGATGTCACCCCATGCGGTTTTCCACGTTCCGAAGTTGGCGGTGAGCCTATCGGAAGCTCCTGTCAACGATTCCAGGAGCTGCTGTGCCGGTGCAGCGCTAACGGTCTCACCGGTCAAGCCTGTCTTGCGGGCGTCCGTGCCCAGCCGTCGCTCGATATCTTCGCCCCAGAACACGGCAAGGGAAGTCGCGACCGATGACGTCGACCACCGCAGGTCCCACTTACGCAGAACTTCGATCTGATCTGCCAGCTTTGATTTCAACGGATTGTCGCTAGTGGCGTCGTCCCACGCTTTAATCAAAGCTGGCATCGATTTCTCGAACCAGGGCAGATAGCTGTCATAGGCCGCGCCGATGAGGGAGTCAAACGTGAAGTCTTTCGTGTCACGTAGGACTCTGATAGCGTGCAGTCCACGCGCAGATTCGCCGCCGGTTTCTACATACGCGGGATAGTCTTCCCTTTTCGGGCTACTCGGCCCGGCTGCGGACCATGGCCAATTGTTTGAGTTGTAGAGCCATCCGCTTTTTGGGTTTAGCAGATGCGGCGTTTCGTCGATGGAGAGGAGTCCGTGCCATTCGGTCGAAGGATTACTCCCGTCTACCGGCTTGGTCCAGTCAAAGCTGGTATCCCGTTTTGGGATAAAGTTGCCATGGAAATAAGCGATGTTGCCCTCGGAATCCGCGAAGATCGTATTGTTCGATGAGTTCGCTTGCAGTTCCATTGTCTTGCGAAAGGACTGATAGTCTTTCGTCTTTGTGCGCGTATAAGACTGGATCAGTTGCTTTACCGGTTCCTGCAGCAATCGGATGCTTAGCCATTTTCCGTTTATGTCGCCGATAACGGGTCCGTGATGAGTGCGATAGACAGTGAATTTTTTTGTCGCCATACCCTGGTCAGTCTTGTATGGCACGGTGATTTCGCTAACGGCCACAGGTCGCTCTTCATTCCCGTACTTGTAATAGAGTCGATCGTCTTTCTTTTCCACAGTTTCCAAATACTCATCGACTGCGTCGACACCGCTGGAGGTGTGCATCCATCCGGTATGTTCGTTGAATCCCTGATAGATGAAGAATTGGCCCCAGGTTGCCGCGCCGTAGGCATTCAGTCCTTCGTCGCTGACCATTTGCAGTTCGGACCGGAAGAAGAATGAGGTGTGCGGATTAATCAGCAGGAGCGCGTGGTGGTTCAGAGTATTGGAGGGCGCAATCGCGATCCCGTTTGATCCTGTTGGCTCGGTCGGCTCGGCGTCGGGCCACAATGCTTCCCTCGCTTGGGTTTTGCCGTAGAACGCCTCAAGTTGTTTTAAGCTCACCCGTTCGATGTCGCCGCCGATGCTTCCTTCAGTAAAGGTAAGAGCCATCCACGGCTCAAATCGCTGGATTACTCTCGGTTTGACCTCGGGGTGCTTGAACACGAAGTAATTCAGTCCGTCTGCGAAGGCTCCCATCAGGTTCTTCAGCCATGCTGGACTCGAGGAGTACTGGGTCTTCATCACCTCCGGATCGATGAAGAGCTTCATGCGCAGGTCCTGGTAAATCTTCGACTCTCCTTCGGCCTCCGCGAGGCGTCCCATGGCATTGATGTAGTTCGTCTCAACACGGTTGAAGTCGTCCTCAGCCTGGGCATACATCGCGCCAAAGACCGTGTCGGCATCCGTTTTTCCAAAGACGTGCGCGATGCCCCAATCGTCTCTGACGATGGTCACGTTTCTTGCCTCTTGCTGCCATCGCGTAAGCTCTTTTTTATCGGGTGCTGCAGCGGCAAAGCAGGATGACGCTACGGCGACGACGACGAGAATTTTCTTCATCAAGGTTGGTGCTCCAAAGCAAAGGTTCGTTCATTAGCACGTTGAGGCTGCGTAGACAAACCCACATGGCGGATCTCTAGCTCAAAATCCTGGCCAGAAATCCTTTCATACCAATCGACGTCAGCAACACAAGAGAGACGGTCAGCGCTAAGAGACTCGCCCACACTGGCATGTGCGGCAAAGCCGGCGTGAGTGCAGTGCGCAGACCCTCGCTCATATAGACGAGCGGGTTTGCCAATACAAGAATCTGAAGCCACGGTACCTTGTCGAGCCGTGCCCAAGGATAGTAGACGCAGCCCAGAAATGTGACTGGAACTACGATGATGCCGAATATCAATCCGATCTGCTGCGGCTTCACCGAAACCCCGATTGTCAGGCCGACTGCGCCGGAGACGAGGCTTGCCAGCAGAACGACTACGATCAGGGTTGCCCAATTTGCAACTTGTACGTGAACTTGTGTCGCTGGAATGAAGTACACCAGCGGAAAGATCACGATGGCGGCAAGAACGCTCTGGATCGCGCTGAAAACGATCTTTTCTACCGCCACCATCTCCACGGGCAAAGGTGACATTACGCGATCATGGATCTCGCGCGTCGCTCCAATCTCAACCGACAACGGCAGCGCTGTGGCCATAATTCCCTGAAAGAAGATGCCAACGGCGATCAATCCAGGGAGAATTACCGTGCCAAAACCAACGCCGCCCGGGCCTTGAAAGCCCTGTCCCATTTTAGGAAACAGGTACGTGAAAACGAACACGAACATCAGGGGATTCATCACGGTGCGGATCAGGAAGGCGATGAACTCGCGACGGAGCACACTCAGGTCTCGCAACAACATTCCCCAGAACGCTCTCCAGCGCAGGGCCGAACTATTCACGCAAGTCCCTCCCCGTAAGTTTGATGAACACCGTCTCCAGCGTGGTCTCGTTCACGGAGATGTCGCGCAGGCTGTCGCCGGTGATCTCGACGATTCGCGGCAGAATCCCATCGCCGCCCGTGGTAAAGACGCGGAGTCCTTGGGCGAACCCTTCCACGGATGCCACGTTGGGCAATTGGCGCAAACGCTCCGTCAGCGCTGATCCGTCAACCTGATGCAGATGCAGCTCGAACACTTTTTGTGCTCCTACGCCGCGCTTTAGTTCCTCGGGAGTATCACAAACCAGGATCTTTCCGTGATCGATGATGGCCACTCGATCGCACAGCTCGTCGGCCTCTTCCATGTAGTGCGTTGTAAGCAGGATCGTGATGCCCTGCTGCCGGAGCGTGCGAATGTTGTCCCAGAGTGCCAGCCGCGATTGCGGATCAAGGCCCGCGCTGGGTTCGTCGAGAAACAAAATCCTGGGATTGTGAGCAATGGCGCGGGCGATCTGAACTCGCTGCGCGAGGCCTCCCGAGAGTTCCCGCACAAATGACTTGCCCCGCTCACTCAGCTTGAACATGTCCAGCAGCTCACTCGTCCGCTTGCAGGCCTCCGAGCTTCCGAACCCGAAGTATCGGCAATGGAAGTAGATGTTTTCCCAAATCGTGCACTGCCGGTCGAGGGTGTTGTACTGCGGCACCACCCCCATGTAACGCCGCGCCTCGGCAGGATGGGCAACTACGTCGATGCCTGCGACCGTCACTTTGCCAGACGTAGGAAGCGATCGTGTCGTGCAGACACTGATCGTTGTTGATTTACCGGCTCCATTTGGGCCAAGAAGCCCGAAGAGCTCTCCGGTTTCGACTTGGAGGTCAATGCCTTTGACAGCTTCAATCGGGACCTTGCCGGTGTAGGTCTTGAACAGTTTTTCAATGGTGACGATTGGGAGGGCTGCTGTGCTCACGCCGAGGTATAAGAAGCGGAATCAATTGTACAAGGCGTTTGACGAGCGCGGGCCTGGAACTACGGAACAACGGGCAGCGGATCTTGATTCTCGAGCTTCGGCGCCTTGCTATCCGGTTGCGGATTTGAGCGCGCGTTCTCTACGTCGCTATCCCGCGTCATGGAGAGATCGATTCTGTGATTTGGGGTCCTGAGATAAATGGATTTATCGGTCTTTCCGATCTGCATGACGCTCTGACCGAGAAATCGCGGCGGCTCGAGCGGTTTGGGTTGTGACCACATATGTGGGAGAGCCCATACGCCGACACCCAGAAGCGTGAACCAGGCGACAAGAGACAGCGCCCTGGTCAGCTCCGAGAGATTTCCTTCTACCACGTAGGTACCGGCGCAGAGATCGCCAAACCGCCGGCGGGATTTCGTGCAACTCGCGATCAGTGCGCCGAGGAGATAGAAGCCCAAACCATCTACAACACGCAGCAGATTACGAATCGCGGAAGCAGCCATCGAGCTGCGGCTGGAGCTATTGACTACTCCTATTCCCATTATGGCTTTGCCCAGGGTACTACCAAGACTGGCTTCGAGAACCCAGAGGTAGAGAAAGGCAATGATCAGATCGAGGCTACTTCCGGTTAGAAGAGAAGCTGCTGTAATTCGCAGTTCTCCACCAGAGATCACGCCCCACTTCATGAATACCGAAACATCAACAAGGGCGCATGCAACCACGAGTATCGCCGTGTCCAGCACAACTGCAATCAGGCGATCGCCCAGAGTGGCCAGGCGAGAAGGCACCTGGGTAGCCGAAGTATCGGTGCTCCGAATCGGTACAACGCCCGATTCCTCCAGCAGATGCTGCCCCAGAGGTACATTCACGCCGCACCAGTTGCAGCGACGTAACTTCGCATCGACCGTTCTCTTGCAGCGTGGACATTCCATGGGAGGGCTCAGCCTAATTAACCTCTGTGAAAGATATTTCGGATCGCCGTCGGTGACAGACACCAACGAACAACGCTTCGACTACCAATCCGCTTGCTTATGCTGCTGTTTCTTTTCTCGCAACTTGCGCGCATATTCACCCAGCGAGAGCGGCTGCGCAGGGGCCGCCGTGTAAGTGTTCGCCGGCGCACTCGATGCAGCTGGTTTGGATGGCGTCACGGGCTGCACTTGCGCTGCCTGTGCCGGCGTTTGAACTGGGCGACTCGGAGTCACCGGTGCAACTGTTGGTGCGGCCACAGACGGCCGAGTCTGCGGTTGCGCCTGGCTCGGAGCCATCCGGCTCGGACCGGATGCCGCAACCGTTGGCGAAACGACCGTGGATGCTACGACCTTCGGAGTAGCCGGCTTGGGAGCAGGAGCAGCTACAGCCTCCTGTTGCGCGACATGACTTTCGGGGGTTGCCTTCACAACGGGCTGGGGTCGTGCATTGGTTTCGCTCTTCGGTGCGGCTGTTACAGCCATGGCTGTGACGGGCTCGACGACGGCGGGACTAGCCAGCTTGGGCCCAGGAGCAACTGGAGCTGGCTGTTGCGCAGCGTGACTTTCAGTGGTTGCCTGAACAACAGGTTGAGGTCGTGCGAAGGTATCGCTGCTCGCTGGGGCTGTTACGATCATGGTCGTCACAGGTGCGGCTGGCACCGCAGCGCTCCCACTCTCTGATTCCATGGAAGCTGTCTGCGTTTCGCTGGGGGAGGGCACAGGGACTGGCTGCCGATCAACTACGGTTCGCCGATCGCGCAAATTCGAAAGTCTGAATACGAGGCCCGCCGAAATCTGCAGATGTGAAGGCACCCATCCCAATAAAGCAACGGAATGGTTCGTCTCGAAGTAATGAGCCCCAACGTTGAAACCAATGCGCCGCGTCATATTGATCTGCGCGCCGCCGCCAATTGCATAGGCGCTTTCCAGCTCTCTGCCCGTCACGACAGTTCCGCTGCTCGTGAACTTGGTTCTGGCATAGTCGATGCCGCCCAGGCCCTCGACATAAGGATTAATGCGGCTTCGAGAGGCAAATGTTACGCGCGGTCCCATCAGCGACGAGTACCGCTGAATGCTTCCGTTTCCCGTGTATCCAATGAGCTGTATGGAATTGGCAGAGGCGTATCCGGCGCTGAATTGGCTCGCGAGTCCCAGCCAGCTGTTAAAGTGCGAGATCCCGGACGTCTGCCAGCCAAATGTACGTTGTTGACTACCACTCGGAGCGCCAACCAGTTGCGCGTTGCCAAGCGAACCATTGGCTGTGAGATCAAAACGCGAGACGATCTGCGCAACTGACACAGAACTC
>Ga0126376_10000319_pt1 | contig 22724 bp, 22 predicted proteins | sample PanSoiMetPlot_15_FD_92760 | JGI IMG/M metagenome (GOLD analysis project Ga0126376, IMG submission 92760) | Tropical forest soil microbial communities from Panama - MetaG Plot_15 | ecosystem: Environmental > Terrestrial > Soil > Tropical forest > Bulk soil | place: Panama | collected 2016-02-17 | reverse complement strand
GCGACGCGGTTGTGGCGCTCCTGCTTGCCGGCGATGGCATAAGCCTCGCGAAGCTCGGCCTCGGTCAGCTCTCGCACGCGGGCGAGAAGCTCGTTATCTTCCTTGATCTTGAGCTCCCAAGGCTCCTTCGCCGTGCGCTCGGCAAGCCTGACAATAGCGTCAATGACCGGCTTGAAGTGCTGCTGGCCGTTTATCACGGCGCCGAGCATCACTTCCTCGGGCAATTCCTTGGCCTCCGATTCGACCATCAGCACGGCGTCGCTGGTTCCGGCCACTACGAGATCGAGCGAGCTTTCGCTCATCTCATCGATCATCGGGTTCAGCACGTACTTGCCCTCGATATAGCCGACGCGCGCGGCGCCGATCGGGCCGAGGAAAGGAACGCCGGAAATGGTCAGAGCCGCGGAGGTTGCAACCATCGCTACGATGTCGGGATCGTTCTCGAGGTCGTGCGAGAGCACGGTGACGATGATTTGCGTCTCGTTCTTGAAGCCCGGAGCGAACAGCGGCCTGATCGGCCGGTCGATCAGCCGCGAGGTGAGGGTTTCCTTCTCGGTCGGGCGCCCCTCGCGCTTGAAATAGCCGCCGGGGATCTTTCCGGCGGCGAAGGTCTTCTCCTGGTAGTTCACGGTCAAAGGAAAGAAGTCGATGCCGGGTTTCTCTTCCTTGGCGACAACGACGGTGGCGAGGACCGATGTCTCGCCATAGGTGGCGAGCACGGCGCCGTCAGCCTGGCGGGCGATGCGGCCGGTCTCGAGCCTAAGCGGGCGTCCCGCCCATTCGATTTCTACGGTTTGCTTATTCAACATGTGGTTGTGTCCCAATACGTGGGGAATGATAGGGCCGCGTCATTCGCTTAATGGCGAAAGCGCTGCCACGTTCAAGCATGCAAGTCGATGCATCGGCGAAAACGCCATGACGATGGCTATCACCGGCGGATACCCAACCGGTTGATGAGCTTCTGGTACCGGTCTTCGTCTGTCGACTTGACGTAATCGAGCAGCTGGCGCCGCTGGCTCACCAGTTTGAGCAGGCCGCGCCGAGAATGGTTGTCCTTGGTATGCGTCTTGAAATGATCGGTGAGATTAGTGATGCGCTCCGTCAGGATGGCGACCTGAACCTCTGGAGAACCGGTATCGCCGGATTTGGTCGCATATTCCTTGATGAGCTCTTGCTTGCGCTCAGCGCTGATCGACATCGGATTGTCCTTGCTGTTTAGAGGGTTTGGTCAGGGGGGCCGGGCCGGGATGTCGTCCAGCACGGTCGGCTCATATGCGCGGGCGAGCAATCAAAGGCGCCCATGCAATGGCGGCAATATAGGGATTATCTGCTCAGAGGCCAGAGGAATTTGCGGGAAATTTCTGGGGGGTTCAGCACGGCAAATTGAAAATGCGCCTGGGCTTAAGCTCCCCTTCGCTCACTTCGCCTACGGCCACTAAAGTGCCGCGCGTGGTTGCGTAGACGGTGCCGGCAAGGATTGGTGCATCCCGTCCGCGCAGCAAAACCGGCTGGCCCCGCCGGAGCCTGGCCGCATCGGCAGCGCTGATGGCAAGCGCCGGAATGTCGCGAAGCGCGATCTCGACCGGCTCAATCGCCGCAAGGAGTGCCTCGCGATCCGGGGTGAGCCGCTCGAGTGTGGCAAGCGAAACAGCATTTTCTTCGCCAAAGGGACCGGCACGGGTGCGGCGCAGGGCAGCCACATGGCCAAGGGTGCCGAGCACCCTGCCGAGGTCCCGAGCAAGTGCCCGCACATAGGTACCCTTGCCGCATTCGGCCTCGAGCACGCAATGATCCTTGTCTGGGTGGGCGATGAGGGTTAACCGCGCAATCGAAACGGATCGCGGCTCAAGCTCGAACTCTTCTTCGTCGCGGGCAAGGTCGTAGGCGCGAGCGCCATCGACCTTGAGTGCGGAAAAGCGCGGAGGCACTTGGGTAATTTCGCCAGTGAAGCGCGACAGGGTCGCCTCGATCTCGGAGCGCGAAGGCCTCGCATCGCTCTTCGCGACCTCCTTCCCCTCGGCGTCGTCGGTATCCGTCTCGATGCCGAAGCGGACCGTGAAGCGGTATGCCTTGCTGCCTTCGACCACGAATGGCACGGTCTTGGTCGCTTCGCCGAAAGCGATGGGGAGAACGCCGGTCGCGAGCGGATCTAGCGTGCCGGCATGGCCAGCCTTCTCTGCGTCGTAGAGCCGCTTAACTTGGGCTACGGCGCCTGTCGAATTAATGCCTTGCGGCTTGTCAAAGATGAGCCAGCCGTGAACGGGTGAGCCTTTGCGCCGGCGCGCCATGGCCGTTTCGCGCGTTAACCGTCGAGGTCGCGCGCGACCTTCGGCGAGGCGAGCAGCGCATCGATGCGGGACGAAGCCTCAAATGAGGTATCGACCTTGAATCTCAGCTCTGGCATGAACTTCATGCTGACCTTCTTCGCCAGCAGCCCGCGCAAGAATCGCTTGTGCTTGTCGAGATGGGCGACAGCCTCCTCCGCTTCGCCACCGCCGAGCGGCAGCACGTAAACCGTGGCAAGCTTGAGGTCCGGCGACATGCGCACCTCGGGCACCGTGAGCGAGTGGCGGCTCAACACCTCGTCGAGGATCTCGCTGCGCTGGAAGATGTCGGCAAGCGCATGGCGGATCATCTCACCCACCTTGAGCTGGCGTTGCGAGGGAGCCTTGGCGGATTGAGAGCGAGCCATGTTACTTGCCCTTATCGCTTGCGGCGGCGAGGTCGAACTCAAATTGGAGATATTTCTCGCCCGGTTCGCGCGCACCTGCCGACACATAGAGCCGCTGCGCCGCTTGGTTGTCCAGATCCGTTCCGACCCACGCCTCGGCGACGCCGTCCTTGCGGCATTCGGCGATCATGCGGTCCATGAGCCTGCGCCCCACGCCGCGATCCTGATCGGCCGCGGCCACATAGACATCGTAGATGTAGACGAGGTCACACTGCTTCGCGAGCGAGGGAAAGCGGTAGGCCGAAACGAAGCCCATGGGGCGTTTGCCCTCGAATGCCGCAAACACGTAAACATCCGGGTCCGCGAGCGCACGCGCCAAATAGGAGAGCGAGGGAATTTCCGCCCCGCGCCACTCGGGCTGCGGCAGCATCGCCACGATTGTTTGCATCCGCATGGCGTCACCTGCACTCAGACGACGCACTTCGATTGGGGCGATCATTATCCTTCAGCTTTAAGAGGTATGGCGCGAATGCCAGCAGCTACAGCGTGCGCTGGACGTGCTCGACCTGGAAGCACTCGATGACGTCGCCGACCCGCATGTCCTGATAGTTCTCGAAGGCCATGCCGCATTCCTGGCCGGCGACCACCTCGCGTACCTCGTCCTTGAAGCGCTTCAAGGTGGAGAGCTTGCCTTCGTGCACCACGATATTGTCGCGGATCAGCCGGACCTGGGCGCCACGCTCGACCTTGCCCTCGGTGACACGGCAGCCGGCCACTTTGCCCACCCTGGAGATGGTGAACACTTCGAGGATTTCGGCATTGCCGAGGAAGTTCTCGCGCACCGTCGGCGCAAGCAGGCCAGACATCGCCTGGCGCATCTCGTCGACCAGGTCGTAGATCACGGCGTAATAGCGGATCTCGGCGCCATCGCGCTCGGCGACCTCGCGGGCCTGCGCGTTAGCGCGCACGTTGAAGCCGAGCACCACCGCACCCGATGTCGCGGCGAGCGACACGTCGGACTCGGTGATGCCGCCGACGCCAGCATGAATGATGCGGGCTCTGACCTCGCTAGTACCGAGCTTCCCGAGCGCCGTGGTTATGGCCTCGACCGAGCCTTGCACGTCGCCTTTGACGACGAGCGGGAACTCCTTGATGCCGGCCTCTTTCAGCTGGCTCATCATCTGCTCGAGGCTGCCGCGAGCGCCCGCCACTGCGAGCCGTTTGCGCCGCTCGCGGGCACGATAATCGGTGATCTCTCTCGCGCGCGCTTCGTTCTCGACCACGGCGAATTGATCGCCCGCTTCAGGCGCTGAGTCGAAGCCGAGCACTTCGACGGGAACCGAGGGACCAGCCTCTTTCACGTGGTCGCCGACATCGTTGATCAGCGCGCGCACCCGTCCCCAGGCTTGGCCTGCGACGATAAGGTCGCCTAGCCTGAGCGTGCCGCGCTGGATGAGAGCGGTGCCAACCGGCCCGCGTCCACGCTCGAGCTTCGCCTCTACGATCACGCCTTCGGCGGGGCGGTCGGGATTGGCGGTCAGCTCGAGCACTTCGGCTTGCAGCAGGATCGCCTCGAGCAGCTTGTCGAGGCCGGTCTTCTTGAGCGCCGAGACCTCGATCTCGAGCGTCTCGCCGCCCAGGCTTTCCACCACGATCTCGTGGTTCAGGAGCTCGGTGCGCACCCGCTGCGGGTCTGCGCCCTGCTTGTCGATCTTGTTGATGGCCACGATGAGCGGAACGTCGGCAGCCTTGGCGTGATTGATGGCTTCCACCGTTTGCGGCTTCACCCCGTCATCCGCGGCAACTACGAGGACCACGATATCCGTCACCTTGGCGCCTCTGGCGCGCATAGCGGTGAAGGCCTCATGGCCCGGCGTATCGATGAAGGTGATCTTATCGCCTGACGGAATCTCGACCTGATAGGCGCCGATATGCTGGGTGATGCCGCCCGCCTCTTGGCTGACCACGTTGGTGGAGCGGATGGCGTCGAGCAGGGAGGTCTTGCCGTGATCTACATGACCCATAATGGTGACTACCGGCGCGCGCGGCGCGAGATCCTCGGCCTGGTCCTCGGCGCCGATGAAGCCTTCCTCGACGTCGGCCTCAGACACGCGCCTCACGGTATGCCCGAATTCCTCGGCAACGAGTTGGGCGGTGTCGGCATCGATCACGTCGGTGATCTTATGCATGGCGCCGTCTTTCATGAGGTATTTGATGACATCAACGCCGCGCTCGGCCATGCGGTTGGCGAGCTCCTGGATGGTGATCACCTCGGGGATCACGACTTCCCGCTGGATCTTCTGTTGCGCTTGGGGTCCGATCGTCTGTTTCTTCTGACGCTCCTGCCGGCGCTTCAGCGAGGCCAAGCTCCGCTGGCGCTGCTCTTCGTCCAGCGCGTTGGTGATGGTCAGGCGGCCGCGGACTCGACGCTCCTCGCCACGCCGCGGCGCTACCGGGCTCTTCTTGTGGCGGGCGTCGGTCGAGCGCGTAGGTTCCTCCACCTCCTCCTTAAGAAGGTGCTTGCGGGCCGTCTCCTCGCCTTTCTGCCGCGCCTTGGCCTCTGCCTGGTGGCGCTCATCCTCTTTGCGCTGACGCTCCTCGGCCTCTTGGCGCTCTTTGGCGCGCTTCTCCTGTGTCACCGTCTGCGCTGTGGCGACTTCCTCGGCCCGGGCGCGCTCGGCGGCCTCGCGCTGGCGGGCATCCGCGAGCGCACGCATGCGTGCGTCCTTCTCCTCCTCGGAGAGTTGCGGCAGCACAACACGAGCGCGATTAGCTTGAGCATCCTCCTGAACCAGCTTTGGAGCAGGCGTCTCGGCCACGCCCCGCGCGGGTTTAGGCTTAGGTTCCTCGACCGGCTGCGGGGTAGGCCCCGCGCCAAGCGACCGGCGCTTCTTCTTCTCGACCAGGACGGACTTCGATCGGCCATGGCTGAAGCTCTGGCGTACATGGCCGGACTCGACGGTGCGGCGCACGTTAAGCGTCATCTTGCGGCCGCCGCGAGCAGCTTTGCCTTCGGTCTCGTTCGTCTCACTCATTCTTCGTTCGTATCCACTTCACTCGGGTTTTTGAATGCGGCGCTACCCTTGCGGTAGCGCTCAAGCCGCGAGGCTGCCGCAAGAACCTTCAAAGCCGCTCCACCCTGGATTAGGGCAGCATGTATCACATTTGTCCGGCCCGATGCCAAATCCAATTCGTCCACGGCAAAGGCGCGGATGGCGGGAAGGGCAATTCCGCCTTTCTTTCCGCGGGCTTTGGCGTCGAGCTTGCGGCAGCCGTCTTCGGCCGCTTCCCGCGCGTGAATGAGGCCGACAACCCGCCCTTTGGCGATCGCCTCTTCGACCTTGGCGTTGCCGAAAACGACCTCTCCGGCCTTGTTGGCGAGCGAAAGTGCGGAAATCGCCGCCTCGGCGAGAAGCGTCTCGATCTGGGTAGCCAGCGCTTGAGAGGCCTCGGCCTCCTGCTTGAACGCCCGGCTGAAGGCATTGGGTTTTAACGCTTCGGCAACCGTATCGTGCGCCGCGGTAAGCCAAACGCCGCGCCCCGGCAGCTTTTCCTTGAGGTCCGGGACGACCACCCCATCGGGGCTGAGCACAAAGCGGATCAGCTGGTCCTTGGGTCTAAGCGCACGGGTGACCGCACAGCGGCGGACGGTGTCCGTCGCCTTGCGATCCTGCTCTCGCTCCGCCGCCGCTTGCCCCAAAGGCCTGGTCTCCTTGCGTCCCCATTAATGGCCTGCGCCCTGGCTCGGCTCACCAGCCGATGAGGCGCCTTCAGCGGGGGCAGCGTCGTGGCCCTCAGCCTCAGAGGGCTCTGACTCAGGCTGCGGCTCCTCAATCCAGCCCGCCTTCACCCGCGCGGCGATGATGAGTTCCTCAATCTGCTCCCGCGTCAGGCGGAAAGAGTCGAGGATGCCTTCATGCCGAATGGCCTCCTTATCTTTACTGCGCTCAGTCCAGCCGGCGAGGTCGTCAGTCGCGCAATCGGCGAGGTCCTCGACGGACTTGATGTTGTGTTCGCCGAGCGCAACCATCATCGCCGTGGTGACGCCGGGGACTTCGCCGAGTGCGTCGGCGACCCCGAGCGCCTTGCGCTTGGCGTCAAGCTCGGCCTCGATCTTCTCGAGATGCTCGCGAGCGCGGGTCTGAATTTCGGCGGCGGTGTTCTCGTCGAAGCCTTCGATCGATGCGATCTCAGACGGTTCGACGAAGGCGACCTCCTCGACCGAGCTGAAGCCCTCGGAAGCGAGCAGCTGGGCGATGACCTCGTCGACGTCGAGCGCCTCCATGAAGGTCTGCGAGCGCTCGGCGAACTCTGCCTGACGCCGCTCCGACTCGGAAGCCTCGGTCATGATGTCGATGTCCCATCCGGTCAGCTGGGAGGCGAGTCTGACATTCTGGCCCTTGCGTCCGATCGCAAGCGAGAGCTGCTGATCCGGCACGACGACCTCGATGCGCTCGGCATCCTCGTCGAGCACGACCTTGACCACCTCGGCGGGCGCGAGCGCATTAACGATGAAGGTCGCCGCATCGGGCGACCACTGAATAATGTCGATCTTTTCGCCTTGCAGCTCGTTCACCACCGCCTGTACGCGGCTTCCGCGCATGCCGACGCAGGCGCCGACCGGATCGATCGAGGCGTCACGGGACACGACCGCGATCTTGGCGCGGCTGCCGGGATCGCGCGCCACCGATTTGATGGTGACGATGCCCTCATAGACCTCCGGCACTTCCTGCGCGAACAGCTTCGCCATGAACTCAGGGTGGGTGCGCGACAGGAAGATCTGCGGACCGCGCGGCTCACGCCGAACGTCATAGACATAGGCACGGATGCGGTCGCCATAGCGGAAGTTCTCGCGCGGCAGCGTCTCATCGCGGCGCACGATGGCCTCTGCGCGGCCGAGATCGACGATGACGTTGCCGTACTCGACACGCTTGACGATGCCGTTCACGATCTCGCCGACCCGGTCCTTGTACTCATCATACTGGCGCTCGCGCTCGGCCTCGCGCACCTTCTGCACGATGACCTGCTTTGCGTTCTGCGCCGCCACACGGCCGAAATCGAGCGGGGGCAGGGGCTCGGCGATGAAGTCGCCGACCTGCGCCGCGGGATTCCGCCGGCGTGCCTCCTCGAGCGCAATCTGGGTCGCCTCCATGGTGACCTGCTCAACCACTTCGAGGAGTCGGGCGAGCCTGATCTCTCCAGTCTTGGGATCGACCTCCGCCCTGATCTCGTTCTCGCTGCCATAGCGGGACTTTGCCGCCTTCTGGATCGCGTCCTCCATAGCGGTAATCACCACCTGCCGGTCGATCGCCTTCTCGCGCGCGACGGCATCGGCGATCTGCAGCAGCTCAAGCCTATTGGCGCTTACGCCTGCCTGGGCCATGTCTCTTTGCCTCCGATCTCTCTGTTCATCGGGCCTGCGACCTCCCGCAGCCCCGGTTCAATCTCAATGCTTCTTCGCCGCAAGGTCGGCCTTGAAGCTCTCCATGTCGACGACGAGCTTCGCCTCGCTGATGAGCGAGAAGGGAAGGCCGATCACCACAGGCTCGGCCTTGCCTTCTAGCTCGATCTTGAGCCTCGCCTCGTCCCTGGCGACGCCCTGTATCACGCCCCTGAAACGCTTGCGCCCATCCACCAGCTCTTTCAGCTCTACCTTGGCTTCGTGACCGGCCCATAACGCGAAGTCGCTCGGCCTGACCAACGGTCGGTCGATGCCGGGCGACGAAATCTCGAGCCGGTATTGACCAGGCATGGGATCGTAGGCGTCGAGCACCGGCGACAGCCTTCGGCTGATCGTAGCGCAATCATCGACCGTCATTTCACCCCTCGGCCTCTCGGCCATGATCTGCACCGTGCCTCCGTCACGCCCCGATACCTTGACCCTGACCAGCCTGAAGCCGAGCTCCTCGATCACGGGCTCGGCAAGATCGGCGATCACCCGCTCGGTCCCGGTCTCGCGGGCAAATCTTCGGTCGTCGGCGGCAGGGCTCGACATCGCTCGCGGCCACACTCCTCAAGGCGCCGAGGAGGGTAGGACAACAAAAAGGAGCGGGCGGCAAGCCCACTCCTGATCAAAACCAATCATGAGTTCGCACTTAATATACGAGCTTTTTCCAAGGTTTCAAGCGCCCTTAGGGCGCCCGCAACGACCTTACGGGGCGCCAATGACCTGCTTTCTCGATGCGCTCGAAATCATTGATGCGCTCTTAGGAGAGCGCGCAGAGACATGATGAATAGTTGCTGCCGATCGACGTGCCGCCGAAGGCGAGGCTGTCTTCGAAGGTGCAGGCGGAATCGCGATAGGCGATCCATTGCTTCTGCGCATCCTTGAGATAGCCAAGCTGGACGCCAGGGCTTTGTCGCATGTCCTTGGCGTCGGCGCTGACGGCGGCGTCTTGCAGCTTCTTGTAGCTCTCGTTCAGAAGCTGATCGGCCTTGTCGGCCGCTCGCGCGACGCAGGCTTTGTATTCGGGAGTGGAATGGGTGCTGTCCGCGCAAGTTTGGTAGCAGGTCGCAGCAATATCGGTCCCTGCTGAGGCTGCTGCCGGCAGCAGCACGGTCAGCAAAGCAAATGCAAGGACGCGCATTAGCCCCCTCCGGATCTAGAGCCGCCTAAATCTGAGATACACAGGCTTTCGGCCTTCGCTCAAGGCCTTCCGTTCGTAACGCGTCTCTGGCCAACCGATGGGACGCGTCTCCGCTTCTTCGGCGAGGACGAAGGCGCCGCTCCCGCACAACAACGACCGCACATTGGCGGCATAATCGCCCGAGTCGCTCGCAAATCTGAGTTTGGCCCCAGGCGCAAGCACGCGCGCGAACTGCTCGATAGATTCTGACGAGATCAGCCTTCGCTTCAGGTGCCGTTTCTTAGGCCAAGGATCGGGAAACAGAATGAAAAGACGAGAGACTGTTCCGTCGGGCAACCAGGCAAGCACCTCGCGCGCGTCGCCGTCGTGCACCCTGATGGTCTCGATCCCTCTCGCCTCGATCGCACCGAGCAGACTTGCCACGCCGTTGATGAAGGACTCGCAGCCGATGAAGCCGACATCTTTGTGGTGCTCGGCCCGAAACAGGAGATGCTCGCCAGAGCCGAAGCCGATTTCTAGCCAGACCTGCTTGACGGGGACCGGAAAGAGATCTTCTAGGCGCTTTGGGGCACGGGACTCGAGGTTAAGTCTAAGCCGCGGCAGCAGGTCTGCGATCAGGCGCTCTTTGCGCGCGCTCAAGGGCTTGCCCTTGCGCCTGCCAAAGGACCTGAGCGGCCTAACCTCACCGGTCGGACGACTCTCGTGCGCCAATGCACCCACCATCGTCATGCCCGCGCGAGCGGGCGTCCAGTAACCCCCTGGCTTTCGTTACCAAAAGCTCTGTGGTTACTGGATCGCCCGGTCGAGCTGGGCGATGACAATAAGGCTAAGGCGGAAGCCCGTCAGGTCAGCTCGGCGCGGATTGGCTCGACGAGATCGAGCTTCTCCCAGGAGAAGCCGCCGTCATTGTCGGGCTGGCGCCCGAAATGACCGTAAGCTGCGGTGCGCTCGTAGATCGGACGGGAGAGCTTAAGGTGCTCCCTGATGCCGCGCGGGCTCAAGTCCATCACCTGGCGCAGAGCCTGCTCAAGCTTACCTTCGGCGACGCTGCCGGTGCCATGCAGGTCCACGTAGAGCGAGATAGGCTGAGACACGCCGATCGCATAGGAAACCTGCAGCGTGCATTTATCGGCAAGCCCGGCAGCTACCACGTTCTTGGCGAGGTAGCGCGCGGCGTAAGCGGCAGAGCGGTCGACCTTAGTCGGGTCCTTGCCTGAGAAGGCGCCGCCGCCGTGGGGCGCCGCGCCGCCATATGTATCGACGATGATCTTGCGGCCGGTGACGCCGCAGTCGCCGTCCGGACCGCCGATCACGAAACGTCCGGTCGGATTGACGTAGAATTTGGTGTGACCGTTCACCCAGCCCTTCGGCATCACCTCGTTAACGAAGCCGCGCACGATTTCCTTGACGCGCTCCTGGCTCACCTCCTCGCCGTGCTGGGTCGAGACCACGATGGAATCGGCCCGCACCGGCTTGCCATTCTCGTAGGCGAGCGTCACCTGGCTCTTGGCATCAGGTCCGAGCTCGGGCGTGCGACCGGTGTGCCGCGCCTTGGCCATCTCGTGCAGGATGCGGTGCGCGTAGAAGATCGGCGCCGGCATCAGCGGCTCGGTCTCGCGGCAGGCAAAGCCGAACATGATGCCCTGGTCGCCCGCGCCCTCGTCTTTCTTGGTCTCGGCATCGGCGTCGACGCCACGGGCGATGTCGGCGGACTGCTCGTGCACATAATATTCGAACTCGGCCAGGTCCCAATGGAATCCTTTCTGCTCGTAGCCGATCTCGCGCACGGCGCGCCGGGCCGCCTGCTCGATCACCTCGGGTGTTACGCTCTCCGGCCCGCGCACCTCGCCGGCCATGACGATGCGGTTGGTGGTCACCAGCGTCTCGACGGCGACCCGCGAATGGGGATCGGCGGCAAGATAGAGATCGACCACCGCATCGGAGATACGGTCGCACACTTTGTCGGGGTGACCCTCCGACACGGATTCGCTGGTGAAGACGTAATTTGTCCGGGACACTTGACCCACCCCTGTTTCGAGCGAAGACGCGCGGCCAGGCGGCCGCATTCGTTCTCGCAAACCATAGGGCGCACGGCGGGTCAAGCCCGCCGTCAAACAGCCGTGACTCTAAATTCGATTGGGACTTAAGAGGCGCTACTGCTTCCGCTGAGTGCCCGCACCAGGTCGACCACGCTCTTGCGGACCTTGGCATCGCCGATCTTGACGAAGGCGCGATTGAGCTCAAGTCCTTCGCGGCTATTTAGAAACTCGAGAATGAAGGCTTCGGAGTCCGGCTCGGCCATTCCGCGCACTGCGTTGCCATCGCCGCTGTAAGGTGCCTCCTCGAAGAAGAATTGAATAGGGACGTCGAGGATCTTCGAGATCTGAAACAGCCGGCTCGCGCCGATGCGGTTCACGCCCTTCTCGTATTTCTGCACCTGCTGAAATGTAAGTCCCATGCTCTCGCCGAGTCGCTCCTGACTCATGCCGAGCAACATGCGTCGCAATCGCACCCGGCTGCCGACGTGGGCGTCGACGGGATTAGGCTTCTTGCCTGCCATTCGTTCGCTCGCAATTAACATTGAGATCGAAAATTGGAAGATGACTCATATTCTTGATGAAACGATCCTTTCGTCGTTCATAGGGGGGCGGTTTACCCCCGTCAAGCATGGCAGCGCCGCACCCCGTATTTGTGCGGGAGCGCTCGGCTGGTCAGACGAGACGATTGCACGCGACAGGCGAGCCAAGCCGCAAGAGCAAACGCGATGGTCGAGATTTCTAGAATAATTCCTAATTGAACGAAGAGAGTTGGTGGGCCCACCTTGGGCAAGTCCACATCGATCACTCCTTTCTCGTCGAGACTAATCTCGGCGAGAATTCTGCCGTAAGGATCGATCAATGCCGAGATACCCGTATTGGCGGCACGGGCGACAGGTAATCCTTGCTCGACGGCACGGACTTGGGCCTGATGGAGGTGCTGGTAGGGACCAGCGCTCGATCCAAACCATGCGTCGTTGGTGACGTTTAGCAGCCAGCCCGGTCTCGCCGAGCCGTCGGTCACGTCGTCGGGAAAGATAATCTCGTAGCAGATGAGCGGGCTTGCCGGCGGCGCCCCCGGGATAGGCAGAAGCCGCGGGCCGGCGCCCGAGCTGAAACCGCCGCGCACGCCGGTGAGCTGCATGATGCCCAGACTTTCCATGAAATCTTGGAAAGGTAGGTACTCGCCGAACGGGACGAGATGCATCTTGTCGTAGCTCGAGACGACGCGGCCCTGATCGTCGATCACGAGCAGGCTGTTATAGATGCGCGTCCTAGCGAGCAGGCCTTCCGCGTTGCGCTCCTCAACGAGCCGCGCCGAGCCGACGACGAGAGACGTTCCTCCAGGTAGCACCGCGCCAATGGCGTCGAGCGCGTCAGGCGTGTCGGCGAGGAGGAAAGGCACCGCTGTCTCGGGCCAGATCACGATGTGGGTGCCGGCCAATCCTGTCCCATTCGCCCCCGATTTGGTCAGATCGAGATACTCTGAGAAGATCTCGGCGCTATTCTCAGGTCGCCATTTCTCGGCTTGGTCGATGTCGGCCTGGACGATGCGAAGACGAATGCCGGTGCTCGCGTGTTCAGCCTGGGCAAGCCGCCGCGCGCCCCACGCATAGCCAGCGCCAAGCAGAAGCAAGAGGGTGACGGCTAGCGCCACGGCCGCTTTGCCTCCTCCAAGCTTGGACGCCTGCGGCGCTGAGATTGCAGCAGGGCTGGCGAAGAGGAGGACAGTGAGGACGCTCAAGGCATAGACGCCAAACAGCGAAGCGAGCTGCATCAGGGGCGGAGGGCCGAGAAGCCCATAGCCCAGCAGATTCCAAGGGAGTCCGGTCAGCACGTGGCCGCGGGCGTACTCGGCAACGCCGAAGGAGATGGCAAGCGCGAACACCCGCCCGATCCCAGGGAGCCAAAGCAGCATGGCAAGCGCTGTGGCGGCGACGAAGAACAGCGCCATCCCGGCAGGAAGGGCCGTCATGACGAAGGGGATGAGCCAGCCGTGCCGCCAAGGCTCGACTAGAAAGGCTTCGGCGACCCAGTAGAGTCCGGCGAGGAAATAACCGAAGCCGAACCAGAACCCTATCAGACTTGCGCACTTCAGCCGGTCGGCGAGCCGGGGATGCGCAGCGTGGCAGCCGTCGAGCAGCCAGAGAAGCCCACCGAAGCTTAGAAACAGAACCGGCCAGGCGTGGACCGGCGCGAAGGCCAGCACTGAAATTGCGCCGAGCAGCACGGCGATCAGCGCGCGGCGGGCACCAGTGAAGCCTGCAACCCAGGTCGCGGCTTGCGTCATGCCGATCCGGCTGGCACTCGGCATGAATCCGCTCCGCGAAAGCTTCCCTTGCGCCAGCTTACGCGCTTTCGGCCTGCTCAGTCTCGGCTGCGGGCGGTAGGTGGATGCGGAGCTTCTGGATCCGACGCGGGTCGGCGTCGAGCACCTCGAACTCGATGCCGCTCGGATGCCTCACGAGCTCGCCGCGCGCCGGAATGCGTCCGGCGATCGCGAAGACGAGACCGCCAAGCGTGTCGACCTCCTCCTGCTCTTCGGAAGCAAGCTCGAGTGCGAGATACTTCTCGAGATCGGAGATCGGCGTGCGCGCGTCGGCGACAAGCCCGAGCCGCGGGTCCGACTTTATAAGGGGCTCATCCTCGACGTCGTGCTCGTCGGCAATATCGCCGACCACCTCCTCGACCAGATCCTCGATCGAGACGAGCCCGTCAGTGCCGCCATATTCATCGACCACCAAGGCGAGATGGAGTCGCGTGGTCTGCATTTTGAGCAGGAGGTCGAGCACCGACATCGATCCGGGTACGTATAGAATTTCCCGCAGGATGTTGATCGAGGCGATGCGGCGGGCAAGATCGACCTTGGCGAGATTGAGAGTGCCTTCTTGGTCCGCTTTCGCTTCCGACGTGATCCACGACATGAGATCACGGATGTGCACCATGCCGCGCGGATCGTCGAGCGTCTCATGATAAACGGGCACCCGCGAATGCTCGGCCTGACGGAACACGTCCATCAACTCGGCAACGCTAACCGTGTCGTCCACTGCGATGATGTCGGCGCGCGGTACCATCACGTCCTCGACGGTGAGTGTGCCGAATTGGAGGATGCGGCGGAGCATGCTCCGCTCCTGCGTGCTCAAGGTGTCGCTCTTGCTACGGGCGAGCGCGTCCTCGATCAGCTCGCGGAGGTCAGGCTCCTCGCCGAGGCCGAAGGTCTGAAGCAGGCGCTCGAACCACGAGGCCTCTTCGTCCGGCCGCGCCTCCTCCGGAGGAAGATCGTTCTCGAGGCTCGGGGCATTGCTCATAGTGAGACCTCCGCAGGCGTGGCCTCTTGCTCGGCGTAAGGATCGGCAATGCCCAGCCTGGCGAGGGCAGTCCTTTCCAGGGATTCCATCCACTCGGCCTCATCGTCGTTTATGTGATCGAAGCCGAGCAGGTGGAGCAGGCCATGGATGACGAGGTGGGAAGCATGATCAGCAAAGGCGATGCCGACGTTGCGCGCTTCGTCGCTGACCGTCTCATAGGCGAGCACGACGTCGCCGAGCGGACCAGGCCCGGTGTGATCGCCCGCGGGGAACGCAAGAACGTTGGTCGGCGCATCCTTGCCGCGCCACTCGCGGTTCAGGTCCCGCATCTCAGCATCGTTGGTGAGAAGGATCGTGATCTCGTAGCTTCCTTGCGCCGGGGGTGGAGCAGTCAGAAAGGCCGCCCGCGCTGCTCGCTTAACAATCGCGTCGCCAATCGCGCCACGCCAAACCTCGGCATAGCGAACCACATCGACCTCAAGCTTCAAGCTTGAGGCCCGCGCCGCGCCCTTGCGTCTAGGGCCCCCCTCAGCCATCGCGCTCACCACGGAGCGGAGCCTGCTCGTAGGCATCGACGATCTTGCCCACGAGCTCGCGGCGGACCACGTCGGCCCTGGTGAAGGCGATGTGGTCGATTTCGTCGATGCCCTGCAGGAGCTCAATTGCCTCAAGCAGCCCTGAGTCCTTGCCGGGCGGAAGGTCGACCTGGGTCGGATCGCCAGTGACGATCATCTTGCTTTCCTCGCCGAGTCGCGTGAGGAACATCTTGATCTGCATCGGCGTGCAGTTCTGCGCCTCGTCGAGAATGATGATGGCGTGCGACAGCGTGCGGCCGCGCATGAAGGCAAGCGGCGCGATTTCGATGACTCCGGTGGCGATGCCGCGCTCCACCCGTTCGGGCGGAAGCACGTCGTAAAGTGCGTCGTAGAGTGGGCGCAGGTAAGGATCGACCTTCTCGCGCATGTCGCCGGGAAGGAAGCCGAGTCGCTCGCCGGCCTCGACCGCGGGGCGCGAGAGGATGAGCCGATCGCACCGGCCGCTCTCAAGACAGGCCGCGGCAAAGGCGACTGCCAGATAAGTTTTGCCGGTACCCGCTGGACCTGTGGAGAAGACGAGGTCGTTGCGCTGTAGCGATGCAAGATAAGCGCTTTGCGCTGGCGTGCGCGCCGTGATGAGACGCTTCCGCGTGCGGATCTGCTGCGCCTCGGGCAGATCGGCGCCTGGTTCGAGACCATCGGCTGGCTCGTAAGAGCGAGCATGGCGGATGGCACCGACCACCTCGCCGACGCCGATCATCTCGCCTTGCGCCAGGCGGCTGTAAAGCTGCTCAAGCACCGACTTCGCCGTAGCGGTAGATGCTTCGGGTCCGCGCAGACTGACGGCATTGCCGTTTACCACGGCCTCCACGCCGAGACGGTCTTCGAGCACGGCGAGATTGGCGTCGTAATCGCCAAGGAGGTCGCGCACGAGCCTGATGTCGTCGAAGAACACGACGGTAGGCTCGCCGCCGCCATTGACTTGCGCGGGAGTGGAGCGCTTCAGCGCCGCTCCCCGCCCGCGTGCCAAGGATGATTTTCTGATACTGGCCTTGCTGGTCACACGGCCGCCTGAGCTGGCTCGCGCCATTCAAACCCCGATTTCATGACACCGGTAAGACTGTTCGGGCTCGCAGCCAGGATGTCAACCGCGGCAATCTGGCCGATCAGCTCGTCGGGTCCCTCCACGTAAACCGCCTGTAGGTAAGGAGAACGCCCGGCGATCTGACCTGGTTTCCTACCCCGTCCTTCGAACAGGATTTCAAGGCTCCAGTCGACGGTTTTCCGGTCGAATTCATGCCGGTCCTTGTCGAGCAGAGCCTGCAAAACATGCAGCCGCTCCCGTTTCGTCTCCTCCGAGACCTGGCCTTCGAGGCTCGCCGCAGGCGTTCCGGGCCGCGCGCTATATTTAAAAGCGAAGGCCTGGGCGAAGCGGGCGCGAGTGGCCAGCGCGAGCGTCTCCTCGAAGTCCGCGTCGGTCTCGCCGGGGAAGCCCACGATGATGTCAGTCGAAAGGGCAATGTCGGGGCGGACCTGCCGCACTTTGCTAATCAGATCCTCGTACTCGGCAGCGCTATGCTTGCGGTTCATGGCCTTGAGGATGCGGTCCGAACCTGCCTGGAAGGGCAGGTGGAGGTAGGGCATCAGTTTCGGCTCCTCGCCGAACAGCGCGATGAGCTCGTCGTCCATGTCAAGCGGGTGGCTCGTCGTGTAGCGCAGCCTGTCGATGGAGGGAATCTCCCCGAGCTGCCTCAGCAGTTTCGCAAGAGACCAGGTGCGGCCGTCCGGCCCTTCGCTGTGATAGGCGTTTACATTCTGCCCGAGCAGCGTGATCTCGCGGACGCCAGTCGCGGCGAGGCTTTCCGCCTCTGCGATGATCTCGGTGGGCGTCCGCGAGAGCTCTGCGCCGCGCGTGTAAGGCACCACGCAGAAGGTGCAGAACTTATCGCAGCCCTCCTGCACGGTGAGGAAGGCGGAGACCCTCCCGCTTGCCTTGGATCGCTCAGGCAGATGGGCGAACTTGTCCTCGGCAGGAAACTCTGTCGCGACGATGTCGATACCGGTGCCCGATGCCTCTGTGACAAGTTCGGCCAGGCGATGATAGCTCTGCGGGCCGATGACGATATCGACTACCGGGGCCCGGGCAATGATCTCATAGCCTTCCGCTTGGGCGACGCAGCCCGCGACCGCGATCAGGGTTTCGAGGCCCTTGCCTTTGCGCTGCTCCTTCTGAACCCGCACCCGGCCGAGCTCGGAATAAACCTTCTCGGCGGCCTTTTCCCTGATGTGGCACGTGTTGAGGATGACAAGATCGGCCTCGGCCAGGTCTTGCGTCAGCGCGTAGCCTTGCGGCTCGAGCGCCTCGGCCATGCGCTCGGAGTCGTAGGCATTCATCTGGCAGCCGAAGGTCTTGATATACAGCTTTTTGGGCAATTTTTTCTCACGCGGCGTCCTGCGCGTCCTGCCGTATCCGTTTGTTGGGCAACGCGGGCGCTTTCGTCAAGGGCTCGGACTTGGAGCAAGGCACCCGTGCCACATTGATTTGCCGGGGCGAAGCAGCTATCTACCCGACATAGCAGATAGGGTTTTGGCCTTCCGAGGTGATTTCGCAAAAGGCAAAATATGCTCTCCGCGCCCTCGTGGCCCTCGCCCGTGCGGGCGACTCCATGATGATCGGCGAGATCGCGGGCAAAGAGAGAATCCCGCGCAAATTCCTCGAGCAGATCCTCCTTGAGCTGAAGCGCCACGGCATCGTGATGAGCCGCAGGGGCAAGCTCGGCGGCTACGCTCTCCTCATGCCGGCCGACCAGATCACTTTCGGGCAGGTGTTGCGCATCCTCGACGGTCCGCTCGCCCCGCTTCCCTGCTTAAGCCGCATCGCCTACCGGCGCTGCGCCGACTGCCGCACCGAGGAGGACTGCGAAATCAGGCATGTCTTTGCGGGTGTTGCGAATTCCGCCCGGGCGGTGCTCGACCGCACTACCATCGCCGACGCTATTGCGGGCTCGGGCGGCGTTGAGTCTGCAGCCATGGAGCCCGTTTCCTAGGGCTTTTTCTCACCCAAAATTCGGCCCGAACGATCGACCCGGGAAACAATTTTCGCCGCGCAAAGGTTCTGTAGCGAGGCCGGTTGCTGAGGGGGAAAAATATGGTACGCTCCCCCTCGATAAACACGATCAAACAGATAGAGTTTCGGGTGTTATCACAGAGGAGATCCCTTCTATGAGAGTTCGAAGCACCCTTGCCGCCGGCGCGGCACTTATTCTGGGTACGCTGACGGCGAGCGCCGTGCTCGCTGATACGACCCTTCTCAACGTCTCCTACGATCCCACCCGCGAGCTCTACAAGGCGGTGAACGAGGCCTTCATCAAGGATTGGAAGGCCAAGAGCGGGGACAACGTAACCATCGAGCAATCCCACGGCGGCTCAGGCAAGCAGGCCCGAGCCGTGATCGACGGACTTCAGGCCGATGTCGTGACGCTCGCCCTTCAGGGGGATATCGACGCGATAGTTAAGACCGGGAAGATCACGGCTGACTGGCAGAAGCGCCTCCCAGACAATTCGGCGCCCTATACCTCGACCATCGTTTTCCTGGTCCGCAAGGGCAATCCCAAGAACATCAAGGATTGGGACGACCTAGCGAAGGATGGAATCCAGGTGATCACGCCGAATCCTAAGACCTCCGGCGGCGCCCGCTGGAACTATCTCGCGGCCTGGGCTTACGCCGACAACAAATACGGCCACAGCGAGGACAAGGACAAGGAGTTCATCAAGAAGCTCTATGCCAACGTGCCTGTGCTCGACACCGGCGCACGCGGCTCGACCACGACTTTCGCCCAGCGCGGCATCGGCGATGTGCTGCTCGCCTGGGAGAACGAGGCCTTCCTCGCGCTTGACGAGCTTGGCGCCGACAAGTTCGAGATCGTCGTGCCCTCTCTCTCGATCAAGGCAGAGCCTCCCGTCGCCGTGGTCGACGAGGTGGTCGATGCCAAGGGTACGCGGAAGGTGGCCGAGGCTTATCTGAACTTCCTCTATTCGCCGGAAGCGCAGAAGATCATCGCTCATAATTACTACCGCCCGTCCGATCCCAAATCAGCAGATCCGAAGGACCTCGCGCGCTTCCCCAACGTGAAGCTCGTGTCGATCGACGATCCGCTATTCGGCGGCTGGGCGAAAGCGCAACCCAAGCATTTCGACGAGGGCGGCATCTTCGACCAGGTCTATCAGCCCAAATCGACGAACTGAGTCGACGCCAATGGCCGGCGCCCGCGGCCTAGCGTTGAAGCGGCCGAGCGCCATCCCGGGTTTCGGGTTGGCGCTCGGCTTCACCTTAACCTATCTCAGCCTCATCGTTCTCATCCCGCTCGCCGCGCTTGTGCTCAAGTCGGCGACGCTCGGATTTGAGGGGTTCTGGGAGGTCGTAACCGGCCCCCGCACGCTCGCCGCGCTCGAGCTCAGCTTCTTCACCTCCTTGTTCGCGGCGACCGTCAACGCCGTCTTTGGCGTGATCATCGCCTGGGTCCTGGTCCGCTACAGATTCCCTGGACGCCGCCTGCTGGACGCCTTCGTCGATTTGCCTTTCGCGCTCCCGACCGCCGTCGCCGGCATTGCGCTCACGGCGATTTACGCGCCCAATGGCTGGATCGGCAGCCTGTTCGAACCGTTCGGCATCAAGATCGCCTACACACGGCTTGGCATCGCCATTGCACTGATCTTTATCGGGCTGCCCTTCGTGGTGCGCACGGTGCAGCCGGTGCTCGAGGAATTCGACCGCGAGCTCGAAGAGGCTTCGGCGACGCTTGGAGCTAATCGCAGGCAGACTGTATTCCGCGTAATGCTGCCAACCCTGATGCCCGCAATCCTCACCGGTTTCGCGCTCGCGCTAGCCCGCGCAGTCGGCGAGTACGGCTCGGTGATCTTCATCGCTGGCAACATGCCATTCTACTCTGAGATCGCGCCCCTTCTCATCATCATCAGGCTGGAAGAGTTCGGCTACGCCCAGGCCGCAGCCATCGGCGCCGCCATGCTGATCATTTCCTTCGGCATCTTATTCTTTGTCCACCTCGTGCAAGCCTATAGCCGGCGAAGGTTTGGCCAATGACCGATGTCGCATTCACCCCGAAATTCGTCCTCTCGATGCGAGGACCAAGCGTCACGACCGAGAAGCCCGCGGTTCGTATCGCGCTAATTCTCGTTTCGGTGGCCTTCCTCGTTCTGTTCCTGCTATTGCCGCTAGCGGCGGTGTTCTACGAGGCGCTGCGCAAAGGCGTGGGGACCTATTTCACCGCTCTCGTCGAGCCAGACGCGCTCGCCGCCATCAAGCTCACCCTGCTCGTGGCGGCGATCGCAGTTCCGGCCAATGTAGTCTTCGGTCTGGCGGCTTCCTGGGCGATCGCCAAGTTCGAGTTCCCAGGCAAGAGCATCCTCAACACGCTGATCGACCTTCCCTTCTCGGTCTCGCCGGTGATTTCAGGTTTGATCTATGTGCTCTTGTTCGGGGCCCAAGGCTATCTCGGCTCATTTCTCAAGAGCGAGGGCATACAGATCATTTTCGCCGTTCCAGGCATCGTGCTCGCCACCATTTTTGTGACCTTTCCCTTCGTCGCCCGCGAGCTCGTGCCGCTCATGCAGGAGCAAGGAACCCAGGACGAAGAGGCCGCGTTGTCGCTCGGGGCGAGCGGCTGGAAGACCTTCTTCAAGGTAACGTTGCCGAATATCCGCTGGGCGCTGCTTTATGGTGTCGTGCTGTGCAACGCCCGCGCCATGGGCGAGTTCGGCGCCGTGTCGGTGGTGTCAGGCCACATCAGGGGCAAGACCAACACCATGCCTCTGCATGTCGAGATTCTTTATAACGAATACAATTTCGCCGCGGCCTTCGCCGTCGCGTCCTTGCTGGCGCTGCTCGCCCTTGTGACGCTGGTCATCAAAGTCGGGCTGGAATGGCGCTACGCCGACCAGATCGCCGCCTCCCGCCGCCACTAAGACTCCGCCCCACTAAAAGAGAAAACCATGGACGCTCGGGTCACAAATGAGGTGAATTACCCGGCCGCAGCGTTGGATCGCGTGCAAGCGGCAGCGTCACGGGACAAGATCGTGGACGTATCGGTCGAAAACGTCGTCAGGCTTTTCGGCATGACCCCGGCCCTGCACGGGGTCTCTCTCGATATTGCCGCAGGAGAGCTGGTGGCGTTGCTCGGGCCATCAGGCTCCGGCAAGACTACTCTGCTCCGCATTCTCGCCGGGCTCGATCTTCCCACCTCAGGCCGCGTGCTGTTCGACGGCGAGGATGCGCTCCAGCTCACCGTGCAGGAGCGCAATGTCGGTCTCGTGTTCCAGAACTACGCGCTGTTCCGCCACATGACGGTGCTCGAGAATATCGGCTTCGGCTTGCGCGTGCGGCCGCACGACCGGCGCCCAAGCCGGAAGGAGATCAAACGCCGCGCGCTCGAGCTCCTCGATTTCGTGCAACTGTCGGGGCTCGAGAAGCGGTTCCCCTCGCAACTTTCCGGCGGCCAGCGTCAGCGCGTGGCGTTTGCACGGGCGCTAGCCATCGAGCCGCGCCTGCTCCTGCTCGACGAGCCTTTCGGCGCGCTCGACGCAAAAGTACGCCGTGAGCTTCGCCGCTGGCTCCTCGAGATTCACAATCAGACCGGCCACACCACGGTGTTTGTCACCCACGACCAGGAGGAGGCGCTCGAGCTCGCCGACCGCATCGTAGTGATGCGCGACGGCAAAATCGAGCAGATCGGGACGCCTGATGAAATCTACGACCAGCCGAACTCGCCCTTTGTATTTTCCTTCATCGGCGAGTCGAGCTCGCTTCCTGTTCGCCTGGAAAAGGGCAAGGTCTGGCTCGATTCGAGGCCAATTGGCCTGCCTCAAGGCAACCTTCCCAACGGCCCCGCCCAGCTCTTCCTGCGTCCCCACGATGTGGAGATCGTGGCCGATCCGGCGCGCGCGCTGTGGGGGACGATTTTGACACATCGGAGGCACGCGGGGGCCCGGCGCGTCGAGCTGTCGGTTGGGCAAAACGGCAGCCGCGTCGAAATCGAACTTCCAGCGGATCTAAGGCTGGAGCTTGCGCGAGAGATCGCTTTTCGTCCGCGCCGCTATCGCCTGTTCCCAACGGCCAACGAAGCGTCGGCAAATTGATCGGCAGCGTCGGCGATCGCTTGCGGCTACTCGAACATTTCTGAGCTGCAATGAAAAGACCGCCCCAAAGTGCTTGAGGACGACATACCTTTGGGGGCGGTCTCGGCGGCGGACTTCGTCTTGAAGGACTCCGTGCCGAGCTGGGTGGCAAGAGTGTCGCGGCTGCGGTTGATGCGGCGCGTTTCCCGTCGCAAAGGGCCCACGCTTGCGATTGGCGGTCCTACGATAACGTCCTGATGAAGCTGGAAAGTTGGTGAGCGGCCGAGCCGGACTAATTCTTCGTAATCATACGTCCAATTTGCATGAAGACCTAGCCGTTATACTCGTTGAGTCTTTGGATAGCCTGCTCGGCCTCGGCTTGGCTCTTGTAGGCTCCGCTGCCGACCTGCCTTATTGTGGTGCTTCTGATTCATCACCTGGCACTGGGTTGCCGG